>Ga0126370_10001548_pt1 | contig 10553 bp, 8 predicted proteins | sample PanSoiMetaPlot_3_FD_92586 | JGI IMG/M metagenome (GOLD analysis project Ga0126370, IMG submission 92586) | Tropical forest soil microbial communities from Panama - MetaG Plot_3 | ecosystem: Environmental > Terrestrial > Soil > Tropical forest > Bulk soil | place: Panama | collected 2016-02-17 | reverse complement strand
TGTCAAAAGGCGGTTTGAAGATGATGATCTGCTGGCGCTTCGGGTTCCGCCAGAGGGGAACATGCCAGCCGGTAAAGGGGATCCCCGCGTCGTAGCCGACGCGGCTCATGATCAGGTGATCGCCGATGAGCAGGGTGTTCTCCATGGAGCCTGAGGGAATAACGCGTGCCTGACCGATCGCGCCGTTGATCAACAGGAACACCAACCCTACCCAGAACCACGCGATGATCTCGCGGCGTACCTTCTGCTCCATGGTGAGCTTTTCCGGCGTCTGCTTTTCGGGGGATTTGCTTTGGACTTTTTCGGCCTTCACGATGTCACCGGCGCCGGCCCGGCCGGCTGCTCAATAACTAGAATAACCGAAACAGCCTGCGCCAGCGAACTTCGCTTGGATGGATCAGTGCATTCGCGTATGCGGAAACGCGGTCGGTGATCGCTCCCGACCCCCAAGAATCGGATGGCGTGTCGATGGACATATAGATCATCACCGGGGTGCCGACGATATGGGCGCGCGGAATGCAGCCGGTAAAGCGGCTGTCGAGCGAATTGCCGCGGTTGTCGCCCATCACGAAGTAACAGTCCTTCGGCACCGTATAGGGAAGAACATTCGACTGCCCCGCGAACGGACCGCGAAACATCCCGGGGTCGCCGGGTTCCGTGCGGCCCACGGTGTAGGGTTCTTCCAAGCGCTTGCCGCCAATCCACACGCTGCCGTCGCGCACGTCCACGGTTTCGCCGGGCAACCCGATCACGCGTTTGATCACGTCGGAGGTTTCGCCGGGAATGATGGGACGGAAAATGACAATCTGCCCGCGCTTCGGATTCCGCCACAGCGGAATGTGCAGGTTGGTGAAAGGTATTCCGGCATCGTAGCCGACGCGGCTCATGATCAGGTGATCGCCGACAAGCAGAGTGTTCTGCATGGATTCGGACGGAATCACGCGAGCTTGCCCTACGGCGCCGTTGATCAGCAGAAAGGCCAGACCCACCCAGAACCACGCCACGGCTTCACGCCAGACCTTTTGTTCCATGGTGAGCTGGGAATCGATCTTCTGGCCGGATTTTGCTTGCGGCGCCTTTTTGTTGCGGACTCTTTTATCCTTCACGTTCCACCATGACCGGAGCATTGTCGCTCAGTTTGCCGAAGCCTGCTCCTTCTCTTACTTCCAGTTGCACCAGATCCGTCGGATAGTTCCCCGTATAACAAGACGTACAGAAATTGCCTTCGCTGTCGTTGACGGCCTGGCGCAGACCGGCAAGCGAGATGTAGCCGAGCGAATCGGCGCCCAAAAAGCGGCGGATATCCTCGGGTGTGTTGGAAGAGGCGATCAGCTCTTCGCGCGTCGGCGTGTCCACGCCGTAGTAGCACGGCGATATGGTGGGCGGGCAGGAGATTCTAACGTGTACTTCTCTGGCCCCGACCTCTCTGACCATGCGGACGATTTTGCGGCTGGTGGTGCCGCGAACGATCGAGTCGTCCACCAGTACAACGCGCTTACCCTCGATAAGCCCGCGAATCGGATTGAGCTTGAGCTTTACGCCGAAATTGCGGATCGCCTGCGAAGGCTCGATGAAGGTGCGCCCGATGTAGTGATTGCGGATCAGGCCCATGCGGAACGGAATGCCCGACTCCATGGCGTAGCCGACTGCGGCCGGAACGCCGGAGTCGGGAACGGGAACGACAATGTCCGCTTCGACCGGATGCTCGCGCGCCAGCAGGCGGCCGAGCTTTTCGCGGCTCTCGTTGACGCTGCGGCCGAAAATGATGCTGTCCGGGCGTGAAAAATAGACGTGCTCAAAGATGCAGAACTGGTGCGCCTTGGCGGACGCGAAACGAATGGACTCCAGTCCGGATCGCGAAATGCGCAGCATTTCGCCGGGTTCGATTTCGCGCACGTATTGCGCGTTGAGCAGATCGAAAGCGCAGGTCTCGCTCCCGACGATCCACGCCGTTTCCCCGTTGGGCGCCGTCATCCTGCCGAGATTGAGAGGGCGGAAACCGCGCGGATCGCGAATCGCGTAAAGTTCGTCGGTGGTAAGGACAACCAGCGAGTAAGCGCCTTCAACCTGATTGAGCGCGTCGCCCAGGGCGCCGCTCAGGTGGCGGGCCTGCGAGCGCGCGAGCAAGTGCACGATCACTTCGGTGTCGCTGTTGGTCTGGAAGATCGAACCCCGGTGTTCGAGCTTGCGCCGCCATTCGGCCGCATTGGTCAAGTTGCCGTTGTGGCCGATGGAAACCTTGCCCTTGTTGCAGTCGATCAGGATCGGTTGCGCGTTGAGCAGGGCTTTGTCGCCGGCGGTCGAATAGCGGGTATGGCCGATGGCCAGGCTGCCGGGCAATTTGTTCAGAACTTCGGGCTTGAAGATCTCTTCCACTTCGCCCATGGCGCGGTGAGCGTGCAGCTCGCGGCCGTCGGTTGAAACGATGCCGGCCGATTCCTGCCCGCGGTGCTGCAGCGCGTACAGGCCGAGGTAGGCGAGCTTGGCGGCTTCCTCGTGGCCGTACACCCCGACCACGCCACAGTGGTCGTGGAAGTGATCGTCCGCGTTTGCGAGCTTCACATTCATTTCCTAAACAAACTGCGTTCGAGCGAATGGGCCCAGATTTCGCGCAGCGCCTCGACCGAGGCGTCGACGGCCGCGCCCCCTTGGTATTGGATGCGCAGCCTGCCGTCGCCGGTGACCTGGCCGATCCAGTCGGCGGCGACGCCGTATTGTGCCGCAATCGCTTCCAGAGCGGCAAGGTTTCTGGGGGCGACGCTCACCACCGCCCGCGCGCCGCGTTCGCCAAACAGGGCCGATTCCGCGGGTCCGCTCTCTTTGACGGTAATCGTGGCGCCGAGCCGGCCGGCCAATGGCTGCCTCTGCGGACTAGGGGCGGCGAAGCAGGATTCGGCGACGGCGACGGCCAAGCCGCCATCGGAAATGTCGTGCGCGGACGATGCGATTCCCTCGCAGGCGATAGCCACCAGGCAGTCGATGAGGCGTTTTTCGGCGGCCAGGTCGATTGCGGGAGGTTCGCCGGCGACCATGCGGGCGATGGTCTTCGCATACTCGGAAGAAGAAAACTCCCGGGCTGGCGACGCGGCGGGGTGCGTACCGGGCCGGCCGCCAGGCGACTGCGGGTCCGCGGCGTCGAGCAGGACGATGGCGTCGGCTTCGGCGCGGAAGGCGATTTTTAGGACGCGGGAAGCGTCGTCGACAAGCCCGAGGACGCCGATAACGGGCGTCGGGTAGATGGATTTGCCCAACGTTTCGTTGTAGAAGCTGACGTTGCCGCCGGTGATTGGAGTGCCGAGCGCGCTGGCGGCTTCGCCGATGCCGTCAATGGCCTCGGAGAACTGCCACATGACCTCCGGTTTCTCCGGGCTGCCGAAGTTCAGGCAGTTGGTTGCGGCCATGGGCCGGGCGCCGCTGGTGGCGACGTTGCGGGCGGCTTCGGCGACGGCATGCATGGCCCCCAGCTTGGTATTAAGCTGGCACCAGCGGCCGTTGCCGTCGGTAGCGAGCGCCAGCGCTTTCATCACGCCGTTGTGCTCGCTCTCCTTAATTCGAACCACCGCCGCGTCGCTCGTACCCGGGCCTGCGAGCGTATTGGTACGCACCGAAGTGTCGTACTGCTCGGTGATCCAGCCCTTAGAAGCGATGGCCGGAGAGGCGAGCAGTTTTTGGAAATTCTCGGTGAGGTTCGCGCCAGCGGGCGCGAACTGGAACCAATCCTTTTCGCTTTCCACACGCGGAGAGGGAGCGGCGAGCGGGCGGTTATAAACCGGCCCTTCCTCGGCCAAAGGATGTGCCGGAATCGCGGCCGCCACGACGCCGTCGTGTTTGACGACCGCCAGTTCGCCCGCCTCGACTTGGCCGATGACGACCGCATCCAGGCCCCATTTTTTGAAAACGTCGAGGACCTCGCCTTCGCGGCCGCGCTGGGCCACGAGCAGCATGCGCTCCTGCGATTCACTGAGCATGATTTCGTAGGGCGTCATGCCGGTTTCGCGCTGCGGAACGCTGGCCAGATCGATCACGATGCCAGTGCCGCCGCGCGAGGCCATCTCCATGGTGGAGCAGGTGAGGCCGGCGGCGCCCATGTCCTGGATGGCGACGACCGCGCCGGTGCGCATGGCTTCGAGGCAGGCCTCGAGCAGAAGCTTTTCCATGAACGGATCGCCCACCTGGACGTTGGGTCGTTTTTGTTGGGACGCTTCGGTAAATTCGGCCGAAGCCAGCAGCGAAGCGCCGTGAATTCCGTCGCGGCCGGTTTTTGCTCCGACATAAATGACCGGGTTGCCGACGCCTTTCGCTTTGGCGAGAAAGATGTCTTCCTTGCGGGCGATTCCGAGCGCCAGCGCGTTGACCAGCGGGTTTTGCGAATAGCAGGGTTCGAAAGCGATTTCGCCGCCTACCGTGGGCACGCCAAAGCAGTTGCCGTAGTGGGCGATACCGCGGACGACGCCGTCAAGAATGCGGCGGTTGGCCTCGAGGGCCCATTCCTCCGCCGGCTCGTCCCCGGGCTGCAGCGTAGTTTGCCGGGGCGCTGCGATGGGGCCGAAGCGCAGAGAGTCGAGAACGGCGATGGGACGCGCGCCCATGGTGAAGATGTCGCGAAGAATTCCGCCCACCCCGGTGGTGGCTCCCTGGAAGGGCTCAACGTAGCTCGGGTGGTTGTGGGATTCGATTTTGAAGGCGGCCACGAGGCCGTCGCCGATGTCCACCACGCCGGCATTTTCGCCCGGGCCGTGCACCACCAGCTTTCCTCGCGTGGGCAGGCGCCGCAGATGGACTTTGCTCGATTTGTAGGAGCAGTGCTCGCTCCACATTACGGAGAAAATTCCCAGCTCGGTGATATTGGGATCGCGGCCGAGAATTTTCTGGATGCGCTCGTACTCTTCGGCAGTGACGCCGTGTTCCGCCGCAATTTCGGGAGTTACCTTGATTTCCGCCGCTGCCGTTGCCATCGAATCCTTCGTTGCCATTCGAGCGCCGGTTTCCTGCTAGCCCTCGAGCCGCTCTTCTAAGACCACCTTTACCGTCTGCCCGACCTTCTTGCCGATCGCTTTCTTGACCGGCAGTTTGTGCCGGCCATCGCCCAGCGCCATGAGCGAACTTGGCAAGGCTTGCCCGTCAATTTTTCCCCTGAACTTGACCAGTCCGCGCGTGCCGAACAACTTTACCGAACCCGGCCAGATGACGTAGGTCGAGCCGCCCGTTTTCTAACTCTTCCGCAGTTTGGCGGCTACGTCGAGCTTGGCCATCGGCCCTCAAGCGGTGGCCTTCGACGCGCCGACCAGGGCTTCGGCCATGGACTTGAGGATCAGGAGCCCGTCCGCTGAATCGAGCGCCGATTCGGCGGCGCGCTCCGGGTGCGGCATCAGGCCCGCGACATTGCGTTCGCGATTGCAGATGCCGGCGATGTTGTGCATGGAGCCGTTGGGATTGCCGGCCGCGTCATCGGTTCCGTCGGGATTGGTGTAGCGGAACAGGACCTGCCGGTTGCGCTCGAGTTCGGCGAGCGCAGCGGCGTCGACGTTGTAGTTTCCGTCGCCGTGGGCGATGGGCATTTTCAGAATTTGGCCCTTGCGGGCGGCAGAGGTGAAAGGCGTGTCCGTTTCCTCGACCCGAATGTGAACCGGCCGGCAGATAAAACGCAAGCCGGAGTTGCGCATCATGGCGCCGGGAAGAAGTCCGGCTTCACAAAGAATTTGAAAACCATTGCAGATACCCAGAACGATCCCGCCGGTTTTGGCGAATTTTTCGATGGACTTCATGACCGGAGAGAAGCGCGCGATGGCGCCGGTGCGCAGATAGTCACCGTAGGAAAATCCTCCGGGCAGGATGATGGCGTCCGAGCCGCCCAGGTCTTCTGACTGGTGCCAAATGAATTCGACCGGCTTTCGCAGGATGTTGCCGACGGCGTAGAACGCGTCGTGATCGCAATTCGAGCCCGGAAAGACTACGACTGCAAATTTCACGATGTTTTGGCTCCCGCTGGCATTGGGGAAACTTCATTTTACCACATTCGAGCGAGGCGGAGCCGCGGTGCAAAACGAGCCTCCCTCGGGGCAGGCCAGACTCTTCTTGTAGCGCCAGAGCAGCAGCGAGACCCAGTGCCCCTTTTTTCAGGCTGGTCCTGCTGCCGACGCGCTGCCAGCCGCTCCTTTCATAGAAACCGGCGGCCCGTTCGTTTCCGATGGCGCAAGCAAACCGCAAAGCTCTTGCGCGTGCGATCGCGCGCCAGTCTAGCTCGAACGATCTTCCGATGCGCCAGCCCTCGTATCAGATCGGTGCGAGGCGCCCGATTTCGCATTCTTCTGCGCTTCGAACGTCCATGGCCTTCCTTTAGGACCGGGCCATCCAAAGGGGGGCGGCCGTCAGCTCGCCGCGGCAGCCAATAGCTTGTCGCGGAGCAGCCTCTTGGCCCGAAAGACGCCGGTCTTGACGGCCGGCATCTGCTTGCCGAGCGCCAGGGCAATCTCGGCGTAGGTCAGTTGCCGGTAGTAGTGAAGAACGAGCAGGATGCGATATTCGCGCGGCAGGCGCCGCAGGGCCTGCCGGACGTTTTCCTCGTCCTCCCGGCGCAGCACGCGCGAAAGCGGCGAACCCTCGAAGCTCTCGGGCAAGGAGTCGCACTCCACTCCCTGCGCACAGCGATTGCTCTCGACTTTGGCCTTTCTCAGCTTGTCGATGCAATGCCGCCCGGTGACTTTCGACAGCCACGAGCGCGACTGGATGGGATTTTCTTCCGTGTCGAGCGCGTGCAATTTCAAAAACACTTCGGCGGCGGCGTCTTCGGCGTCTTCGTGGCGCCACAGATAACGCCGGCAAATCCTCAAGACGTATTCGTATTGCGAGCGATAGAACGCGCTGAACAGCTCGGGGTAGCTTCCGAGTGCGGCCTGAACCGCCGCGTCCGGACCGCCCAACAAAACTGAGTTCATCGTCACTGCCATAACGACTCCTCCCTGAATGAATCCGAGCGCACACACCTCGACTGGCGGCTCCGAAGAGACGGCTTGGCCGACCTCGGAGCCCCGATCGCCTTTTTGGAACCACCGGAAACGGGGTTGGGCTCGGCCGCCCCAGCAGGCGGGCGGCCGAGCCGAAACTCCTCAATGCAAAATCGTCGCTGCCGTGCGCTCTGCGACCAAAAGCGTCAGGTCATCGCGAAGCGCCCGGCCGTCGGCAAAATCCAGCACGGCGCCGAGCGTTGCAAACAGCGTCTGGCTGGCGCTTCCGCCCGCGAACGTGCGCGCCGCCTTTTCGAGCCCGGCCAGGGCAAATTCCTGTTCCGCGGCGTTCTCGCACTCGGTGACACCGTCCGAACAGGCCAGCAGGGTGTCGCCTTCCTCAATCACCGCCACTCCGCTGTGGAAGGTGGCGGCGGCAGTCGCGCCGAGCATCGGGCCGCCGGTTTCCAGGCGCTCTACGGCCCGGCCCCGCGCAAGAATCAGCGGCGAAGGCAGGCCCGCGTTGCAATAAGTGATGTTGCCGGTAGCACGGTCGAGACGCGCATAGAAGACCGCGGCCAGCGGCGGTTCGCCGCACCCGGTAATGAGCTTGCGGTTGGCGGCCGAGAGCGCTTCGGCCGGATCCGCGTGAATCCGGGCGCAGGAATGGACGAGCGAAATCAAGTGCGGCATCCAGATGCCGGCGCTCAACCCTTTGCCGGCGATGTCGCCGACGATGACGCCCAGCGCCGAACCCAGCTCAAAAACCTTGAAGAAATCGCCCGAAAGATGGCGCACCGGGAAAATCTCTCCCGCGACTTCGAATTCCGGTGTCTGGAACTGGCGCGGCGCGCAGAGCCGGCGCTGAATCTGAGCGGCTTCAAAAAAGCCGCGCTGGATCAAGGACTGTTCGCGGCGCATCGCGCTCAATTCCTCTTCGAGTGCGCGGATCCTTTCGTGATATTCGCGCGCGCAGAAAGGCTGCGGTGAGCCGGCTCCTTCGATTTCCAGCCCGAAATCCTGGCTTTCCCGGGGTAGCACAGATTCCGGGACGGCTTCGACGCCGGGAACGGGATTGAGCCACATCTCGTACATTGGGAACCTTTCGACCTTTCTTCGACTGATCGGAATCAGCCGACGAACTTGTAACCAACGCCGTGCACGGTCAGGAAATAGCGCGGGTCTTCGGGCACGGGTTCGAGCTTTTGCCGGATTCTGACGATGTGCGTGTCGACGGTGCGGGTAGTCGGATAATGCTCATAGCCCCATACTTCGTCGAGCAAGCGATCGCGGCTGAGCGTTTGTCCGGAATGACAAAGGAAATACTTCAGGAGATCGAACTCTTTTCCGGAGAACTCCACCGGTTTGCCGCCGCGGCGCACCTGATAGCCGCGCAGGTCGACTTCAATGTCGCCGAAGGCATAGCGGTCTTGCTCCTGCGGGAGAGTCTGTGTGCGGCGCAGCACTGCTTTCACACGAGCAAGAAGTTCGCGGATGGAAAAAGGCTTGGTGACGTAGTCGTCGGCGCCCAATTCGAGGCCAACAACCTTGTCCACTTCCTGTCCGCGTGCGGTAAGCATGATGATCGGGATCGAAGGCCGCTTGGCCTTGAGCTGCTTGCAAACGTCCAGCCCGCTCATCCGCGGCATCATCACGTCCAGGATGACCAGGTCGGGAGAGATCTTGAGCGCTTGTTCGAGTCCCTCGACGCCGTCGAGCGCTGTGGCGACCTGAAAGCCTTCGAACTCAAAGTTGTCGCGCAGGCCGGCGACCATGTTCGGTTCGTCCTCGACGATCAGAATTTTAGTTGCTGACATGATTCTCCTTCTCGGACGAAACCGCACTCCGCCGCAGGCTGCGCAATGAATTCATGCTGCGTGTCCTTCTTGCGGCCGTAGGTCGATCGGCAGGGCGATGGTGAACTTGCTGCCCTGCTGCGGCATGCTTTCGACAAATACATTTCCGCCGTGCGCCTGCGCGATGTGACGCACCAGCGAAAGGCCAAGCCCGGAGCCTTTTGTGTTGTGCACCAGCGGGTCGCCGCAGCGGTAGAACTTCTCAAAAATCTTTTCCTGCTCGGCGGGAGCGATTCCGATGCCGTGATCTTGCACTTCCAGCTTGACGCTTCCGTTGGCGCGATACAGGCTTACACCGATGTACTTCTGGTCTTTGGAATATTTCAGCGCGTTGTTGACCAGGTTGAGCAACGAGCGGGCGATGGCTTCGCGGTCCACATTTACAGGTGGAATGTCGGTGGCGATTTTCTCTTCGAATGCAAAGCCGTTCTGTTCGATTTGGAAGCGGTAGGCCTCGAGAGTGGTTCGAACGAGTTCACCCAGGTCGGTTTCCTTGAACTCGTACTCCTTGCGTCCGGCTTCGATGCGCGAAAAATCCAAAATATTGTTAATGAGCGCGCTCAAGCGTTCGCTCTCTTCGCGAATGATACGGAAATATTCCTGATACTTTTCCTTGGCAGTGAGTCGGCCGAGTTCTAGTGTTTCCGCATAGAGGCGAATGAGCGCAAGGGGAGTGCGCAGTTCGTGCGAAACGTTGGCGACGAAGTCGGATTTCAGCCGCGCCAGGTTCATTTCGCGGGACATGTTGCGGTAAGCCATGTACACGCCGCCGGCCATCAGCAGCGAAAGCGCGCCTAGAACGATGTAGTTGTAGCGCAGGAATTTCGCGCCGATTGCGTCAATCGTCGTTCCGGGATATTTGATGCCGAGAACCATGCCTTGAAAAACATCGCCGAGCGGCCGCTCCATTTCGGCTTTGCCGCCGTCCCAACCCGACGACGTAACCAAAGGCGTGTAGCTCTTGGACGGCCGAACCATCATGGCCGGGGGATTCGCGTCGGACCGCAACATGGTGTTCTTGCTGGTAAGGACGTCGGTCATCACCGCGGGGAAGAAAGTATTGCGCAGATAGTCCGGATCGAATCCTACCAGACCCAAAGAAACGTCGTCGCCGGGCGCGGCCGCCGGAATAAAAAGGCCGAAATTGTAGTAGTAATGGTCGTCATCAAGGTCCACCCAGCCGCCCTCGAATGCAAAAGGCATCTCATCCTTTTCGCTCGACACACGCAGCCTGTGAACCATTTGCGGGGCATCGATAGGAAGCCATTTGTTGGTCATGTTCATGACGTAGGTCAATCGCTTGTGCCAAGTCTCGTCGGCTTCCACTCGCGCCTGAAAACGCCATAGGAGCACTTCGCTATCCTTGTCATAGAGAGCGACGTACTGAAATTCCGGATGTGCTGCGAGAATGCGATCGAGCTGTTGCTTTATTGCGTCGTTTCGGCTGGCGCAAGTGGGGAATTCCTGACGAACGGGAGTGAGTATGCGGGCGGCCTTATGCCACACATTCTTTTCCGCGAAACGCAGAACGTAGTTGAAATCACGCTGGATGGCGGCCTCGATGGCTTTGTCGCGCTGAATCTGGTGCAGGTTCCACACACTGAAGGCCATCAGCGAAGCGGCAGGCAGGACAATCGCCAGCTCCAGCGTAAGCAGCAGGCGCGTGCGGTCGCTGATGCGCTTTTTCCCGGCTGTGTTGGACTTCATAACGACGTTACCCTCATTCCGCTTCGAACCGGACACTGGCAAGCCA
>Ga0126370_10001547_pt1 | contig 10560 bp, 5 predicted proteins | sample PanSoiMetaPlot_3_FD_92586 | JGI IMG/M metagenome (GOLD analysis project Ga0126370, IMG submission 92586) | Tropical forest soil microbial communities from Panama - MetaG Plot_3 | ecosystem: Environmental > Terrestrial > Soil > Tropical forest > Bulk soil | place: Panama | collected 2016-02-17 | reverse complement strand
CGTGCGCTCGACGCCATCGTGAGCCTGGACAATCCCCGCACGGCCGCTCTCCCCGGTGAAGTGTTTCTTCTCGAGCCGCGCATCAACGAAATGGAAATTGTGATTGATGAACATGCCATCCGGCTGTTGCGTCAGGGTTCGTTTCCCGAAGATGAATTGCGCTTGATTGTGGCGGCTCTAAAGCTGAATAACGATCTCGAACGCATTGGAGACCTTGCGGTAAACCTGGCGGAGCGAGTGGTTTCCCTGCGCGAAATGGCCGGCGTGGAGATTCCCGAAGAGCTTGGGCCGATGGTTTCCGCCGTCCGCAGCATGGTCAGCCAAAGCCTTGGCGCGCTTATTTTTCGCAACGTAGAGATGGCCACCACGGTCCTGGAAAGCGACGACGTCGTAGATCAGTACCGCGATCGCATTTTTGAGCGCCAGCTTCAGCGCATGACCGGTGAACCCGGTTCCGTTAGCCCGGGCGTGCAGTTCGTCCTGGCCACGCGCCATCTTGAACGCATCGCCGATCACGCCACTAATATTGCCGAAGACATTATTTTCTGGGTTCGCGGGCTGGACGTTCGGCACGGCCGAGGGATTGGCGGTCTCCGAGAGTCGAACATCACGAAGAATTCACAGACGCGTCATTCCGATGTGACTCCCGGCGGCAACACTGACCAAGTCATCTTCACGTAATGTCCTACCTCGGGGACCGGTTGCACCCCTGGCTCCGGTCCCTTCTCCTCCCTTCGGCCGTGTAGAAACTGCATGCCGGGCTACCTATTGACCCGCTGCAACAGTCCGACTATTGTTCTAAAGAGAGTTCAGATGAACAGTTCTTCTCAATCTCGAGGGACAATTCTCTCTTTAAGACAGTGCGGGTGGGTGTGTCTTTTCCTGGCTGCGCTTCTGCTTTACAACCCCTTCTTTTTCGTGCCGCACTCGGGAAATGGATTGGCAATCAGCCATCAGGCAAGCCACCGTGCGACCGTGGGGGCTTCCGAGCTGCAGCATTTCTCCCCGATCGACGGCTGGGGCTCTCAGCCAGCAGTTAATTCTGGTACACCCGCAGTCGTTTTACCTCAACCTGAGGTTTCTGCGCAATTCTTCTTCGCTTTGCCTCCCGCCCCGCAATTCTCGCAGAAGTTTTTTGGTTCCGGCCTGTGGTTCCGGCCGCCGCCCGTTCGCTAATTACTTTCACTGACTCTGACCTTATTTGATTTTTTCGGACCCGCATGAGTCCGGCTCTGCCTGGTGCTTAGGCCCTTTGAAAATTCTATGGGTGTCAACAGCCGAATTGCTCCTGCTCTTTGGTTTGGATGCCCGGCGCGGATGTGAAAATATGAAAGAAAAAAAGCCCTGGATTGTTATTGCCGTTCTCGCGGTAGTCGCCCTGTTGGCGTGGCGCTGGATTAGCCGCGCACCTAGCAAGGCGGATGAGCAAGACCCTGCCGCCTCCGGGGATCCGGCGGCCGCCGTGGCGCGCGTCGAGCGCCGCACGATTTCCAACACTCTGAAACTCTCCGGTGAGTTCAAGCCCTTTCAAGATGTGGACGTGCACGCCAAGGTCGCCGGCTATATCAAGGCAATTTACGTGGACGTGGGCACTCACGTGAAGCAAGGCCAAGCGCTGGCGGTCCTGGAAGTTCCGGAATTGGCGGCGCAACTGGCAGGGGCGGACGCCGCAGTCCGCCGCGCGAACGAAGAAATTGGGCGCGCGCAGGGCGACCTCGAACGCGCGAAGTCTTCGCACGCGGCCGTACATTCGGCGTTCAAGAGGCTTAGCGATGCTGCAAAGACTCGTGAAGGTCTGGTTGCTCAACAGGAACTCGACGACGCTCAGGCCAGGGATTTGGAGTCCGAAGCTCAAGTCTCCAGCGCCAAAGCAGCGTACTCTGCAGCTCAGCAGGAGTTGGAAGTCGCGCAGGCGAATCAAAAACAGATGGCGGCGATGTCCGGCTATACACAAATCACTGCGCCTTTCGCCGGCGTGGTGACCAATCGCTACTCCGATACGGGCGCACTGGTGGCCGCCGGAACGTCCTCTAGCACGCAGGCCATGCCTGTAGTTCGCCTTGCGCAGATCTCCACCCTTCGCCTGGTGCTTTCGGTACCCGAGTCCGTCGCCGCGCAAATCCACCTCAAGGATCCGGTAAAAGTTCACCTACAAGCCTTGAACACCGACATTGAAGGCCGCGTCTCCCGCTTTGCCGATTCCCTCGACCTGCAAACCCGCACCATGGAAACCGAAATCGACTGTGACAATCGGGACGGCCGCTTGATGCCTGGGATGTACACCGAGTCCGAAATCTCTCTGCATCAGAAACCGAACACGCTTACGGTTCCCCTGGAAGCCGTGGTTCGGATTGGCGACGATGCCACCGTCCTCGCTGTCAATTCCCAAAATATTCTCGACGAGCGCCGCATCAAGCTCGGGCTGGAAGACAATGCGCGTGTCGAAGTGCTCTCTGGTCTTTCCGAAGGCGACCGCGTGGTCATCGGCAATCGCAGCCAGTTTCACTCCGGACAAAAAGTCCAGCCCAAAATCGTCAGCGCGCAAGAAACGAATCCGGCGGGAGGGAGCTAATGTCGGGGTTCTCGATCAAGTATCCCTACTTCATTATCGTCCTCTGCCTGGTTATCGCCATCGTCGGCACGGTCACCTTAGTGCGCATGCCGGTGGACCTGTTTCCTCCCATTAATATTCCCGTGGTGGTTATCGCCACGTTTTATTCCGGCATGCCGCCCCAGCAGATTGAAACCAACATCACCAATCCCTTTGAACGTTGGTTCACGCTGGCCAGTGGCGTGGACCACATCGAATCTCGCTCGCTCCCCGGCGTTAGTCTCATCAAAATGTACTTTCAACCTGGAACCAATGCCGACGCTGACCTCAGCACCGTTTCGAATCTCGCTATGGCCGACTTGCGCCGGCTTCCTCCCGGCACTCTTCCCCCTGTTGTCTTGAAGTTTGACGCTTCAAGTCTCCCCGTTTGCCTGATCACCCTGAAGGGCCAGGGTATGAACGAAACCCAGCTTCAGGACCTCGGCCGATTCACGGTTCGAAATCAAATTGCCAACGTGCCGGGCGCTTCCGTCCCGCAGCCTTTTGGCGGGCGCTATCGCCAGATCATGGTTTATGTCGACCCGCTCAAGTTAGAGGCCCATCAGTTGAGCCCTATGGACGTCGTCCGCGAAGTTAACGATGCCAATCTGATTCTCCCTGCGGGCGACGTGAAGATCGGTCCTTACGACTACAACCTTTACTCCAATAGCCAAGCTCCGTCCGCTTCCGACATCAACGCCATGCCGCTGAAGTCGGTCGGCCAGACGCAAGCGTCTGTGCTCGTAGGCGACGTGGGCAAAGCAGTTGATGCGCAGGCCATTCAAACCAACATCGTCCGCGTGGACGGCCAACGCTCTGTCTATCTGCCCATTCTCAAGCAAGGCGGTGACACCAATACCATCGCGGTCGTGGATGGAATTAAGAACGCTCTCGGGCACCTGGTCGATATTCCCAAGCAACTGATCCCCAAAGTGGTTTTTGACCAGTCGCTTTTCGTCAAGACGGCGATTTCGAATGTGCTTCGCGAAGGCGGGATCGGTCTCATCCTCACAGGTTTGATGGTTTTGCTTTTCCTCGGCAGCTTCCGCGCCACGGCCGCTGTCTTCCTCTCCATTCCCCTCTCTGCACTTGCCGCATTCCTGGCTTTGGGAGGAGGCGGCGGCAGCGTGAACACAATGGTGCTTGGCGGCCTTGCGTTAGCCTTTTCCCGCTTGATCGATAACTCCGTGATCGTTCTGGAAAACATTTTTCGCCATTTGGAATTAGGCGAAGCGCCCGAAGTCGCCGCCGAACGCGGCGGCCAGGAAGTCGGTCTCGCCGTGCTCGCCGCAACGCTGACAACTTCGGTCGTATTCTTCCCGGTCATATTTCTGTACGGCGTTAGCCGCTTCCTCTTCGTGGCCCTCGCGCTGGCCGTTGTTCTTTCGCTCTTTGCCTCTTACTTCGTTGCGATGTCTGTGGTGCCGCTGTTCTGCGCCAAGTTCATCAAGCAGCGGCAAGCCGACGAAGAGTTGGGCGACACTTTCACCCGGCGCTGGGACGGCATCGGCCGGATGTTCAACTTCTATTTCAAGAAAATGCTGGAGAAGTACGACACCACTCTGGCCACGACGCTTACAAAACCAGTCGCGGCGACCGTTGGCCTTGCTGGAATTTCGCTGTTATGTCTTGGACTTTACCCGTTTCTTGGCGTGTCTTTCTTCCCCCGCACCGATCCCGGGCAATTCGTCATCAACGTAAAAGCCCCGTCCGGCACCCGCGTCGAACTCACGGAAGACTACGTCAAGCAGGTCGAGCAAATCATCCGCAACGTGGTTCCGCCGGGCGAACTGCAAATCATCGTTTCGAATATCGGCATCACCACCGACTTTTCTGCCATTTACACTCCCAATTCCGCGCCTCACACCGCTTTCGTTCAAGTCAGCCTGAAAGAGGATCACAAGGTTGGCAGCTATGAGTACATGCGGCGTGTACGCGAACAATTGAGCGAAAAGCTCCCGCAGCTCAGCACCTATTTTCAGTCCGGTGGCCTGGTGGACGCAGTGATCAATCTTGGCCTGCCCGCACCGATCGACATTCAAGTTAGCGGAAACAATCTGGACAAGGTTTACAATGCCGCTGCAAATCTTGCCCAACCCGTTCGCCAACTCAAAGATGTCAACGACGTCCTCATCCCACAGGACATTGATTATCCGGCGCTTGAGCTCGATGTGAACCGCGAAAAAGCGGGCCTTCTCGGGCTCTCCCAAAAAGAAATCGTGGACAACGTCATTACCGCGCTCACGTCGAACGGAATGATTGCCCCGAATTATTGGATCGATCCCAAGAGCGGCAATCCCTACCTGCTCACTGTGCAATATCCGGAAGACGCCGTTAAAACGGTCACGGACCTCAAGCAGATTCCTCTGCGCGGTGTGAGAAGCACGCAACCGACGTTCCTCGACAGCGTGGTCAAAGTGAAAACCATTCCTTCCCCCACCGAAGTGGATCACTATCAACTGTTCCGCGTCGTTGACGTTTACGTTTCCCCCAAAACCGAAGACCTGGGCGCCGTTGCTGGCCAGGTGGATGACATCATCCAGAAAACCAAGCTCCCCGAAGGCGTCCGCGTGAATCTTCGCGGCTCCGTGCAAGGCATGCGATCTTCCTTCCGTAGCTTTGGCGTCGGCCTCATTTTGTCAGTGGTTCTCGTCTATTTGATTCTCGTCGCGCAGTTCGCTTCCTGGGAGGACCCCTTCATCATTCTCCTCGCTATTCCGCCGGGGCTCGCCGGCGTTCTCCTGTTTTTGCTCGCGACGCGTACCACGCTGAATGTCATGTCGTTAATGGGCGTGGTCATGATGGTGGGCATCGTTGTTTCAAACAGCATCTTGATTGTCGAGTTTGCCCGCCACTTACATCATGACGGCAAGCCGGTGAAAGAAGCCGTCTCGCTGGCTTCCCGCATGCGTCTTCGCCCCATCCTGATGACTTCGCTCGCTACGGTTCTCGGCATGATCCCCATGGCCATCGGTGCCGAGCCCGGCAGTGAACAGTACGCGCCCCTCGCGCGAGCCATCATTGGCGGTTTGCTCGTTTCCGTCGCAGTGACGGTCTATTTGGTTCCTGCTGTCTATCTCATCGTCCATGGTCGAGCGGAAGGGCAGGCGCAGGAGGTGCGGTCGTGAGCCGGCCAGTCTTCTCGCTGTTGATTCTTTTCGCCTTCGCGTGCACCCCAACTCACGCGCAGGCTCCCGCCAGTCCGGCGACCTCTCAAACTACGGACCAAACCTCACAGACCGCCACTCCTTTGACCCTGGCGCAAGCCGAAGCCACCGCACTAAAAAACAATCCGCAGATCACCGTAGGCAAATTGCGCGCTCTCGTCGCACAGCAATACGTGCGCGAATCCCGCTCCGCCCTTTTGCCCAACGCATCCCTGAGTCTCACCGCCGTGGATTCCAATCCGGGGAGCCGCCTCGCTGCCGGCTTTCTGAACAATCCCATCCTTTTCCCGCGCGCAGCCGGGGGCGCTTCCGTTACCCAACTTGTTACCGACTTCGGCCGCTCGACGAATCTGCTTTCCAGCTCGGAATTCAGCGCCAAGGCCGAGGATCAAAATGCAGCCGCCACCCGCGCAGATATCCTGCTGGTTGTCGACCAGGCTTTTTACAATTCGCTGGATACCCAGGCCTTGGTTCGCGTCGCGGAAGAAACTGTTCAAGCGCGCCAGACTCTCGTGGATAAAGTCCAGGCGCTGGCCCAGGCGAAGCTGAAATCGGATTTGGATCTCAGCTTTGCAAAAGTGGAATTGGCCCGCGCCAAGCTTCTTTTGCTCGAAGCCCGCAATAATTCCCAGGCCGCGCTTGCTGGTCTCTCGGCGATTCTTGGCTATCCCACGGAGCAGGATTTTCAGCTCGTCGAGGAAACTGCCCCGCTTGTGGCTCCGGCTCCCGAATTGCAGCCCCTCATCCAACAGGCGTTGCAGCAGCGTCCGGAAATCAGAGCCCTCCAATTTCAAGTGGAATCCGCGCAGAAATTCGGCAGCGCCGAACACGATCTCTGGCGCCCAACGGTGAATGCCCTCGGCGTCGTTGGCGAAGCTCCCGTCCGCGACAATCACATTCCCAACTGGTACGGCGCGGTCGGCGTAAACATTAACATCCCCGTCTTCAACGGTTTCCTCAACAACGCGCGCGCCAAGGCCGCCGACTTGCAAACCGAAGTAGATCGCCAGAAACTCCGCGACCTGCAAAACACGATTTCTCGCGACGTCCGCGTCTCCTGGCAGGACACCAATCGCGCCTACGAACGCCTGTCCGTCACCAAACAGCTTCGCGAGCAGGCTGGTCTTGCTCTCGACCTCGCCCAGGCCCGCTATCATCTCGGCCTGGGCTCCATCGTGGAATTCACGCAAGCCGAGTTGCAAAAAACGGAGGCGGACATTGCCGACACGGATGCCACCTACCAATACCGCCTGACCCAACTAGCTCTGGCCTTTACCATTGCCGCGCCGAAATAGCGCTTACTCTTGTCGAGCGGCTCGCCGGCCCTTTCAAAGCGCCGCTCCCATGTGCGCCGGAAAAACGAATCGCTCGCATTCAAATCTGTCGCTTGACGTAACTAGTCCTTCCCCTTACGATTGCTTTACAGAAGTTGGGCTTTGCACCCCGCGGAACAAATGAAAAGTCGTCTTTGGGAGTTTGCGGATGGCTGGGTTTTTCTTACAGCTGACGCGCGGCCGAAACTTTTCCCGGACTGCATTTTGCTTCCGCTTGTTTTGGCCCCGCCCGTTGTTTTTGATCCTCTAACAATTCGCAACTCCTTGTGTGTCAACAATTTGCTGTGAATTGTTCCCCTCTGTTACAGGATATTCACAATGAGTTGACGCAATTGTAAAAAGGCCTCTTTACCTTGTGCCACAGGGGAAAGACCACTTTTTCGGTAGCACGTCGAATTTTTGCTCAAAGAGAGACGAAATGAAAAAATTTGCTGCACTCGCACTGTCGCTATTCATGACCACCGGAATGGCCCTTGCTGATACTCCGAAGGACTCCGATTCGCAACCTCCCAAGGCTGCTGCTCCTGCCAAGCCCAAAGCGGCCAAGAAGGCGGAGAAAGCCGATTCGGCCATTGCTGCCGAGATCGAAGAACTCCGGCAGGCCATCCAATCCCAGCAGGAACAGCTTCAACTATTGAAGGAAGAGCTCGCCAAGCGCGACCGCCAAATTGACGAGGCCCGCGAAGCCGCTGCCGCCGCCAACGCACGTGCGGCCGAAGCCAGCACCAAAGCGGTCGAGGCCGTCAATTCTTCCGCGGAAGTGAAAACCAGCGCAGCGACGCTCAACACCACGGTCAGTGACCTGAAGGTCAGCAACGAGGTCCTCAGAACGACCGTGGCCAAGGAGCAGGCCGACGCGAAGAAGGCGGACGAGATGGGGCCAAATTCGCTCAAGTTCAAGGGCATCACGCTGACGCCGGGCGGTTTCTTCGCAGCTGAATCCGTTTTTCGTCAGCACGCTGTCAGCGGAGACATCAACACGCCATTCAACAGCATTCCTTTTCCAGGTAACTCGCTGAGCAAGGTTACGGAGTTCAATGCCACCGCCAGGCAGTCCCGCATCGCGATGCTGGCCGAAGGCAAGATCGATCACGCCAAGCTCTCCGGTTACTACGAAACGGACTTTCTGTCCGCCGCCGTCACTTCCAATAACCGCCAAAGCAACAGCTATTCGCTGCGCCAGCGCCAGTTCTGGGGGCAAGTAGCGACGGATAGCGGTTTTATCGTCACCGGCGGGCAAATGTGGAGCCTGGCGACGGAAACGAAACAAGGCATGCAAGTCCGCACCGAGCTGCCCCCGCTGACCACCGACCCCCAGTACAACGTCGGGTTCACCTGGGCGCGTCAGTACGGCATCCGCGTTGTGAAGGACTTCGGCGGGAAGTTTGCCGTGGGCTTCTCCGTGGAGGGTCCGCAAGCCACCGTCGGCGGACGTGGGTTCTCCACTTTGACTTCAGCAACTGGTGCAACTACGCAGAATTTCTTCATTAACGCCCCGGGCGCTGCCGGCGGTCTGTTTAACGCCTTCGACGCAACAGGTTACACCGTTAACAAGGCTCCCGACGTCATCTTCAAGGCCGCGGCAGATCCCGGCTTTGGCCACTATGAATTGTTCGGAATCCTCAGCACCTTCCGCAACCGCATTTACCCCTGCGCCGTGGTTAGCTCCCAGGCCGCAGGCGTCGTTACGAATGCCGACGGATCAACTACGACCTTTACAGGGAACCCGATTACTTGCGCCGCATCCGCAAGCGCAGGCGCCGCTGGTGCTTTCAACGACACACGGACTGGCGGCGGTGTGGGAGCCAGCGCACGTGTGCCGCTGTTCCACAAGAAGCTCGACTTTGGCGTAAAGGGTGTTGCCGGAGATGGCATCGGCCGTTATGGCTCTGCGCAGATTGCGGACATGACCTTCCGGCCGGATGGCTCCGCAGCCTTGATCCGTACGGCTCACGGCTTGGCTACTTTCGAGGCCCACCCCACACCTAAACTGGACGTTTTTGCTTACTTCGGTGGCGAATACGGCTGGCGTGCGGGCTACACCGGCTATGCAAGCGTCAAGACGACAACGACGCTCATCAGCAATCCCAACGGAACTCCCGGCGCTCCCGTGTTGACGAACACGACGGTGGCCCGGTCGACCTCTGGAATCGGTGGTTATGGCAACATCGCTGCCAACAACTCGGGGTGCAGCACGGAAGGCGTCCCAGCAGGCACTTCGGCCCCGTCCGGCGGTGGAACTTGCGCTGGTGACACCCGCTTCATCTACGAGGGAACCCTCGGCTTCTGGCATAAGATCTACCAGGGCCCCCATGGTGGCCTGCGCTGGAGCATCCAGTACTCTTACTTCAGCAGGAACACTTGGTCCGGCGCCGGTAGCATTCAGCCCAAGGCCGTCAACAACATGGTTTGGACCTCTTTCCGCTATTACCTGCCATAGTCCGGGCCGGGTAATCACGCCCGTCCCTCCCCTGGGGACGGACCAAGGGCGGCTCCTCACCGAGCCGCCCTTTTTTGTTTCGTGTAGCGGCGACTTTACGTTTCCAATGTTTGCGAAGGCTGGAGTATGATGGCGCTCCCAATGTTCCCTCTAACGAGACGATTCCTGATTTTCGCCGCGATGTGCTTTTTGGTTCCAGCGGTCATCCGCGCGCAAGAAATCCGCGATGGCGAAGCGCTTCTTCGCGCCATGCATGACCGCTATCAGAACAATTGGTACGAAACTCTGACATTCACCCAGAAAAGCACGACCCACAACGCGGACGGAACGGACAAAAGCGAAATCTGGAGCGAAGCCCTGCTCCTTCCCGGAAAATTGCGCATTGATATCGGCTCACCCGCCGACGGCAACGGCGTGCTTATCGCCGATGGAACCTACACTTCGTTTAAAGAAGGCAAAGCCACGGCGACTCGTCCCTTCGTGCACATGCTGCTCGTTCTCGGCTTTGATGTTTATCGCCAATCGCCCCAGGTCACCATCGACCAGGCCAAAGGCGAAGGCTTCGACCTCAAGAAGTTCCACGAGGATACCTGGCAAGGGCAGCCAGCTTATGTGGTCGGCGCGGATAAGGGCGATCTAAAATCCAAGCAGTTTTGGATTGAGAAGAAGCGAATGCTTTTTGTCCGCATGATTCAACCCGACCGCACCGACGCCACGAAGACGGCTGAATCCCGCTTCGGCGATTACCGCCAGCTTCCCGTTGGCCTGGTGGCCGCGCGCGTCGCCTTTTTCGTCGACGGGAAGAATGTTTTCACCGAGGAATATTCCGAGATTGTGGCCAACCCCAAACTCGATGCGGCCATCTTCGATGCGAAGCAGTACGCCTCCGCCCATTGGGAAAAATGACGGGAGAAATAGGCAGGTTTTTAACGATTGGCTATGCGCCCTTGTACGGCTTTGCGGGTCGCCAGAAGCGTAGCCGTTAGCGTCTCTCTGGGGACGCTGGTGACAAACGGCTCGACCAACCAT
>Ga0126370_10001546_pt1 | contig 10561 bp, 4 predicted proteins | sample PanSoiMetaPlot_3_FD_92586 | JGI IMG/M metagenome (GOLD analysis project Ga0126370, IMG submission 92586) | Tropical forest soil microbial communities from Panama - MetaG Plot_3 | ecosystem: Environmental > Terrestrial > Soil > Tropical forest > Bulk soil | place: Panama | collected 2016-02-17 | reverse complement strand
TAGGGGCGCAGGGAGCGAGAGTTCTGGCGGAGACAGAGGGTGCCGAATATCCCTTTTGGGCGCCGGATGGAAAATCGATGGGGTTCTTCTCGGACGGCAAGTTGAAGAAACTGGATGTGGCCACTGGACAGGTGAGGACAATCTGTGACGCCCCAGCGGGCCGTGGCGGCACGTGGAATAAAGACGACGTGATCGTATTCTCACCGCACGCACGCCACGGTGGGTTATTTCGAGTGCCGGCAACGGGCGGGACCCCGCAGCCGGTCACCAAAACGAACGCGGCGCGCAAAGAGACCAGCCATCGCTGGCCGGTGTTTCTGCCCGACGGGAAGCATTTTCTGTTTATGGCAGCTACGTTCTCCGGAATGAAGGACGTGGACGCGATCTTCGTGGGCTCCCTGGATTCCGGGGAAACAAAATTTATAGTTGCAGCGGACGCCAACGCCGCTTACGTTGCGCCCGGCTATCTGCTCTATTACCGGGATAAAACGCTTCTTGCGCAGCCTTTTGATGTCAACAGTCTTCTGTTAAAAGGACACGCCAGCGATCTTTTCTCGGACGCTCGCTTCTTACGGCAGGTGAAGCGCGTAATCTTCGCAGCGTCCGATGACGGAGTCCTGCTGGCGCAAAGCGGAGGAGCGGCGGCGTTATCCATCTCCGAGCCCAAATGGTTTGATCGGAGCGGCAAAGAGTTGGGAGTGCTGGACAAAGCTGGAGTTTACGGCAACGTGGAGATTGCGCCGGATGGGCGTTCTGCGGCCGTAGACAATATTGATCCGGCGAGTTTGAACATGGATGTGTGGACTTACGACGCCGGGCATAAGTCCCCGGCTAAGCGCCTCACGTTCGACCCCGGCTATGATGGCGCGGCAGTTTGGAGTCCAGACGGGGGCCAAGTGCTGTTTTCTTCGAATCGTCAGACGAATCTTGATCTCTATATCAAAAACGCGGATGGGGCACAGGAAGAACGGGACATCTGCCACGATGACACCGACAAGCTTTCGAACGACTGGTCTCGAGATGGAAAGTACATCTTGTTTAGACGGGCGGATGAGTTGTGGTACCTGACGCTTCCGGGGTTTGAGAGCAAGCCGTTCCTGAAGTCCTCTAGTATTCTCCGCAACGGGCAGTTTTCCCCGGACGGGAAATGGGTGGCGTACAACTCGAACGAAACCGGCAAGTGGGAGATTTATGTGACGTCGTTCCCCGAATCACGCGGAAAATGGCAGATCTCAACGAATGGCGGCGAACAGCCGCGGTGGCGGGGAGATGGGAAAGAGCTTTTCTACCTCTCTTTTGACGGACACATGATGGCGCTTTCTGTAGCTACCGGAGCACACTTCAGTTCTGGCACGCCCACCGCCCTTTTCCAAGCAAGCGCCCGGCAGCCCGTCTCCTATCTGGATGTCTTTGCTTACGACGTGAGCCGGGACGGCCAGCGATTCTTGATTAACGCGGACGTGAAAGCCTCAGAAACCGCACCGATGTCCGTGGTCCTCAATTGGCCCGGAAAGCTGAACAAATGATGTGGGCCGAGCCAATTAGTAGCCGGCAGATCTAGCCAACCTTGACGGTTTTCTGCGGAGGCGCGAGCGTTTGCACAGCTGGACTTCGCGTTCGATTTTGCGAACGGCCCCGGGAGAGATATCGATGAACTCGACGCCGACGCCGACGCCCGGCAAACAGTAGAATTTGCGTGCTTATTGGTACACAGGCTGCCAACAGCGAGCGTTTCCTGTAGTAGCGCATGAGGGATTCACAAACAGTGATAGAGTCATGGCTGGCGCAGGCCCGAATCTGCGCGTTTGCGGCTATTGACCTCTCTTGGCGCAGCAAGTATCATCCGCGCAATCCCAGGCAAAAATTTGAGCTTGTGAGGTTTCGCAAAATGATGAAGCGAGTGTGCCGGACTCTCCTGCTAGGAGCGTTTGCAATTCTTTGCGTTGCTGGATTGGTGCGCGCGCAACAAACGCAGATCAGTCCCGATGTGTACAACGAAATGAAATTCCGGTACATCGGGCCGGTTGGGAATCGCGCGACGGCCGTGGCTGGTGTCCCCGGGAACCCGTATGTGTACTACGTGGGAGCGGCGTCGGGAGGAATCTTCAAGTCCACCGACGGCGGTATTCACTGGGATCCCATTTTTGATGACCAGCCAGTTTCGTCGATCGGGTCGCTGGCGGTCGCGGCAAGTGATCCGAACCTTGTTTGGGCAGGAACTGGGGAGTCGTTCATCCGAAGCCACATTTCCGTGGGCACCGGAATTTATAAATCTATGGATGCAGGAAAGACTTGGAAGCTGATGGGCCTGGACAAGACCGGACGAATCGGCAACGTGATCATTGACCCGCATAACCCGAACATCGTGCTGGCGTGCGCGTTGGGGCATGCTTACGGACCGCAGCCGGATCGCGGTGTGTTTCGCACGACCGACGGCGGGACGAATTGGGAAAAGGTTTTGTTTGTCGATGAAAACACAGGTTGCTCGGACATGGGCGTGGACCCTAATAATTCAAGAACGCTGTTTGCAGGAATGTGGCAATTGGAGATTCATACCTACGGGAGAAAGAGTGGCGGACCCGGAAGCGGGTTGTTCAAATCTACAGATGGTGGCGTGACATGGAAGCGGCTCGAAGGACGCGGGCTGCCGCATTCGCCGCTGGGAAGAATCGCCGTACGCGTGGCGGCGAAGGATTCGAACCGCGTCTACGCGTTGATTGAAACTGGTGACGGCGTGCCCATGGATGGCAAGCCCACGCAAAGCGGACAATTGTGGCGTTCGGATGACGGAGGGGAGAATTGGCAACTGGTCAATTCAGACCGGCAGATTCGCGGGCGTACGCACTACTACACGCGCGAAGAAGTTTCTCCCGACAATGAGAATGAGGTTTATTTCTTCACGTCGGCTTTTTCAAGGACGCTGGACGGTGGGCACACGCTGACGGCCATGCCTTCAACGCCCGGAGGCGACAATCACGAAATGTGGATCGATCCTACCAATGGCGATCGCATGGCGGTGGTGAATGACGGAGGCGTGAGCATTTCGGTGAATCGCGGGCACACTTGGGACCGCATTCAGTTGCCAATCGCCCAGATTTATCACGTCACTGTGGACGATCAGATTCCGTATTTTGTTTACGGAAACAAACAGGATGGGCCTTCCTACCGCGGGCCAAGCAACAGCTTGCAGTTTGGCGGCTTTGGCGGAGCGCAGATTTCTCGTAGTGTATGGCATCCCGTGGCCGGAAGCGAAAGCGGCTTCGCGACGCCGGATCCTGTGGACAACAACGTCATCTGGTCCACGGGAACCGGCTCGGGCAGCGTTGGCGGCTCGGTCGCGCGCTTCGATGAAAAAAATCGCCAGGCACGAGAAGTGGAGGTGTGGCCGGAGTCTACGGTTGGAGCCACAGCAGGCGAAGTGAAGTACCGGTTCAATTGGGAATTTCCGGTAACGATTTCTCCGCACGATCACAACAAAGTTTATGTGGGCAGCCAGTTTGTGCACGCCACCACCGATGGCGGCAATAGCTGGCAAGTCATCAGCCCGGATCTGACCCGCAATGACAGGAGCCGCATGGGAATTTCCGGCGGACTTACGCCGGACAATATCGGCGTGGAATATGCGGGAACGGTGTTTGCGATTGCGGAATCGCCCAAAGAAGCTGGAGTGATCTGGGCGGGAACGAACGACGGATACGTGCAGATTTCGCGCGACGGCGGAAAGAACTGGACCAACGTTACGAAAAACATTCCGAATCTTCCCGATTGGGGAACGGTGAGCAACATCGAAGCATCACGCTACGAAGCGGGGACTGCTTATATCAGCGTGGATTTTCATCAAATGAACAATCGCGATCCATTCGCGTACAAGACTGCGGATTACGGAAAAACGTGGACGCAGATTACGAACGGCATACCGCACAGCATGTTGAGCTACGTGCATTGCATCCGCGAAGATCCTGTGCGCAAGGGGCAGCTCTATCTGGGTACAGAGAATGGCCTGTACATTTCGTTCGATGATGGCAAGAACTGGCAGCCGTTACAGAGTGGCCTGCCACATGCTCCTGTGTATTGGATCGCGGTGCAGGAGCGCTTTCACGATCTTGCTCTTGCAACCTACGGCCGCGGCTTTTGGATTTTGGACGACATCACCGAGCTCGAGCAGGTGACACCGGAAATTTTGGCGTCGAACGCGCATTTGTTTGCGCCGCGCGATGCATACCGCTTCCGGACAGTGGCGCAGCCCGCTGCTGTTTCGTACGACCCCACGGCGGGACACAATCCGCCTTACGGCGCGCCGCTCAATTTCTACCTGAAGTCAAAGCTGGGGGATAAAGAACACGCCAAGCTGACCATCAGCGACTCCAGCGGGAAAACCGTGCGCGAAATTGAATGCCGGGCTGCGAGCGAAGAACGAGCGCGGCGCGCAGGACCGGGCGGCCCTGGCGGAGGCGGCGACGAAGGGGAAGGGGGCGGCCCTTCGTGCGAAGTCAAGCCGGGCATCAACCGCGTCTGGTGGAACCTCCGATCCGAGCCGAGCACGGAAATGAGGCTGAGAACAAGTCCGCTGTACGCTCCCGACGTAAAACTTGGATCCGAGGGCTGGCGGCGAGCGTCCGGCGCGGGACGCCTTGAGCTGCTTGAGCCGCCAGGCACTTACACGGTGACGCTAACGGTGGGCGAACAGAAACTCACACAAAAGGTGAACGTGCTGAAAGACCCGCATTCCGGCGGAACCGCAAGCGACATGCAAACACAAATACAGTTCCTCAGAGGCTTGCGCGATGAAATGAACAGTCTGGCCGCAAGCGTCAATCAGATTGAGTTCATTCGAGCGCAACTGGAAGCATTGGAAAAACAGCTTGGAACGGACGAGACCGGAAAAGCGATTCGCAAGGCCGCTGACGATTTGGGGGAGAAACTGGTCGCGGTGGAAGGCAAAGTCCTGCAGCTCAAGTCTACGGGAAGAGGGCAGGACGACGTCCGCTGGCCGGAGATGCTGGCGGGCAAGATCAGCTATCTTGCCGACGAAACGGAGTCCTCCGATTTTGCCCCGACCACACAACAAGTGACCGTCGGGGAAGAGCTTAAGAAGCAAGGCGACCAGTTCCAGCAGGAGTATCAGGGGATTCTTGCCAAAGACGTGGCGGCCTTCAATGCTATGCTGCGGGAGAAGAACATTCCGAACATCATCGTCAAGATGCCGTGAGGGATGTTCGGCCAAATCTTTGAGAAAAGACGGGAAGGATAACGCCGTGCGAATTTTCCGCAGGTGGGTATTTCTTTTTTGCGCTTTTGCCATGTTTATTGGAACTGGTCGCGCACAGGACCGCAGCCAGACGCGCTCGATGGTGATTTCTCGGAACGGGATCGTCGCCGCGGAATCGCCGCTGGCGGCGCAGGCCGGCGTTCGCATCCTCGAGCATGGCGGAAACGCCGTGGACGCGGCCATCGCCACGAACGCCATGATGGGCGTGGTCGAGCCGATGATGAACGGCATTGGCGGGGATTTGTTTGCCATCGTGTACGACGCGAAGGCCAACAAGCTGTACGGGTTAAACGCCAGCGGGTGGGCGCCGAAAGCGCTGACCATCGAGTACCTGGAAAAGCAGGGAATTCGCAGCATGCCACAGCAGGGCGTGAATGCGATCACCGTGCCGGGCGCGGTGGACGGGTGGCAAAAGCTTGCGGACAAATTTGGCAGGAAGAAACTGGCGGAAGATTTGGAGGCTGCGATTCGAACGGCCCAGGATGGTTTCCCGGTGCCCGAATGGACCGCGGTGTATTGGGCCGAGTCGGCGGACTACCTACGCGCAGACGATAGTGCCACGAAGACGTATTTGCCGAACGATCACGCGCCAAGAGTGGGAGAGGTGTTTCGCAACGCGGACCTGGCGTGGTCGCTCGACCAGATTGCGCGTCATGGCCGCGACGCATTTTACAAAGGAGAAATTGCGGCAAAGATTCTGGAGTCCGAGAAGCGGCATAGCGGCCCGATGGTCGCCTCCGATCTCGCGGATTTCTCCAGTGAATTTGTCGAGCCCATTTCGACGGCGTATCACGACTGGACGGTTTTTGAGTTGCCGCCCAATGTGCAGGGCCTTGCCGCGCTGGAAATGCTGAACATCATGGAGACGTTTCCCATGGGGCAGAAGGATTGGGGCTTCGGTTCGACGAATGCGCTCCACACCATGATTGAAGCGAAGAAACTGTCGTACGCGGATTTGCTGAAATACATCGGCGATCCGCGAAAACAGAAACTGCCGGTGGCCACGCTTCTGTCGAAGGAGTGGGCCGCACAGAGGGCGAAGCAAATCGAAGCGAATCACGCGAACTGCGAGTCGGCTGCTGGAGAAGTCGCCGCGGGAAATGACACCACGTATTTGAGCGTGGTGGACCGCGATGGAAATATGGTGTCGCTGATTCAGAGCAATTATGAGTCGTTTGGTTCGGGAATCGTGGCAGCGGGAACCGGATTTGCCTTGCACGACCGCGGCGGACTGTTTTCGCTCGACCCTGCGTCGCCCAACGCCCTGGCAGGGAGGAAGCGGCCGCTGCACACGATTATTCCCGCGTTTGCGCAGAAGGGCGATACGCGCATTGCGTTTGGAATCATGGGTGGATGGAACCAGTCGCAAGCACACGCGCAGTTCATCGCCGACTTAGCGGATTTCAAGATGAACATTCAGGCAGCGCTGGAGGCGCCGCGATTCAGCAAGCATTCGTTTGGTGGATGCGATGTAGGGATGGAAAACCGGTTTCCGCAGAAGGTGCGCGACGAATTGGCAGCCAAAGGGCACAAGATCGAATTGAAAGGCATGTTTTCAGGCTTCGTCGGAGGCGGACAAGCGGTGATGCGTGATTTTGCAGCAGGTGTCAATTACGGGGCTTCTGACCCGCGAAAAGATGGCCAGGCCGTCGCCGAATTGCCTTAAAAGGGGTCTTCTTAGGCGATCGGAGCCTGCGCAAAAGAGTTCCTTCCGTGAGCCTTGGAGAGGAAGGCAGATACCATCCAACCTTAGATCGATCCTTGCTGAGTCTCTTAACTTGTTGCAAACAACCGCCTTAACTGGGGACGCCTTGGCGGGAGAATTGCACCTGTACCTTCGGCCAGGGTGCGCCGCCGCAGCCAAGCGACCTGGACGTGGAGATTCCATGGGTTCCCTTCCAGTCGCTCGCCGCCTCGTGCGTTTCTTGCCGCTCGCTATTGTTTGGTTTGTTCTGCCCCCTGCCAGTTGTGGGCAAGCCTTCGATGTTTCCGGTCGCTATCAGTGCGTTCAGGCCAAGATGAAGGGCAAAGTGATGGCCTGCAATGCAGCGCCATTGATTCTTAAGACGGACGGGAAATTTGAGCTTCGCGGGTGGGAAGGCAGCTACCTCGTCGAAGGCCAGTGGGTGGAGCTGTCGGATTCACTGATCAAAACGCGGGCGAAAATCGAGCCCGGCCACAAAATTGTGCTGCGCTATCACGGAAAGCACGGATTCGTGGAGATGACTTACGAGCGTCGCGTCGTGGAGCTTGGGAAAACGGCGCTGAGCTAAGCGGCGATGGAAATCAAGGTCAATTTTGTTTTGTTCGAGGAATTGAAAGAAAGGCCGGACGGTGGAGCCGAAGCCCGCATCGTGATCCTTCGCGAGAGCAGGACCACCGACTGCGCATTGGATTCGGCTGCAACGGATTTTGAATCACTCGAGTAGCTTGCTCCTGCCATAAATCGAAATCCTAATTCTTCGTCATCCTGTTAGCCCACTTTTCCGTTTCAGGTGGACCGTGGGTGCTCCGGCAGGAGGAGAGCTGCCCGAGAGGGTCTGCGGCGCGAAGCCATCCTTGGACACCGTAATTGTGTATTTCGCTCCGTGCTCGTGGCTGATGTAGGTAAAGGCGAACCCGCCGGTGGGGGCTGTGACTTGTTTTGCGATCTTCACTGGCGTAAGAGCTTCATGGACCGGGCCATTTTACCTCGAGAGTTATCTCGGCGTCTTTCAGAGGCGAACCATTTCGTCGATGACCAAACCAGTGACGCTAAAGACGTAATCATGCGTCCGCCGGAGCGGGCAGCCCAAAACTGAAATGGCCAGCCCCAGAGCAAGCAGGGCAAGCCATCGCCTCACTTTGAAGCGCTTTCCGCTTGGCTTTGCCAACCGCGTCCGCGCAGAACTTTGCCTGCGGTCGCGCCGGTGAGTTTGCCGTGATCGTATTCTACTTGGCCGTTCACAATGGTGAAGTCAATGCCTTCGGATAGTTGATCCGGTTTCACAAACGTGGCGTGGTCAATGATCGCCGCCGGATCGAAGATCGTGATATCGGCGAAGTAGCCGGGCTTCAGGAGGCCGCGCCCTGCGAGGTGTTCGCGCTGCGCGGGAAGCGAAGTGATTTTGCGGATGGCTGTTTCCAGAGGCAGTAGGTGCCCATCGCGAACGTAATGTCCGAGAAAGCGCGGCATCGAGCCCATGGTACGTGGGTGTGCATGAGCTTCGTAAATCGGGCCGTCGAGCGACATTTCATTCGCGTCCAAACCGATGCTCGTCCAGGGCTGGCTCAAGCCAGTTCGCAAATCCTCTTCGCTGGCCATGAAATAAATGGCACCGGTTTGCGCGCTGTCGGCAAGCACGAAATCCATGAGCGTGTCTTCCGGCGTCTTCTTCCAGACCTTGGCGACATCTTCGACGGTTTTACCTTCAAATTGCTTCAATTCAGGTTTTTCCACCGAGGAAATAAGGACACCGCTTCCTCCACCGCAATCAAAGAAGAGATTTTCCCAGTCGGGGTGATCTCCAGCGAGTTCCTTCTTGATGCGCGCGCGAAGGGCAGAGTCTTTCAGCCGTTCCAGCAACTTCTGGACGCCCCCATCCGCTACCCAGGGTGGAAGCGCGGACGCAAGCGCCGTCGCGCCCGCAGGGTAAGGATACATGTCGGCGGCAATGTCGAGGCCGGAATCGCGCGCGTTTTGAATGTTGGCAACGACGTTCTTCATGCTGCCCCAGCGCGGCTTGCCACTCACCTTCAAGTGAAAAACTTCTACGGGAAGATGCGCTTCGCGTCCGATGCGAATGGCTTCGGCAAGCGCCTGCATCTCCGAAGCGCCTTCGCTGCGCATGTGCGTTGCGTACATGCCGCCGAACCTGGATGCGACTTGCGCCAGCGCGATAAGCTCATCGGTTTTTGCGTAAATGTTGGGCGGATAAATCAGTGCGCTGGAAACGCCCAACGCGCCGTCTTTCATCGCTTGCTCGACGAGCACTTTCATTTGTTCGAGTTCGGCGGGCGTGGGGGCACGGTCATCGTCGCCAATCACCGCTTCGCGAATTTGCGCCGATCCGACGTAGGTGCCGATGTTGAGAGGTGTGCCCTGCTTTTCGAGGCGCTTGAAGTAGCCGTCAAGCGTGGTCCAATCCACGGCGAGCTTGTAGTGATCGAGAAACGGCTTCATGGGCGCGAGTGTCTTTTCATTTTGCGGTGCAATCGAGCCACCTTCGCCCGTGATTTCCGTGGTGATGCCTTGAGAGAGTTTGCTGAGCGAGCGATTGTCGAGCAACAGAGAAACTTCCGATTGCCCCAGCATGTCAATGAAACCCGGTGCGATGATGCGTCCTTGCGCATCGATTTCGCGCTTGGCGTGCGCATCGTGCAAAACGCCCACGGCTGCGATGCGATCACCGCTGACGGCAACATCTCCAGCAAACCAGGGATTGCCTGCGCCGTCGATGATGTGGCCGTTGCGAATAAGGAGATCGTATTCACTACTGGCTGAGGCCCCGGCCGCCCCACTGAGGTCCGCATCGTACGCGGCCGCGGCAATTTCGCCGAGCGCTTGGCCGGCGACCGTTTGTGCCGCTTCCATGTCCGGAGGAAGCGTGACGTGATTGACGTAGGCTGCAAACGCCAGCTTCCTGTTATCTTTGGTGATTACATAACCGACCAGGCCTTTGCCGTTGAGCATCAATTTACTGTTGAGCTTGTCTTCCGAGCCGAACGTGCCCGTTTTTGCGAATACGTGGCCAGCTCCGGGCGAATCCACTTGAATCTTTGCGAGGGTTCCGTCTTTACCAAGGATCGGCAGCGCCTTGAAGAAAGCTTCGTAGTCCGGTCGCGTGGTCCAATAAGAGAGGTAATGAACCATGAAGTCTGGCGTGAAAAGATCGGCCCAATCGCCGCCCGCACCGTCGCCTTGGCCACTGCCGGAAAGATCGAGCTTCGCGGACTGCAGGAATTCCTGCTCGACATGAAACCCCGCGTCGAGCGGATTTTTTGTATCTTTCGCTACCAGCGCACCGAGCAGATACGGTCCCATTCCTGCGTGCAGGTTCTGGCTAACCTTCAGGGTGACTTTGATTTCTTCTGAGAGGGGAGGAGAAACGTGCTCGGCAACTTGATTTTCAGCGGTATAGGAACGCGAGAACAAGGAAAAATCGGTTGGCGCTGAACCGGACCGTGACTTTATTTCAACGCCAGCGGCGGCGAGCGCTTCGCGGAAAACGGTTTCTGCAAACTTCGTGGGCGAAGGCACGGCGATGGCCGCAGGTTGAGGCTTAGAACCGATGGGGAGGCTTCCTGTCAGCG
>Ga0126370_10001545_pt1 | contig 10562 bp, 9 predicted proteins | sample PanSoiMetaPlot_3_FD_92586 | JGI IMG/M metagenome (GOLD analysis project Ga0126370, IMG submission 92586) | Tropical forest soil microbial communities from Panama - MetaG Plot_3 | ecosystem: Environmental > Terrestrial > Soil > Tropical forest > Bulk soil | place: Panama | collected 2016-02-17 | reverse complement strand
CTTTCGGGGTTGAGCAGAATCGGTTTCGCTTAGCGGAATGTGACCATACAACATTGAGCGGATGCAGCACGACGGAAGCAGTCTGCCGAAATAATTGCAACCGCAGCGCAACGGCAAATGCCCATTCAGCTCGCTTCTTACGGTCTTGTTTTGCTGGATGTCAGGAGGAATACAATCAATGTCGCCGACATGCCCGCTGCTAGTGATCGAAGGCACCTCAGTTGTCGGCTTCTTCAATCTTAAGGCTTCATCACCAGGAGTGCGCGAGCCGCGACTTGTAACGCTGTTCGATCCGTTTTGGTCATCGTGGAGCTAGTCACTAAACCAGCGCCAGTGCCACTGCCATAGTCAGTCCAGCCAAAAGGGGCCAGTAATCCGGGATAAGTGCAGAGATTATTAGTACATCCACCGCTGCCTCCTTGTGGCCCCTTCAAGCACTCTGATTCATTGCACGTATCTAGTTATCACATTCAAGTTAGACTCGTCGAAGGGCGGACGAAATCTTGTTTTTTTGAGACAGATATTTGGTTTCGTGTGCCGCGAGATGGGAAACGGCCGGGGGTGTTCAATGCCCGTTGTAGTGCGGTTTACCGGAGCAGATAATGGGTAGTTTGGGTGTGGCAGGCTGGGCCGCGCAAAGGAGGATTGCAATGTTTTTCTTTCAGGAAGGCTTTACCTATCGCAATTTTCTAATGGACGCTCTAGCGATATTCGTCTTTGTCGTGTGGTTTTGGCTAGCGATTACCGTATTTGCTGATCTGTTCCGTCGCCACGACATTTCAGGTTGGATCAAGGCTGTCTGGGTAATTGCAGTGATTGTCTTTCCATACATTGCTGTTCTTGCCTATTTGATCTTTCAGGCAAGAGGTATGGCAGAGCGCAGAGTGGAGCAAGCTCAGCAGGCGCGTGACGAGCTTAGGCGCGTGGTTGGTTTCAGCGTTGCAGATGAAATCCAAAAGCTCGATGGGCTAAAAAAGGCAGGATCGATCAGCGACGCCGAATTTACACGGCTACGCGCCCGGCTCGTAACCTAACGGGTGATTTTTCCAGGGACCAACTTGGTCAGCAACAATGTCCGCTTTGGGTCAAAAGCAGACATCGAGGCACCTCCGACCAATGTCCGCTTTACCCCCAAAAGCGGACATTGATTGAGCGCGCCGGGATGTCCGCTTTGTGCCAAAAGCGGACATCACTCAATGATCGTGTCTGCCCGGGCGATGAGAGTCGGTGGAACCGCGATTCCAAGTTTTTTGGTTGTTTTTTGGTTGATTATTAGCTCGAATGTCGTGGGTTGCTGCATTGGTAGGTCAGAAGGTCTGGCACCTTTCAAGATTTTGTCGATATAGGTCGAGGCACGTCGAAATAAATCCGGCACATTCGGACCATAGGTTAAGAGCGCGCCGGCATCGATAAGCCAGCTTGGCACACCAACAAGGACAAGCTGGTTCTTATCTGCGAAATCGCCTATCCGCGTCCGGTTCAGGAATATCAGTCGTGAGCCGATAACGATGAGAGCTTCGGCCCGTTCGCGCAGCGCAGCCTGAAATCCGCTGTCGAAATCTCTAGGCTCCCGCACTTCGAGAGATTGGAGTCGGACCCCCAACGCGCCGGAGGCTCGCTGAGTTTCGCGAAACTCGGGGTCTGCGTGATTGGGATTCCAGAGAATTGCCACCCGAGAGACTTGGGGCATTACTTCCTTGAGCAGTTCAACCGATTTCCCGGCTAGCATGTCATGGATGTACGTCAGACCAGTGATATTTCCTCCGGGCCGCCCAAGACTCTTAACAAGGCCGCTTTCTACGGGATCATTGCTCACGACAACCACAATCGGAATCGTCGCGGTTGCATTCTTCACAAACGGAGCCGGCTCGCCCCCCAAAGAGAAGATGACATTTGGCTTGAGACGCACCAAATCGTCGGCGGCTTCCTGTAACCGGTCGTACTGCCCGTCAGCATCGCGGTATTCAATGATGACATTTTTGCCGTCAGTGTAGCCAAGCTGTTCGAGCCCCCGAAGAACTGGATCAATGGTGGCCTTTTCCTGCTTTGCATAAAGCAGGATGCCGATGTGTCGCATGGGTACTTTTTGCTGTGCGCGCACCGCAAGTGGCCGGAAGGCCGCCGCACTGCCGAGAAGCGTGACAAACTCGCGCCGTCTCATCTGTCTGCCCCTAGTTCGGAATAGACATCGTAGCGGGTCAAACTGGCAGGTTGGAAGTGGACAGGTTGGCGCTGGGCAACGTCCGCCTTGGGTCAAAAGCGAACATTGCGCCGTGTCAGGCCGATGTCCCGCTTTACCCCCAAAAGCGGACATCACTGAGCGCCGTCGTCATTGAATAACAAAAGCATCGTCGAGCGTGACGCCGAGCTTCTTCTAGGAGCGAAAGCAATGCAGCAAAATTGCTGCATTGCGGCGAGTTTTTTGCTTCCAAAAATCTGAAAGTTGATACAATGTTTGTTTTGTTCGTTTTTGTTGTTTTATGGGCGGTTGAGCCGCGTTTCGCGTTAACCTTTTAGCGGCGAAGGCGTTGTTTGCATCTCCACAACAACTGTATGTTGGGCATCCTGCACGATGAAAAGGACACTTATGTCTGATGCAGAGCAGCGTGATATCGCAGAAGCCTTGTTCGCGCCAAAGCAGAGCCGCGAGGATATAAGGAATGCGATCAAGCTGGAGGAAGCGAGGCGCGCGGCTAAGGTCAAAAACTTATACCGCCTGAGGAACCTGCGCCTGTCACGCAACCAAGCTAGCACGCCCAAACGCGAAGGCTGAATAGCGGCGGCGTAGCGCGTGCTTTGGCTTTTTCTCTAAGTCGCTGAACCTGCCAGCCACCGAGACTCGGTTGTCCGAGCACCCGGGTGATGACGGGGATGGTCTTAGCCATTTATCGCCTCGACCCCGGCCCTTCATCAAGCTGTGCTGGTTCGACCTTGAGTCCAACGCCTTACAAGTTCTGCCCGTTTTGACTCCAAAATGCTACGATAACTGCGGCGCGGCACCCTTGGCTCTATATCTCGCCGCCATGTCGTTGCTGCGCTTACTGCGCCCGGTTTGGAGGCCGCATGCACCTAATCATCTTGTTCGTTTTTTTGGGACTGGCAGTCCTTATTGTCTGGCTGGCAGATGTTACGACTGTCCCCGGAAGACGCCGCACTGCGGTCGACATTCTCAATCGGCGCCTTGCCCGCGGCGAGATCGACAGGGCCGAGTACGACGAAAAACGTAACCTTCTCGGTCGGTAAGAACGCCCTTCATGGACGCGACTCTTGCCGCGACGATTCCTAAAAGCCACGCATGTCGTTGCGTGAGCGTACCCGCCCCGGTCTAGGGATTATCGAACCCTATTTGCCGCCCCCCGCCAAGGCCTGGCCCGCCACGTTTTCGCAACCAGCAGGCGCGCGCTGATGTCCGCTTTGGGTCAAAAGCAGACATTCGAGTGCGCCCGCGCCATGTCCGCTTTACTCCCAAAAGCGGACATTGACTGAGCGCATCGCGATGTCCGCTATGTGCCATAAGCGGACATCAGTTCGGTTTGGACGGCGAGGGCTCCGGGACGTTGTACGCCAGCATAGGGCGACGAATCCCCTTGAGGGTAAACTCGCCAACGAGCTCGACCATTACGGCCTTCTCGACTTCTTGCCGGACTCGTGGGCTGATCAGGATTTGACCGGGCCTGGCTTCGTCGCAAAGGCGAGACGCGACATTGGATACTGTGCCAATCGCGGCGTAGTCTCGCCTCCCTTCAAACCCGATGGTTCCCAGCGTCGCGAAGCCATGCGCGATGCCGATTCCGAAGCCAAGGTCGTGACCAAGGTCGCGCCATCTTTCAATTAAGCCGCCGATTGCCGCGCGCATATCGAGCGCCATCAAGACAGCTTGCAGCGCCGGGTTCTCGACCGGCACAGGATCATTGAAAATGACCATCACCCCGTCGCCGGCAAATCGCTCAAGCGTCCCACCGTACTTGAAGATGATGTGACCGATAGCATCATGGTAGTCGCGCAACAGCGCCATAACGTCTTCGGGGTCTGCGTTTTCCGAGAAGCCGGTAAAGCCGCGAAGATCGCAGAATAGCGCTGTGATCTCCTGGCGGTGGCTTTCAAGTTGCTTTTCCGTCCCAGCGGCGACGATCAGATCGGCGACCTGCGGCGGCAGGAAACGGCGTAGCCTGCTCATGCGCTCGATCTCGCCGACTTGGTAGGCGACACGCTGTTCGAGCTGCGCGTTGAGCTTCGCTATTTCCTGCGAGCGCATCTCCAGCTGCTCCGTTCGTTGGCTCAGCTCGTTCAAAAGCCGGGCGTTCCCGATCGCTATCACGGCTTGGGCAGCAAAATTCGTGATCAGCTCAACCTGCTTATTGCTAAATGGCCGTACTTCCTGGCGGTAGATACCAATTGCGCCAATCAATTCGCCCTCTTTGAGCATCGGCACGTTGAGAAGACTTCGCGCGCCGCCAAGTTCAGCTGTCGCGACGCGAAGAGAGTCGCGGTCGGCGTAAACCTGCTCGGCCTGCGTATCGATGACATGGACAGTCTGCTTACTGGCGGCGACGCGGCCCAGGCCAGTCCCTGGACCAGCGCGGATCGGTCCCCGGTTCAGATATTCATTGTATGCGGCTGTGATGCCGAGGGTTGCAACCGCCGTGTAAGCGCCGTCATCGAAGCGGAACAGTATGCCGACTTTAGCTCCGCAAATTCGTGTCGCGTTCTCCAGGATTGCCCGAAAGACCGGCTCCAGTTGGCCCGGCGACGAACTGATAACCTTCAGAACCTCAAAAGTGGCCTTTTGCTGCTCTAGGGACTCGCTCAAGTCTGCTGTCCGCTGCCCCAGCTCAGTGAGCAAGCGCGCGTTCTCGATGGCAATAACTGCTTCGGCCGCAAAGTTCGAGAGCAGTGCAACTTCCTTGTCAGAGAATAGCCTTGCGTCTACCCGACGGACTGCGATTGTACCGATCGCGTAGCCTTCGCGCATCAGAGGAACCGCGATTATTGTGCGATAGCCAGTCCGTCGTGCAATGGCGCTGCCTTCGGGAAATTCCTCGGTTTCGGCCTGGGCGTCGAGAAGATGGATTAGTTTTGATTCGAGCATCGCGCGGCCAATGACAAGATCGCGGGTTAGCGGCCTGGTTCCACCCACGGCAACAGAACTCGGAATGGTTCCTCCATAGTGCGCGACGTAGCGCACCAAATCGCCTTCACGTAGCTGAATGTAGACATCAAAGCCCTGGCACAAGCGAGCAGCATTTTCAGCAAGAGCATTAAACACAGGCCGCAAATCACTCGGCGAAGAACTGATAACGCGCAGTACGTCCGCAGTCGCGGTCTGTAGCTCCAACGATTGCCGCAACTCGCCCAGCAGTCGCGCGTTCTCGATGGCGATCACCGCTTGGGTGGCGAAGTTCTCAAGCAAGGAAACTTGCTTGTCAGTAAATGGAGCAACCTCCTGGCGAAAAATGCTCACTATTCCGATCAGCTGGTCACCTTTCAGCATCGGCACAGCCACATAGGTTCGTATCCCGCCAAGCTCAACGGCGGCAACAATCGATGGACTACGTTCAATGTAGGCTTCCTCAGCGGCCGCATCGACGACGTGAACTGTCTTCTGTTCTGATATCACTCGACCGAAGGGGGTTTTGCGGCTGGGCCGGAAGGGTGCGCGCCTGCGGTTCTCGATCAAAGATAACGGCGTGTTATGTGATGCGACTAGACTCAGAGCGTCGCCATCCCATCGATAGACATTTCCAAACTTCGCCTCGCAAATACGAACTGCCTTTTCCAACGTCGCCTGGAATACTGGTTCCAGTTCGCCTTGCGAACTCGATATGACGCGGAGCACCTCAGACGTCGCCGTCTGTTGCTCTAATGACTCGGACAGTTCGCTAGCGAGCCGCGCGGCCCTTGCTTCCAGTCCTGCGGCAGACGAGCCACGAGGCCGAGCTGTTCCAGTTCCGCTAGGGCGCTTTGACGCTGCGGGCTTGCGGTGTCGCGGCTTGGCCGAACCTGCTCTGGAGCGCCCTTTCATAGCTTTCCCCGAGGCTCAGGAGGCGCATCGTAGCGGGTCAGACCTGGGCGCTGAAAGTGTCGGAAGCAAAGCTGAATCAGAAATCGCGGCGGTGCAGTTGGTATCTGATTTCACGCTCCATCCCCCCGAGTCTGCAATTCTGCCAACCCAAGCGACTGGACTTTGGGTAATGATTTACCGCAGGCTAGTATGATTTGCCGACGACACTGAATATGGGCCGGGTTGATGTCCGTTTTGGGTCAATAACGGACATCGAGGCTACTTGAAGGAATGTCCGCTTTACCCCCCAAGCAGACATTGGAACCCGATCGCGAAAAGTCCGCTTTGCGCCAAAAGCGGACGTTCTAGGACTAACCAAAGAAAACCCGACGTATTACCCTAGGAACTCTCAAAAACTCTCAAACTACTTCGCCGTGGCCCGCAACTCAGCCCAAAAGCAGAAGGCCACTGGTGATTAGGATGATGCTGGCCGTGGCGCCGTGGATACCAAATGCTGTGGCTTTTGTGCCGCCGTGCTTTAGGACGATCAGGGCATCGGTCAGCTGAATGAACGCTGCGACCAACAAGAAAAACCCGAGCAATTGACTTGAGCGATTGAGAATTAGCATCGCGGTGAATATACCCGCACCAATGTCACGAATCGCTTTCACAGAAAGGTATGCATCCCAGCGGGCATCAGGTACTACGGCCACGCCGAATCCTTCAGCGGCTGCATAAGGCGCAACAAAGAAATTCGCACCAATAAGCACAATACTTAGTGCGATTGCTGCTGAGAGATAATATCCAGTGTCAATGATCATAGCGATTCAGTCTTTGCCATGCACTCGAGAGCCTCGAGAGTATCGAGGTTGCTAGCCAAGTAGCAAAGACTCCTACGAACACTGCCGAGATAATTAGTAATTGCCACAAAGACGGCATAGACTGCAGTCCGTTCCTTGGTTCGAGAATCGCGCGGGAGAATACTCAGTACCGGGGTGAAAAGCTTTGCGGCGCGGTTGATTTTTGGTTGAGAAGCGCTTGATTTATTGCTGAGGCGTCTGTGCCGTGCGAACCGTGACAAAACGTTCAGAGCCTCAAAGTTCAGCGCTGATCAGCGCGAGGGAGCTGCCAATCCCCATCAGTAATTCCAATTGGCTCATGTTTCCCAGCGTCCAACTGATTTCCGCTTTACACTCGAAAACCGGACATCAAAGCGAAATTGCATCTCGTGTCCCCGAACGCGATCGCCGCAACCAGAAATCAAGTGCATCTTCGCACAGGTCCAGTGGCCGCCAGCGAACCGACACTCTTGCCTTGTTGGCGGGTTAGGGCTGTTACCTACATTTCACGCCATACGGATGGTACTGAATCTTTCTGCTATTCCCCCGAAAGCGGACATTGCTGAACGCGATGCGGGAAGCGGAGTGTCATTGCTTAAGGTCACTGCCCCACGCTTTTGGCCGCCCCAACAAGAAATCAAGCGCATCGCAACCACAAATCAACCGCGCCGCAAAGCTTTTCACGCCTCACCGAGGCATTCTCTGGCGCGGCCTTTGAACCGAGGAACAGGAAACATGTGGATGAGAGGTGAGCTTTCAAGTTCTGCAATGCGTACTGGCTGGGAGGCACGAGGGGCCGAGTTCTCACGGCATCTGATTTCCGACGGTTTAAGGAATCCTTATGTGCTCGCGCTGCTTGTCCTCGCCGTGATTGGCCTGCTCTTGGTGGTTTCGCTGGCGCTGCTGTTTCCACTTCCTGACGACATCGCGACTGCCCTTGCGCAGTTCTCCTGACGAGATGGGAACACATGGGAAATCGTCATCATAATGCCGGTTTTGGGCGGCACTGCCGATAGTGCACCATACTGTTCCGCGGGTGTGGGTTTTCACTCATTGAATGCGCTCACCAGATCAGCAAGCAAGCTGCTAGTCTGTTGGTTCGACATTAAAAGCTTGCTCAGTCAGGAAGCCCGGCTTTTCGCAGGCCTTCCGCGAACTTGGCGAGATCGTCCGGACGTAGAGGAAATACTTCGCCCAGGTTGGAGACGCGCAACGAAGGATCGAGTTCACGCATGTGCGCCATTGCTTCGTGCGCTTCACTCAAGTGACCGGCGAGCGCATTGCTGGCTGCGAGGACCCTATTGGCAGCTGGATTGTTGGGCTGTTCGCGTAACGCACTGTTTGCCCATCCAATTGCTTCGTGATAACGGCCGGCAAGGAAATGGGCGAAGGCGATCCCAACGTGCATATTATAGAGGATAGGATCGAGTGGGCTCAGACGCATTGCGCGTGCGTGGTGCTCGATCGCCAAGTCCAGTTCACCTTGATAGGCCCTTACCCACCCGCTGAGATTCCATGCTGCCGCCAAGTTCGGATTTAGTACAAGTGCCCTATCAATGTAGGCTGCACCGTTATCAAGGTCACGAACAAACCAGACGAGCGCGTGCCCACCCCTGGACAAGGCGACTGCGTCATCTTTTCCGAGCTCCACGGCGTGCCGAGCGAGCCGTGCGCCTTCGGAAGATTCTTGCGCGCCGTCGATTACCCACCCATTGAGCTTCCGCCAGATGTAGCACCATGCGGCCATGCCATAGGCCGAGGCAAACCTGTGATCGAGCTCAATCGCCTTGTAGAATAGACGCAACGCCTCATCGTTCGCAGCCCTCGTCCATTGATGGACATTTGCCAGTCCGCGTAGAAAATTGTCGTAAGCGTCGAGGTTCTGTGTCGGCTTGCGCTTTGCGCGCTCGATCTCGGCTTGCTCCAGTTTCGGTGCGATTTCGCCCACAACGCGCGCCGCGACCTGGTCCTGTAGTTCGAAGACGTCCTCAAGTCCGCCATCGAAACGCTCGGCCCATAGATGTATCCCCGTTGAGGCATCGATGAGCTGCGCTGTTATGCGGATGCGGTCTGTCGCCTTGCGCACGCTCCCTGCAAGGACATAGCGCACGCCCAAATCTTGGCTTACTTGCTTCACGTCAACGGAGCGACCTTTGAAAGTAAAGCTTGAGCTACGTGCTATCACGAACAGCCAGCGCATGCGCGATAGCGCTGTGATAATCTCTTCAACGATGCCGTCGGAAAAATATTCTTGCTCGTGATCTCCGCTTATATTGATAAATGGCAGCACCGCAATAGCGGGCCGGTCCGGCAAAAGCGGGGTAAAGCGCGGCGGTTCTTGGATACCATTGGTTGCTGGACCAACCGACGCCCTCTCACCATTCTCCCACTGCTCGCTGACGTCGCCGACAAAGCGAAAGCCCTTACGGGCGATCGTTCGTATCAGCCGTTGCTCCTGGCCATTATCGGCGATGGATTTTCGGACCGCGTTGACGCGGCTGGTCAGTGTTGAATTTGATACGATCCGGCCACGCCAGACTGACGCGATGAGGTCGTCCTTGCTGACGACCCGTTCGCGGTTCTGTACGAGATGCACCAGCAGATCAAACACCTGCGGTTCCACCGCAATCGGGTCGCTGCCGCGGCGCAGTTCGCGCCGCTTGATATCAAGCATGTAATCGGCAAAGCGAAATTGCATCCGGCGTCCCCGCGCGGCCCACACCGCGTCTAGTACAGAAAAAGACCGTTGCTGATTGTGCCCCAGGTCACATAGCAATTTCGCCTAGAGCCGGAGTCAGAAAGCCCAGATTTTCGCTGGTTTTCTGTGTACTTGGCGAGACCGTCCAGGGGGACGAAAAGAAAGCACTTCGCTCAGATTTGAGATACCCGACGAAGCATTGGGTTCATCGAGCTGCTGCACGAGGCGCAGTAGCGGCTCCGCCTCAATCGGCTCGCTGCGGCGGCGCAGTTCGCGCCGTTTAAGCATGTAATCGGCAAAGAGAAATCGAATCCCGCCCCCGCGGCATCGCCTCAACCAGAAATCAAGCGCATCTCAACCACAAATCAACCGCGGGGCAAAGCCTTTTACTTTTTTTTCCGGCATTCTCCCGACGATTCTCGAACCGAGGAACGGATTGCAAGTCTATCTCGCCTATTTTGTGTTCCGTCCATTCGCGTCTCATCTGCGATCCGTTCTGGAGACAATGATCCAACGCCACCCACCCTCGAAAACAAGTGAATGCGCCAAACTGAGCCGGCGGTTTGTCTCGTCTGCCTGCGGCGGTGAATAAAGGAAATCGAAAATGCTGAAACAGCTCGTTTGTATAAGCGAATTTCCGCTAACGGTTGCACCTACACCGCCTGAGACGCCTAAGCGCCACCGTAGTCGTCTCCGCCGAATTTTCGATGCAGTCGTGGAAGCGCGTCAACGCAACGCAGAACAAGACATTCGACATCTGATCGGCCGGTCGGACGGGCATCTTTGCGATGAGATCGAGCGTCGGATTACTGAGCATCTGATACGAAATTCGAGTGGAATTTAGGACGTGACATCCATGCAATGAGGGCAGTGCCATCCAAGAAGTCGCTCGCTCAATTCGGCACACGAACACACATACTTCCCAGAACACGAGCTCATAGGAGAAAGCCAATGGCATCAACCTACACTACCCCACCCTCTCCAGCGGCTTTACCACACAAACGTGCCGACCTTGACCGCCGCT
>Ga0126370_10001540_pt1 | contig 10572 bp, 10 predicted proteins | sample PanSoiMetaPlot_3_FD_92586 | JGI IMG/M metagenome (GOLD analysis project Ga0126370, IMG submission 92586) | Tropical forest soil microbial communities from Panama - MetaG Plot_3 | ecosystem: Environmental > Terrestrial > Soil > Tropical forest > Bulk soil | place: Panama | collected 2016-02-17 | reverse complement strand
GGAGGGCGATCCGGACGCCTTGCCCTCGATAGTTTGCCGGAAGCTGATCCAGGCGCATCATTCGCTGACCCCAGCCCAAGGCCGGCTGCTTGGGGAAGCCGGCGAAGAATTCCGACAGCGGCCGTAGCGAAATCCGCGTTGGCCGGTTGGTCTCGAGAATCGGATCTGCCTGATAGTACGTCCAGTAGTCGCACTTGGGCTTCACATACAACCCAAGCAGGGACTGAGCGTTTTCGCCGGCCACGGTTAGGGTGACCTCTCCGTGGTCCCCGGTGACGCCCTTGGCGGATGAAATAGCGCCAAACAGGTACACCTCGGATGCTCTAACTGGAGCACCGTCGTGGCCCGTCACCGAAATAGTCTCCACCATTGCGGGAGAATCCGGTCCGGCGGCGCATGTTACGAAGTCGGGCAGCGCATCCAGGAGCGCAAGCCGGATGCGTTGGTCCGGTTCTATGAGCAGTTGATGGTGGCTTTGCTGCCTGAGAAGCTCCGCAGTTTCGCCGGACATCCGGGCCACGAGAACATGCGGCGCGCCGCTCATGCCGTCTCCCAGCGTTCCGACCAGTCCTTTGGGCCCGATTCGATCCACGACTTCAACTTCCGGACTGGATCGCAACGCTTGCTCGACGAACTCGAAAGGTGTGGGCTGAAACGCAGGCGGCATCATGCTGTCCATTCGCCGGGACGCAATAATGAACTGTCTTTTCCGGCCGGGAACGGCAGCTTGCTGCGGCTGATTTGACAAATTGTATTCATAATTATCTGGCATTTGTGTCCACCGTATTTGAAAAAGGGATTGGGTCAGTCTGCTTTGTGGCCAGGAGGAATCCGCTGGGTAGTTTTAGAAGCATCCACAGGCAAACTGACCCACTCCCCCACACAGGGATTTAGAAGCCTTGGCGCCAGCCTCCCAGCGTCACCGGATGGGGAAACGTCTGGTACGGCGAGGCTTGATAGGCAAGCGCGCGGGCGAGCTGAGCTTGCTGCACGAGTTGAGCTAATTGCGCCTGTTGCGCGAGCTGAGCCTGCTGCGCAAAGGCCGCGAGCACGAGCGGATCGGTTTGATTCGTCCACCTCGGCGTTTGACCGATCAGACCGCCCGCAAGCGGGTTTGCGAAGGCGCTGCCGAACTGCGTTCCGTGGACTAGTTGCGCGATGTGCGCTTGTTGTAAGAGCGCCGCTGTGATCGGATCGACAGGGTACTGCATGCCCCGGTTTGCTGGAATTCCTGCAAAATAGGGATTTGCGAAGATTCCGGCTTGTCCCAGGAAAGCGGGTCCAGATCCCGCGATTCCTTGCGGCACAAGCTGTGGTGGCGCCAGTTGAGACTGCAATGCGAGTTGAAGTTGTTGGGCATAGGCAGCCGCCACGGGATCCGCCTGCGCCATGGGGATGCCCACGCCGAGTCCGCCCAACTCCTGCGCAGCCCGCCCCATGTTTTGACCGCCGAGCCCTCCGCCGATGCCGCTGCCAATCAAACCGCTCCACGGGGCGCCCGGCAGATTTCCCACCCCTATGGACGGCCCAAAGTTCAGCGGACTGGACCCGGTTACGCCCGGGTATCCTTGTTGAATTCCATCCATGATCGATACTCCTTTAAGTTTGGATTGCCGGAATAAATGTTCAAGCATTTATTCGCATGCTAGGTTGTGCTACAGCCCAAGAATATCAAAGCTCAATCCCGTGTCAAGTGAAAAAACAAAATAAAATAAAATAAATTTTGGTTTTTATTCAGAAATTGGAAGTCGCACAAACAAATATACAACCTCCTTCCTCGCCGGGATCCACACTCCTCCTTCTTCCTAGGAGCGCCGCCGGGCGCTCGTCACAGCGACAAGCCTTGAACGTGGCAACCCAGACTCCAATCTCCACTGCGCCGCAAGCTCCCCGCCGCTGTCATCAAGACGCCGATACTGGATGTATTTCGCTAGAAGAGATCTGCCAACCGCAGGCAATGGAAGGCCACTATCGGCACCACAGCGTGGTGGCGGTGCGGGAGGCGTCGACGAGCGGGCGTAAGAAGGTGAGATGCCGCGTAACTTCTACCCTCCCCCTAGGGCAAAATACTCATGCGGCGCGGCTTTAATGTTTGAGGACTGACGTCTCGGTGAACGTCAAACCCTTCTGTCCGAGGAGCTCGAGGATCGGGTGGTCGTAAAGGAAAAATATTCATGCGACGTAGCTGTAAAACCTCAACAACCCGCCAAGGCGCTCACGACACTATACTCGGCTCCTGGGCTTTTGTTGGCCTACGTCGTGGTGCGGCAACAGTGGCACCGTACCCTTTCCTCGGTGGTTTCGCTCGCCGTGATAATGATCGATGAAATCGGTCAGCGCCCGTCGTAAGTCTGATGTGGTGTGATTATAGACCCTTGGGCCATAGAACGCGATGGCGCGCAGGACACCGCATCTCGCGACCGGCACCGCGGACCTTGGACACCCGCACCGCTGTGCCGATGACCTTGCACTGTCGCGCCGGGTGGCCCCGGCGCGGTTGGCATGCTGGATTGGATGATGGGCCATCGCCGCGCCGGGTTTAATGCTGCTGTCCCCCGCTTGAGGGGACGGCAGCCTCGCGCGTTGGGGATGCATGGCGCTGGCAGAGGGGTTTCATCAAATAGATCTAAGTCTTCAATCCGGGAAGCCCCGCAGCCTCAAATCGATAGCGTACATGGCCACCCTGCGACCTTCCCAAAGGACATCTACCATCTTGTTCCAGGGTTTGGGGTCGAAACCAGCTTGACAAGATCTCCAGCCGGAATCGTAACAGCTACACGCTTACCGTTCAGGTCGCCAATCGCCAGCGTCGATTTTTCTAGTTTGAATCTTCTGGTATGCATGGCTCGCCTCCCATGCAAACGATCATTCGTACTGCCCGTGGTCGGGGATCGCTTGGCGTGCCGAAACGTTTCCACGCGGGCGCGAGGTCTTATTCCATATGGCCCGAGACGAACGCGGCTACTTGATGGTCCCCCACGAAATCGCCACCGGCGCGGACTGCGACGGTCGCCTCATCGTCGAGGAACACGGCGCCGTGGTGGTTCTCAAGTGCAACTCTTGCGGCGCTGTCGTCGATACGGTTCCCATCGACCACGCCGGCACGAGGCTGATGGAGCTCGCATCAATCTGTAGCGCCCCATGTCCCCGTTGCGGGAGGGTCAACCTGTTTCCCGGTTTCAGCGTCGTCGAAGCGTTCATCTGCCGGGAGTGCGGCGAAGGCGTGAAGGTCGAGCGTCCCGTTCAGTCGTCCCGTTCAGTGACGCTTCGACGATCCCCTCATCTCGCTCCACGCCTACACTAGTGTCTGGATGGCGCGCGCCGTTGGGACATTATCGTCTTCCGGTAACTGTTGAAACAATTGCATTTCCGTGGAATTGGAATTAGTTTGAAACGCCTCGGTCGACGATTAGCTCTTCCGCCCCAGAGGTGCAGCTATGCCCTACGACCGAGAGTCCGCTATTCTGACAATCGCTGCGTGCGCCGAGGAGATCCTCGACGACTGGGGCGAAGCCAAAAGGATGGATTTCAGCGAGTCTGTGCCGACCGAAGAGGTCGAAGCCATCGTCGCGTTTCTGCGGGCCGATTCTGTTGCAGGCGGCGACCTAGTGATGGACCCATTCCGGGATTAGAGTCCAAGCATAAGGCCCGGATTGGAAGCATCGGGCCTGTGCTCGTACGTCGCGGAGAGCTCGCCGAAGCGCTGGAACAGACGGAGGCTGCCTACGCATTTGCGCTCACCAGTCCTGCGGCGCCAGCGCGGGCGGCGTTGCTCAAGCTCAGCGGGCAGCTTGACCGCGCGGAGGACGTGCTCCGGAAATTTCGAGAGATGCCTTTCTTCAAGCCGCACCAACTATTGTTCTTCCATTTACTCACTGGCGAGACGGATAAAGCCGCAGACTGCCAATGAGGTACCGGACAGTCTTTCGAGCGAGCGAAACCATATGGTTCTAAAGCCTCTCTACTGGCCAGCCAAACTCGCGTGGGGTGCACACAAATCGCACAGCGTTCAGCGGGAGGCCTCCGAAGAGCCGGCGTGATGTCCCCTTATGCTGAGAAGTGCGGCATCGCCGATCATAAGCTACTGACGGGCGGCGGGTTTTTCCTCATGGCCATTAGTCCTGTGATGTCTTAGTGGTGTATCGGGAACGATCCGGCGAGAAAGATTTCGGGGAATGCTGGAGGCTGACCGCCGGAGCGTTTTCGATACAGCGACTTGAAGGAAGCCGTTTGTGGAACCTTCGAGCTATGTATTTTGAATTCCAGAAAGAGGATAGAAAGCTGGCGACGGGGAGAATGTATTGCCGATGGGCGTTTCGACTGGTTGTCGGGCCGTGTATTTCCGGACTTTCACAGCCCCGCGGCGGGCAACGCGGACACACGTGTGGTGATCGTGCTGGGAGAGGTGCTGAAGCGGTAATGAGAAAGATCGAGTCATGGCCGTAGCCCGGCGAGAAAGGGCGGAGACCGCCATCGAAGCTCTACGGGGCTGAGTCGTTTGATAAGGACCATGGGCCCGCCGCATGGGGGACAAATCCAAAGCGGCCGGGGAGCGCCAGCGGGTTTTTCCGCAGGCTCAGCTTCGAGAAACCGACCTGATGGGGCGAGCAGTGGCAAGCAGAGCGGGAGCGATGCCCCGCGGCGTCGATGAGCCATCCAGCCGAAATAGCGGATGCGGACGAATCCAGGCGGCAGCACGTGCAACAGGAATCTTTGTAAGAACTCGTGCACGGGCAGCGTCCTCAGACGCTTCTTGTGGTGGTGAGCGGAATCGCGCCAGCGAAAAGTGACCCTGCCATCAGCCCAGGAGACGAGTCGATGGTTGGAAATGGCCACCCGATGGGTGTACTGGCCGAGATAACGTAGCGCGTGTGGCGCACCGCGGAATGGACGTTTGGCATAAACCACCCAGGGGGAGCGGAACAGCGGACCAAGCCAGGCTGCGAAGGCTTGGGGATTCGGAAGTACCGCGAGGGTTCCGTGGAAGCCGAGTTTGTGCTCGGCATGCAGCCTCCGGAGGCCGTCCACGAACTTGCCCCGGAACACTTCTTGGAGTACCTCTACCGGTAGGAAGAACTTCTGCTGTGAGTCGATCCACCGCAAGTGGTGCGGAGCCAGACCGCCGGCGGGAACCACACCATGAACGTGGGGATGAGCTTGGAGTTTCTGATTCCAGGTAGGGAGGACGCTGAAGAACCCGATCTCGGCGCCGAGACGCTGGGGATCGCGGGCGACCTCCCTCAGCGTCTCGGCGCTGGCCCGGAATAACAGGCCATAGATCTCGCGTTGGTTCTGCAATGCCAGCGGCGCAAGTTGTCGCGGCAAGGTGAAGACGACGTGGACGTAGGGGGTGGGCAGCAGTTCTTTGCCCCGAGCTTCGAGCCAGCGATCGCGTGCATTCGCCTGACACTTTGGGCAATGCCGGTTTCGGCACGAGTTGAATGAGACGGCCTCATGTCCGCATCTAGAACACGCATCTGTATGCCCGCCGAGTGCGGCTGTACGGCAGCACAGGATCGCGTGCAGCACCTTCAGGTGTAGCCATGAAAACCACTTCGGGCGGCACTCGAAGAAGCCTTCTCCGGCTGTGCGGATCACATCGGCCACCTGGACGGGTGGCCGGGGCATTTACTTGGTACTGTGTGGATCGCGGTTCCCGGCCAGCAGCAGCGAATCCAGTGGGCTGGCGGTGGCACTCAGGTGGCGGTTCGACAGGTGCAGGTAGATGGTCGTTTCTTCCAGATCACGATGCCCTAACAGAATCTGGATGGTTCGCAGGTCCGCGCCGGCTTCGAGCAGGTGTGTAGCGAAACAGTGGCGCAACGTGTGCGGATGGATGTCATGGCCCAGGCCAGCCCGCAGGGCCGCTTCCCGGCAAGCCAGCCAAGCGACCTTGGTGGGGATCGGATAGTCGGCGGTGTGCCAACGATTGCCGGGGAACAGCCACACCTTGGGTTTTCGTGGCAAACTCCGCCAGTGCTCTCGCAGCGCTTCCAGCAACTTGGGGCGGAGCATGATGTCGCGATCCTTGCGGCCCTTTCCACCCTGTACGTGCAGGATCATTCGCCGGCTGTCGATGTCGCTGATCTTCAAACCCGCCAACTCGGCTCGGCGCACTCCGGTCGCGTAGAGCGTCATCAGGAGGGTGCGATAGAACAGAGTGGTCGCCGCATCGATCAACTGCGCGACTTCCTCGGGGCTGAAAATCCTGGGCAGCCGGATGACTCTGTTTGGGTACGGGGTCTCGTCGACACTCCAGGTCTTCTGGAGTGTCTTGATGAAGAAGAACCGCAATGCCCCGACGCGCTGGTGGACGCTGTGGGCGGCCAGCTTTCGTTCGCGAAACAGGTAGGCCTGGTACTGGCGAACGTGCTCCGGGCCCAGCGTGTCGGGCGGCTGATGGAAATAGCGGGCGAAATCCTCAATGGTCATGAGGTACGTCCGCACGGTACTCTGTGAGTAATTACGACGCTCGAGTTCTTCGAGCATCGTTTTGCGTAGATGGGTCACAGGGATGACCTCCTTGTGACCCGACAATACACACAACTGACAAATGCTGCTGAGGACCCGTCACGCGAAGCGTCTGCCTCTTAGGCTTCGTTCATGTCGGCATCCATTCCGGCCGGTTCGGCCGGGCCGTTTCTGACGTGGAGCGCGTTTCACGGGACTAATCTTCAGGAATCGAACTTCCGGTGTGCTTGCCGCACCAGATCCGCGGCTTGGACGTTATACGTCAGAATGCCGGCTCTGGTACACTCGGCCAGCGGTATTTATTGGCCCAACAGTGCGCCGGGCCCGCAACAGGCAGTGAGGACCAATCATGAAATGGATAGTGTTCGTTTTGCTTTTCGCCGCGTGGGTTCAGGCTCAGGAAGTAACCGCATTCGTTGATGTCGCTGTCGTTCCTATGGATCGGGCAGGGGTTGTGGAGCACCAGATGGTGCTCGTCGCACAGGGCCGGATTCAGCGGATCGGGCCAGTACGCTCGGCTCGCATGCCCGCGAATGCACGCCGCATTGACGGTCGGCATAGGTTTCTGATGCCCGGCCTTGCGGATATGCACGTGCACTTCGTCCGAGAGGCTCTCCCGGAACTACCAGCCTCAGTGGCAAACAGAGCCGCGGGAGCACCGCCGGGAATTCCCGCTTCCGCATCTACCGATCATGAACGTGAAAATCGTGCGTACGCCTTGATGTTCCTCTCCAATGGTGTGACCACGGTCCGCAACATGTGGGGAAGTCCCGTGATCGACGCATTCGCCGCGGAAATTCGCTCCAGTGACGTGGCGGGCCCGTTCATTTACTCAACAGGACCGATCACCGATGGCAATCCGCCAGCGTGGTTCAGCAGCCGGGTCGTAGAGACCGCCGCCGAAGCAGAAGCTGCAGTTAAGGCAGACAAGCGCGACGGCTATGTCGCGATTAAGGTATACAGTTTGCTGTCCAGCAACGCTTACGCCGCGATCGTCACGGCTGCGAGAAAAGAAGGTCTGCCCGTCGTCGGACATGTTCCCCGCAGCGTGGGTCTTGAGGGCGCGATCGCCGCCCGTCAGGATTCGATCGAACACTTGGACGAATTCCTGCCGTCCCTGCAGCCGGGAGGTCGCCCCGCGCAGAGGAAACCCTTTGCGGACGCCTTTCGCGAGATGGATCCGGGCCGGCTACCTATCCTTGCGCGCGACATCGCCGCCGCAAGAATCTGGGTTTGTCCGACCATCGTTGTCTCAGACCTTCCCCGCACCGACCCTGTTTGGCGGGAAGCAGCCAGCTTCATACCTCCGTCTGTGTTCGACCGGTACGCGCGCATGTACCCGACTATTGCGGCGGGCACTGAGCCGAGGAGTACGCCGCGAGCCCGCGAAGTGAATCTCTCGATTGTCGCCGCTCTACACAACGCAGGAGGACAGCTACTCTTGGGAACGGACACGCCGAAACCTGGTGTGCTGCCGGGTTACTCGCTGCACGACGAACTGGTGAACTTCGTTTCTGCCGGCATGTCCCCATACGAGGCCTTGCGAGCGGGTACGGCGGAAGCGGCCAGATTCCTGGGCCGTTCTTCCGATTTCGGTGTGGTGGCCGAGGGCCGACGTGCCGATCTCCTGCTGCTCGATGCAAATCCGCTCGACGATGTCCGGAATACTTCAAAGATCGCGGGAGTGATGGCCGCTGGCCGGTGGTTGACCGCCGAGGATCTGAAGAAGAGCTTAGTCGCCTTGCGGGCGTCGTATTGAAGACTCGCGCACTGGATCAATATTGGTTCGGGCTCGGAGCAATCCACACGAACGTTTAGTCGCTCCGGCGCGGAAGTGGATTCGTGGAAGATCGGACCCCTGAAGTCGGTACCCATTCCCGCCGGTTCGGCATTGGCCGTTGCTGACGTGGAGCGCGTTTCACGGGATCAATCCGATCCTTGGACAGTAGTGCTGTTATCGGTGGGAATCAGCTCCCATCCCGGCTTTCCGCTGTTTCCGAGTAGCGCGTCACTCGCCCAGAACCGGGGTAGCGCGGCGACCAGATGTACGACGTGGCGACTGCGCGGCCAAGTGGATAACTTCCGGTTAAGCCGACTATTCGGTCGGAAACAGCAAACGCTACGGCGTTTCTTACTGGTGAAGGGAACCTTCTTGCACCGAATCCGTAACCAATGCAGAGGTTCGTGCTCATGATGGAATGCTCATCAGACGCCACGGCGTTACTCGAAGTTAAACGGAATGGGGTTGGAAATAGAGCGTTTGGCGGAGGAGGCAACAGCCATATGAGTATGACTCAAGGAACGTGCGGTGATCGCAGTACCCATCGTCAGCGGAAACCTCAGAAACTCGTGACAACGCTTTTTCTTCTCGTGTGCGGGCTTGGCGTGAGCCGCGCTGCAGATCCGACCGGGAAACTGTCCGAAGAGAAGCAAGCGAAGATCGAAGCAGCCATTTCAACATTGATGAAGTCCCAATTAGGTGCCCCGGGCCTCTCGGTGGCAGTCGTACAGGACGGTGAATTGGTCTGGTCAGCAGGCTTCGGGATGGCCGATCTGGAGAACTCCGTTCCTGCTACCTCTCAAACGCTCTATCGTCTCGGTTCGATCTCAAAGCCAATAACAGCCACGGACGCAATGGCGCTTTGGGAGCAAGGCAAACTGGATCTGGATTCCCCGCTGCAAAAGTACTGCCCGGCATTCCCGCAGAAGCCATGGCCCATCACAACGCGCCAGCTTTTGGGACATCTGGGCGGAATCCGCACCTACAACGTGCCCGAATATCCCTACACCGAATCCCAGTCCGACCCCGAGGTGGGCAACACACGTCACTTCGAAAACGGAATCGAAGGCGGCATTAAGTTTTTTGCGAACGATCCGCTAGTAGCGCAGCCCGGAACGCACTTCAATTACGCCACCCAGGGCTACACGCTCGTCGGATGCGCGATGGAAGGAGCGTCCGGCAAGAAGTACGCGGACTCGGTACGCGAGAATGTTCTGGTTCCCGCAGGCATGCTGCAAACGCGTCCTGACGATCGCTTCGCCATCATCCCGCTTCGCACGCGCTTTTATTCGAAAGATAAATCCGGCGCCCTGGTCAACGCGGAATTTCTCGATTCCAGTTACAAAGTTCCCGGCGGCGGCTGGCTATCGTCCGCACCCGACATGGCGCGATTCGAGGTAGCGATCCTCGCCGATCGTCTGGTCAAACGCGCCACTCGAGACCTGATGTGGACCGAGCAAATGCCGACGGACGGGCTCGGGAGGATGGCTTACGGGCTCGGCTGGGAATTTGGGGCGACGGAAGGTGTGAAAGATGTGGGCCATGGCGGGTCGCAGCAAGGAACCAGCGCCGGGATCCTGATTGCTCCGGATGGGCGGGCGGGCGTCGTCGTGCTGACCAATTCAGATTCAGCCAACGGTCCTGGACTGGCAAGTGAAATCCTGAGAATTGTGCTGGGGGTTCCGGAACACAAGCACAATGAGGTCGCTGTCAATCCGAGTTTGCTCGACAGCTATCTGGGAACCTACCGGATGGGTGATTTCAGCGTTGCAATTGTGCGAGAAGGCGATCGGTTACTCTTTCAAGTAAGAGACCAGAAGTTTTCGTTATCCCCGGAAAGCGACCGCGACTTCTTTGTTGCGGGCCTGGAGAACGTTCACGTCCTCTTCATGGCGAATGGCAACGGCCAGGCGACGGAGCTGATCCTGCGAGAGAGCGGGACCGATTCGTACCTGAATCGGATCAAGTAGCCTGCCGATCGACTCAGGCACAACTGGCGCTGTCTCGTCACAGAACTCAACGAAGCGAAACGACCATTCGCTCAGCGTTCACCAACTCCGAGTGGATCACGGGCAAACCGGAAGTTACCAGATCGTGCAAGTTTTGGCGACAATGCTGGAGCGGTACCATGACGGCGGCGGCCTAGTTAAAGGTCAGCCAGGAAGCTCAGGAGTTCAGCGAGCCTCCCAACCCAACTCGATAAATCCGCCGATCAGCGTTGCTTGCCATTCTTCGCTGGCCTCCTCCATCACGGCGCGGAGGCGCGCAAGATTTTCGGCAGAATAGAGCTTGCGCTCTTCCTTGCCGATCCTGCTTAAGAT
>Ga0126370_10001539_pt1 | contig 10573 bp, 8 predicted proteins | sample PanSoiMetaPlot_3_FD_92586 | JGI IMG/M metagenome (GOLD analysis project Ga0126370, IMG submission 92586) | Tropical forest soil microbial communities from Panama - MetaG Plot_3 | ecosystem: Environmental > Terrestrial > Soil > Tropical forest > Bulk soil | place: Panama | collected 2016-02-17 | reverse complement strand
TTTACCTTCATGCTGTGCTGGAACGAGTTCGTCATCGCGCAGGTGCTCAACTCGAAGCCGACGAGCACCACGCTGCCGCCGATCATCGCGGGCATGATGGGCCAGGCCAACATCGACTACTCCGTCATCGCTGCCTCAGGATTCCTGTCGGCGCTTCCCGCTGTGCTTCTCGCCGTGGTCTTCCAGCGCTACATGGTGCAAGGGCTCACAGCGGGGTCGGTCAAGGGGTGAATGGACGGCCCAGCGACCGAGCGCTCTCGCGCGCGCCGTCAGGCCGTCCTCGTGTCTACCGGGCCGGGCGGTACTGGGCGGTGACCGCCGGCGCCTTTCTCAGAGCGGCCAGCCACTGACTGCCGTTGAGCAGCGGCGTGGTCTTGGCGGCCCGGACCGCGCCTCCGGCCGCGACCGCGACCGCGACAGCAGCCATGGTGACGTCGTCAGGCGCGTCCACGACCACCGAGATGTCGTACTCCCCATACGAGTAGCCGCCGGCCAGTATCCGGGCCCCGACGGCGTCGTTGAGCTGCTTGCCCACGACCTCCAGGCGATCCTGGGGGTTCTTGATCTGCGCGGCGAGCGACTCCGAAGTGTAGGCGACCTGGTAAAGGTACTGCGGCATTTCGTGTCCTCCTTCCTCGTCCTCAGGTCCTCTGCTCCTTCTACGATCCGGCAACCCCCGCCAATCCGCGCTCCGGCACGAACTGACTGGTCGATTCCGATAGCGTGGGGCCGCCGCCACACTCGCGCCGGAGCGTGGGCATCACCTCCGAGGCGAAGACTTGCATCTGCTCTTCGATTTCTTCTGTGGAGTAGCCGCCCGCCTCGAACCAGGCCGTGAACATGAAGTCGTCGTAGCCGCCGCGCTCCTTGATGAGCATGATCTTGTCGACGACCTCGTCCGCGGTGCCGACGATCGCGATCTCTTTCTGCATGATCAGATCGGCGGTGACTTTCATGTTCAGGTCGTACATCGGTTCACCCAGATCGGACAAGACGGCGGCGAAGCCGAAGGGACCGTAGTAGTCCCATTGCAGCTCGATTGGCTCCTTGTAGCGCTGCAGGTCTTCTCGCTCGTGGCCGGGACGAAGGATGTGCACGTAGCGGCAGCAGCCGAAGCCCCGATGCTTCTCGGCATCCCAGCCGAACTTCCACGGGCCGCGGCTCAAGCGGTCCGGCCAGCCGTTCTTCTCCGCCTCCTCGTAGTAGATCTCGATATTCCGCCTCAGGCGTGAGGTCGGCTCGGGCACCGTGAAGGCGTTGACCTTGTTGCGCGCGGCCCAACGAATCGAACGCTCGCTCGTCACCGGCTCCCATACTTGGGGATGCGGCTTCTGCACCGGCTGTGGGAACACGCTGATCTCCTTCAGGGTCGTGGTCGACGCCATGATCGGGCTACCCACCGAGTACATGTCGGGGGCGCCGACCTTGAGCACGTCCTCCACCCTGCGCCCGGCCTTGGCCATGTTGAAGTAGGCCATGGTGGCCTTGTGATTCCACTTGGTGTGCCGGGGCGGCAGCGACCAGAACTCGCCGTGGTGAGAGAAGGACGGCTCCGTCCAGGCCTTCATGATGATCTCGTAGGCTTCTTCGAAGTAGGCGCGATTGCGCTCTTGATCCTGGATGGTCGAGCCGTAGCGCCAGCCCCAGGTTTCAGCCTCGCGCGGCTGGTAGCCGCGCCCGATCCCGAACTCCAGCCGCCCGCCGCTGATGACATCCAGCATCGCCGCCTGCTCGGCGACACGCAGGGGATGCCACCAGGGCAGGATGTTGGCCATCTGCCCGAAGCGGATGCGCTTCGTCTGCGAGGCGATCGCGGCTTCCGTCAAGAGGGGACTGGGGCTGAACTCCGGGCCCTCGGGCATGAAGTGATGCTCCGTCATGAACCAATAGTCATAGCCGAGACGATCGGCCAGGATCCCTTGCCGCACCTGGCCGACGAGCACGCGCTGGTAGCTCCGGTGCACCTCCTCCAGTGAGCCGTCGTTGACCACCACCCCGTTCGGTGTGGTGACCGCCTTCAGATCGGAGGCGCCGTTGTGGAAGACGCCGATTTCGATTGCCATGCCGGCCTCCTCTTCTTCCCGCTACTCGACGTCGTTACGGGCGAGCGCTTGTTGCGGTCCTTCGGAGCGTGGCGAACTCACTACGTGCGGTGAATCGATGCGGCCCTCCCCCCCGAAACCGACCGGAGCGAAGGAATCCTACGGAGAACTCAGCGTGAGGCTTCTGTAGGCGAAGTGCTCCATGAAGTCAAGTGCGAACCGATGCAACCTCTTGATCAACTGTTCACAAGATAGATCTCCACGCGTCTGTTCTTGGCCCGGCCTGCGGAGTTAGTGTTGGGCGCGACGGGTTGGGTTTTGCCGAATCCCTGTATTCTCGTGTTCGCTCTCGACAAGTATCCACGCGCGAAAAACCAGTCAGCCACCGTCGTAGCTCGCTGCTCTGACAAACGCTGGTTGGAAACACCGTCCCCTATGCTATCGGTGTGACCGTTGACAAGGATTGATCTCAGCCGGGGCCCCGATTTCGACTTGATAGTTGCCGCGGCTCGTTGCAGCGCCCTTTCAGCCTCCGGCCTCAGATTCCATTTAGCAAAATCGAACAAGACATCGCCATTCAGCACCACGAGTAACGAGTCGTCCGTGGCGCTGATCTTGACAGGTTCCTCCACCTGGGCGCTGATGCCGAACCCTCGCTCGCCTGCAAGCAATACTGCAAGTTGAGCGAGGTCCATCTGCCAGAGCTCGTCAATTTCGAGGGGCCCGATTCTTTTGACGGAGGACTTGTACTGTCCCTCTTTCCGAATGATGTAGTGGATGTACGGAAAGAACTCGTGGTCCTCTCCGCTCTTCGTCCCTCTGTCTCTGTTCCAATGCTCGACAATCGTGGCCTGTTGCTCGACGTCGTACGTGATCCACGGCTCGCCCCTCTTATAGTCCTCGCCGGTCCCAGCGAGCAGGCTACCCGCTTTGACACCCATTCCACGACGGAACTGCCAGACATGCACCAGCTCATGGACAAAAACATCGCGTGCACGCTGCCAGTAGCCCGGCACAGCAGGCTTGAGGGGCTGAGCGACAGTCAAATCCCAGCGTACGGCTTCGCCGAAATTGATGAGGTACCGGAGCCGATCTAACGAGGGGGGTGGTGGGCTCTGGAGAAAATTGAAGAATGGCCTATCAACGGTCCAGATTTGACTGTCCTTCCCAAGACCATCGGTGATACCGACTGTGGTCAGCGATGGTAATGCTGCATGAAAGACTTCCCTGGCCAGAGAGGTTTCGTTCTGATTGAGACCTCTGAACAGGTGAGCGGGCTTGAACCATGCCATGAGACTCTCCCTCGAAGGTGCTTCGTTGCGCCCAGTCGGCTATCGTTTCCACGAAAGGCCAGTCCCCCCAGGAGCAATGCTGTGCAGCGGAATGCAGCGGACATGCCAGCGGACACTTCTGGAAAAATCCGAAGTCAGTGCCGAGTAATCCCCGGACAGTCGGGCACAGTGCCTGATTCACCGCAAACCGCCCGACGCCGTCGGCCCGACGAAGCTTGCGTTGTCCTTGCACTGCTCCAAGTGAGCCGCAATCCGGCCCAATGGCAACGGCGCCGAAGGATCTAGCCGGCGGGTGACCATCCTGGCGCATATCGCATATGGGGCCTTGGTCGGGCTATTCGCACGGGGTGGCACGGGGTAACATCTTCGCCCATCGCGACGCCGCAACCCGGCGACAGGGAGGTTCTCATGGGCATTCTCGATGATCTTCTCAGTGGACTGGCCGGACAGGGTCGCGGTCAACGGCAGCAGACCCGGGCGCCGGGCGGAGGCGCGGGCATGAGCCAGGTGTTGATGGCGCTGACGCCCGTCGTGCTCCAGATGATGTCGAACCGAGGGAGCGCCGGCGGCGGCTCTGGGAGCGGCGGAGGCCTCGCCGATGTGCTCGGGCAAGTGCTCGGGGGCGGCGGTCGAGGCGCGGCGGGCGGGCTCGGCGGCCTTGGTGGACTCCTCGAGCAGATGCAGCGGGCGGGCTTCGGCGAGGAGGCCAACTCCTGGGTGAGCCGTGGCGAGAACAAGCCGATCTCGCCGGACGCGATGTCGCAGGTGTTCGGGGACGAGGGCCTCGAGCAGATCTCGCGGCAGGCGGGAATCAGTCCGGATGAGGCGTCGCGCGGGCTCTCGGCACTTCTCCCCGAGGTCGTTGACCGGATGACGCCGGACGGTACGGTGCCGGACGCCGACGCTCTCGCCAACAGCGTCGACGACTTCGTCCGGCGCCTCGGTTCTTAGTGCGGCTCTGAATCAGCGCCTCAGAGCCGAGCCGGCCACCGCTGTCCGCATCGGCGCATCGAGCGTGTCGTCGATCTCTTCGAAGGTGCGCCCTCGAGGCTCGTAGCCGAACGCCCAGAAGCCGATCAGGCCGAGCACGTACCACGACGCGAAATACAGGAACGCGGGGCCGAGCATCACTAGATTCGGCGCCGCCGGCTTGATGAGGTCGCCGGCTCCCATGATCAACGCCAGCCCGAGCGGCCCGACGAACTTGCCGAGGTTACCAACGCCATAGCTGAGCCCCATGCCGCTGGCGCGCAGCCGGGCGGGCCAGATCTCGGCCATGTACGGCCCGACCACCGAGTAGTTGGCGCTGCCGAAGAAGGTCTGGAACAGGAAGAGTAGATAGAACACCGACCAGGGCCCGATATGAGCGTCATGGAGATAGCCCTGCGCGATCATGCCGATGCCGCTGAACACCATGCAGAGCGTCGCCGAACCGCGGCGGCCCAGTGGCTCGATCAGCGCGGTGATGAAGAAGCGCCCCAGGACCGCCGATACGCCGATCCAGATCATCAGATACGCGGCTTCGGCCGGCGAGATCTTCATCACCAGCACGAGCAGTGTCGCGCCCCACAGGCCGAGCGACGCGCCACCGGTCTGCGTGAGGCCGGTCAGGCAGCCTGACAGAACGAGCCGAGGATACTTGAACAGCTCCAGCCAGCGCGTTTTCTCTGCCTTCTCCACACGGGCGGGCAAGGTGATCTTATCCGGATCGATCATCAGCGCCCAGCCGAGTGACTTGCGGGCGTCTTCGAGGCGGCCCATACAGATCAGCCAGCGGGGCGACTCCGGGACCCAGTAGCGGATCATGAAAACCAACACCAGCGGGACCAGACCAACCAGGAACAGTCCTCGCCAGCCGACCACCGGCAGCAGCTGCCACGAAATGAATCCCGCCAGCATGCCGCCCGCGGGCAGCATGGTCGTGACTAGTGCGCTGACCCAGCCGCGCTTGTAGCCCGGGATGAACTCCTGCACCAATGGCAGATCGATGGCGTAGATGCCCGCGTTGCCGACGCCGACGAACACGCGGAAGATTGCCAAGTAGAGCCATCCGGGGACCAGCGCATCCGGCCCCGGCGTGAACACCATGACGCCGGTGGCCAATGAGATCGTCACCGCCGACCATATGAAGACGGTGCGCCGGCCGATGCGGTCGCCGAGCCAGCCCCAGATAAATGCGCCCGGCGGAGCGCCGATGCCGGAGGCCATCAAGATCACGCCGCCCTGCCAGTAGGTCAGCGACCATTCCTTGGTCAGAGCAGCCGTGACGTAGCCGATCAGAAACAGGTCGAAGAAATCGAGCAGGTCAGCCAGGTTGGCCGTGCAGATCAGCTTCCACTGATTCACGGTCAGCCGCTTCTGGCGCTCTAGCAACTCGATCATGGCGTCCCCTCTCCGCGCACTTGCCGACTCGACCGGCGTCGCGCCTGCGCTGGGGTCAAAAGCACAAACGCCCCGTCAGGTGTTCTCCTGAACGGGGCGTCTTGCCATGGGCCGTCTCCCATCCCAACATCGGTGGGGCCGGGCCGGAACTGCACGCGATGTGTCTGCGCGGTCGAACTGTAGGACCCTCTCGGAGACGTGTCAACCCGAAGCTCAGCTCAGCCCGCCATCTCCGCGAACCGACACAGCGCGTTGATCAGCCGCATCTGCTCGATCGTGCGCGCGCGTGATTCGAGCAGGCGCGGGGTGGCGACGATGCAGGCCAGGCACATCGCGCGCGAGACGGCGAGCAGAAACCAAATATCGTTTCCAATGTTATCCAGCGATGGATAGCATTGGACCGTTCTCGGGAGAGATTCGCCGGCTTCACGAGCGTGCGAATAGCCCGAGGCTGGCCAAGAGCGTAGGCGGGGCGACTCCTGGCGAACTTGAGTACTCGTGCTACGTTGCAGATCGCAATCGAGTGATGTTTCTCCCTCTAGGGCCACTGCGGCACCCTACTGAAACATCACCGGAATCGACCCTCCACTAGCATCAATCGCCACGCCGGTGATATTCGCCGACTTCGTCGACGCCAAAAACGTCACGACCTGCGCAATCTCCTTGGCATCCACAATCCGCCGAATAGCATTCGAAGAACCCCGCCGCTCTCCCTCCGCATCCGTCCTCTCAGTCCGAGTAAGCCCAGGATGGACGAGGTTCACGGTAATCCCCGACGCCCCCAGCTGATCCGCCAGCGTCTTAGTCAAATGCACAATAGCCGCATTCCGCAGCCCGCTGATATTCCCCGCCCGGCGCCCTGACAAGCCGCCGATGTTAACAATCCTCCCCCACCCAGCCCGCTGCATGTGCGGCGCCGCCGCCTTCGCACACCGCATGTACCCCACCACTTTGGTATTGATGTCCTCCAACAAAAGGTCGTCGTCCGCCGAAGCTAGCGGGCCCGTCACCACCCCACCCGGCGTCGACGCATTGTTCACGAGAATGTCGACGCGCCCGAGCTGGGCCACGGTCGCCTCGACCAGATCCTGAACCGACTTCGTGCTGGTCGTGTCGCAAACGATCGGCACGATGCGGCGCCGCGTGGCCGCCGCCAGGGTCTTCGCCGCCTCCTCGAGCTCACGTTGATTCCGCGCGCAGATGGCCACGTCGACGCCTTCGCCCGCCAGTTCCTGGGCGATTGCCTTGCCGATGCCCCTGCTGCCGCCCGTGACGATCGCCACCTTCCCGGCCAGTCCCAGATCCATGCGAAGCCCTCCCCCGAAAGCGAAGCCAAGCCCAGCGAAGCCAACCGTGAGCCGCAAGCCAAACAGAAGAAAGACTAGCTCATCAGCCCTCACAACTTCCACGCGCTCTTTGCGCTTTGCGTAGTGAGCGCTGTCAACCTCTTCACTGGTGCTCTACGATGAGTTCAGAAGCACAATGGGTAGTCGACGCCGCCACTTCATTCTCGGTCTGGCCACTTTTTTGGGAGTGCTGGGCCTTGGCTGTCAGTCGGCGCCTCCCTCAGGCGCTCTCGGTCCCGCTCCGCCACGGAGTGCCGCGCCCACTCCCGGGCCTCAGTCGGCGACCGCTCAAGAAGCCAAGACTGAAGAAGCCAAGTACATCCGCTGGCTGGTGGAGCACTCAATGCTTCACCAGGCGGAAACGGCGAGCCGGCGCTACACAGGCCAAGGCCAGCTCTGGCAGCACCCGTACGCCGCTCCGCAACCTCGCGCGGCGTCGGCCCTGGCCTCGGTTTGGTTCACCGCGTATCCCGCAGCTCAAATCACCCGGCCCGGAGAGTCAGTGCTGCGCAGCCTGGGCGACCCCGAGCTGTGGCGTCTCTTCCATGAGATCGGCATCACGGCGGTACACACCGGGCCCATGAAGCGCGCCGGCGGCATTCGCGGGTACGAGTTCACGCCAACCATCGACGGCAACTTCGATCGGATCAGCACCGAGATCGACCCCGCCTTCGGAACCGAGGACGAGTACAAGTCGCTGGTCCAGCACGCCCGCGACAATGGCGCCGTCGTCATCGGCGACATCATTCCCGGCCACAGCGGCAAAGGCGCCGACTTCCGTCTGGCCGAACGCCGCTACGGTGATTACCCGGGCATCTACCACATGATTGAGATCGCGGAGAAAGACTGGAACCTGCTGCCCGCGGTGCCGGCCGGCAAGGACTCGATCAATCTCAAGCCCGAGGCGGTCGACCAGCTGAAGGCGCGCGGCTATATCGTTGGCCAGCTCCCCCGCACCATCTTCTACGAGAAGGGCGTCAAGGAGACCGACTGGTCCGCCACCGGTGCCGTCGTCGGCATCGACGGTATGACACGCCGCTGGGTGTACCTGCACTACTTCAAGGAGGGACAACCGAGCTTCAACTGGCTCGATCCTACCTTCGCCGCGCCGCGGCTGGTTGTGGGAGATGCTCTCCACTCCCTCGGCCGGCTCGGTGAGCGCATGCTGCGCCTCGACGCCAACGGCTTCCTCGGCATCGAGGCGCGACCTGGAAACGAGCGCGCCTGGTCCGAGGGGCATCCGCTCTCGGTCACAGCGAATCAGCTCATCGCCGGGCTGGTGCGCAAGCTCGGCGGGTTCACCTTCCAGGAGCTCAACCTGACCCTCGAGGACATCCAGGCCATGTCCCAAGGGGGCGCCGATCTCTCGTACGATTTCGTGACCCGCCCCGCCTATCATCACGCCCTCGTCACCGGCGATGCCGAGTTCCTGCGCCTCATGCTCGGCCTCCAGAAGTCGTACCGGATCGATCCGGCGGGCCTCATCCATGCGCTGCAGAACCACGACGAGCTCACCCTCGAGCTCGTGCACTTCTGGACCCGGCACGCGGACACGCCGTTCACCTTTCGCGGCCGGACGATGAAGGGCCGCGAGCTACGCGAGATCATCCGCGCCGAGATGCACGAAAAGCTCCTCGGCCCGGCCGCGCCATACAACCTCAAGGCGGCCAACGGCGTCTCCTGCACCACCGCCACCGTCGCCGCCGCGGCCCTCGGGCTTCGCGATCTCCGCCAGCTCTCCGATGCGCAGCGACAGGACATCCAGCGTGCCCACCTGCTCGTCGCGATGTTCAACGCGATGCAGCCGGGCGTATTCGCCCTGTCCGGCTGGGATCTCGTCGGCGCCCTGACCTTGCCGGCCGATTCCGTGAAGAGCCTCACCGCCGACGGCGATACGCGCTGGATCAACCGCGGTGCCTACGATCTGCTCGGCGCGAATCCGAGCGCCGCTAGATCGAGCGCCGATCTGCCTCGCGCCCTAACGCTCTACGGCACCCTTCCCGAACAGATCGAGCGCCCGGGATCGTTCGCCTGGGAGCTGAAGAAGATGCTCCGGGCCCGCTCTGCATACCGCATCAACGAGAGCGAGCAGATCGACGTCCCGGCCGTGAAGGCACGTGGTCTCGTCGTCATGGTCCACCGGCTCTCTGAGGCCCGGGGAATCCAGGTCACTGCCCTCAACTTTGCGCGTACGGCCGTTCGCGAGACCGTGGCCATCAAGGACGCAAAGGCGGGCGCTGAGATCGGGGACGTCGTCGAGGAGAAGGTCACAGGAAAGGTCGACGGAGCTGGGCGATTGCCGCTGGCCCTGGGCCCCCACGAAGGACGAGCTTTCGTCATCAAATGAATCAAATGAGTTTTTGGCAGATCTGGAACATGTGTTTCGGCTTCCTGGGCATCCAGTTCGGCTGGGCTCTGCAGATGGCCAACATGAGCGCCATCTACGAGTACCTCGGCGCCGAGGCGCACCAGATTCCGATTCTCTGGCTCGCGGCACCGTTGACGGGGCTGCTGGTCCAGCCCGTCATCGGTCACATGAGCGACAACACCTGGAACCGGCTCGGCCGGCGTCGACCCTACTTCCTGGTCGGCGCGCTGCTCGCCTCCGCTGCGCTCGTGGCGATGCCCAACGTGTCGGCGCTGTGGATGGCGGCGGGACTGCTGTGGGTAATGGACGCGTCCATCAACATCAGCATGGAGCCCTTCCGTGCCTTCGTCGCCGATCTGCTCCCGTCCGAGCAGCGAACACGCGGCTTCGCCATGCAGGCTCTCTTCATCGGCCTGGGCGCCGTGATCGCGTCGATGCTGCCCTGGCTGCTGTACCACCTCTTCCCGGTCGACGGCGAGGGTGGGACGCCGGGCCCGTCGATTCCCCGCGCGGTAACGCTGGCCTTCTACACCGGCGCCGTGGTCTACCTCGCCGCCGTGCTGTGGACTATCGTGACGACTCGCGAGCACCCGCCCGAGGACATGGACGCGTTCGAGCGCACGAGGACCGAGAAGGCCGGCCTTCGCGCCGCCGTCGCCGAGATCTTTCACGACGTCCTGGCGATGCCCAAGACGATGCGGCGCCTGGCGTGGGTGCAGATCTTCACCTGGCTGGGCCTCTTCTGCATGTGGCTGTACTTCGGCGTAGCCGTGGCCCGAAACGTCTTCGGCGGCACGCCGGGAACTCCCGCCTACGCCGAGGGAATCGCCTGGGGCGGCAACTGCTTCGCGATGTACTCGGCGGTCTGCTTCGCCTTCTCGTTCGTGCTGCCGGCGGTGGCCGAGCGGCTGGGGCGCCGGCTCACCCACGGGCTCTGCCTGGTCGTGGGCGCGCTGGGCCTCCTATCGGTGGCGTTCATCAGCAGCAAGTACGTCCTCCTCCTATCCATGGTGGGCGTGGGCGTCGCCTGGGCCAGCGTCCTCTCGATGCCGTACTCGATCCTCGCCGGGGCGCTTCCCGCGGAGAAGACGGGTGTCTACATGGGGATCTTCAACTTCTTCATCGTTATCCCGGAGATCCTGG
>Ga0126370_10001536_pt1 | contig 10577 bp, 9 predicted proteins | sample PanSoiMetaPlot_3_FD_92586 | JGI IMG/M metagenome (GOLD analysis project Ga0126370, IMG submission 92586) | Tropical forest soil microbial communities from Panama - MetaG Plot_3 | ecosystem: Environmental > Terrestrial > Soil > Tropical forest > Bulk soil | place: Panama | collected 2016-02-17 | reverse complement strand
GGCTGACCGAAAGGACGTACGTATTCTTATCTTTCCCGATTGGGAGGTATGCGCCGCCGCCGCGGGTCTTGATCGCGCGGCTAGGCCTGCACAAATCGCCTCCAACCCAAGCCTCAGGGCGATGTTCCACGAACGTTTGGCAAAACTCTATACCGTCGGAACTGGCAGCTCCAACCGCATCGTGGGCGCCTTGCTGGTCGAAGTCGCACCGTCCAGCGCGGCTGGTGAGCTAACGGAGAAGGGCACCGTTAACAGCCGCGCTCTCCAGCGGAACCGGCCCGAGCTTCTCGAGGTATTGTTCGGGGATACAGATGAACGAGTGCTGCGCGTGGAACACACCTAGATTTGGATCGCGTGCTAAGGCTCGATTGCCAAGCGCAGCTGGCTATCGGGATGCATTAGCCCGGTCCCACTGTTCGAAGCTTGAGCCTGCAGCAGCCAGGCGCTCGATCAACGTGGCCGGGCGCCAATAATAACCCGTCTTTTTATGATAGTGGCGAATGCGCTGCGACACGTGGGAAAGCCCCAACGTGTCGGCATAGAACATCGGCCCGCCAAGGTGGCGTGGGAATCCATAACCGCTGCTCCAAACCACATTCAATATCGGCAGCACGTGCCGCGATGCCTTCGTCCAGGACCATCGCTCCCACATTGATCAGCGACAAGATGCACCGCTCAACGATCTCTTGGTCGTTGATTTCGCGCCGCGCTATACTTCGTTCAGAAGCTAGCTTCTCGATAAGGCTGATCAGTTCGGGATCCGATACGGCTTCCCGGCTGCCGTTCTCATAGCGATAGAAACCGCGAACGGTCTTCTGGCCGAGCCTGCCCATCTCCGTAAGGCGGTCGGCAATGACAAAATAAGGGTCCGGGCGACTTTCCCGTTTGAAAAGCTGGACGCGCGCCTTGGCACCGACATCATTGCCGCCCAGGTCGCTTACTCCTAGCGGTCCCATGCCAAAGCCGAAACTCTCGAGCGCCGTGTCGACCTGTGTCGGTGTAGCTCCTTCCAGCAGCAACTGCTCGGCCTCACGAAAGTAGCCATCGAGCATCATTCGATTCCCGATGAAACCGAAGGCGTCCCGCGAGACAACCGCAACCTTCTTAAGCAGTTTTGCGACGCGGAATGCGGTTGCCAAGTTTTCAGGCGAGGTATGGTTAGTGCGCACAATCTCCAAAAGCTTTGAAACGTGTGCGGGAACGAAAAAATGCAGGCCTAAAACCCGTTCCGGATGGGCCGTGGCACTGGCTAGTTCGGTTACAGACAGAGTGGAGGTGTTGGTGGCGATCAGACGCTGGGGAGGAAGAATGGAGTCGAGCTTTGACAATACATCTTTTTTCAACTCTATATCCTCGAATACAGCCTCGATAACCAGATCGGCATTGGCCGCTTCGGCCAGAGCAACGGTATTCCGAATACGCCGAATGCGTTCATCGGCGATGCCCTCTGTGATGCGCCCACGTTTGACGCTGGATGCGTATGCAGAACGGACATGTTCACGGCTGCGGGAAAGGGCAGCAGGATCGTTATCGTTGAGCAGCACTTCCAAACCAGCGTCGGCGAAAGCAATCGCGATGCCGCTACCCATTGTCCCGGCGCCAATCACTGCTACGCGTTGAATGGCGGGAGGATGAGCTTTCCGGACATTGACGGAAGATAGTCCGCTCAATTTGCTGGACTTGCGCTCCGCAAAAAATACGTGCCGCAACGCAAGGCTCTCGCGTGAAGCCAATGACTCTTGGGCGAGGGCGGCCTCAATCGCGATACCTTCCGAGAACGGCAGCTTGCAAGCTTTGATTGCTTCGACTACCAGATCTTGCGTCGTGCGCCCCTTCAAAGCACGAGCATGAGGAAGCAATGCAGCGGCAATCTCGGTTTCATCGAGGTGGTCCATGACGGTGCGATTACAGGTTGGTCGCGGGCCGAGTCCCTCACGCACAAGACGTTTACAGAAACCTAGCGCGGCATCACGCAGATCGCCTTCCGCAACCTCATCCACCAGACCTTTGGCCTTGGCTTCAGACGCCGGCACAGGTGTGCCCGACAGAATCATATCCAAGGCCGCGCGCGCGCCCATCAATCTCGGGAGGCGTTGCGTGCCCCCAGCGCCCGGGATGATTCCCAGCGTGATCTCTGGCAATCCGATTTTTGCGTTTTTATGGGCGAGTCGATAATGACAGGCCATTGCGAGTTCGAGCCCTCCGCCTAAAGCGAGCCCCTGCATCGCGGCAACCACAGGAGTAGGAGAGGACTCAATTCTGGTTTGCAGTTGTTGTAGAGAGGGCGCGGCCTTCGGACGGCCGAACTCAGTGATGTCAGCGCCCGCGCTGAACAGCTCGCCGCTCGCCATGATTAACAGCGCCTTGATGCTAGGATTTTTTTCCGCTCGCGTAATCGCATCAACGAGCTTGAGCCTTACCGAATGACTGATCGCGTTTACAGGAGGGTTGTCGATCGCAATCAGCCCTACAGGGCCTAGCTCGTCGAATGTCACGATTGTTGCTTCTGCTATATCTCGGTTCGTCGTCATAAATATCGGTGCCGAACAGTTGACTCGTTTCTGTTTGACAGTGGTTCGTGAAAGTAAATGGTATATTGAGTCGACTTAACCCTTCTGCGAGGCTGTTTCTCAGCCTGCTGAAGGGAAGCAAGTATGGAATAAGCCGCGCTCACAAAGGTGAATCGTGAAAAACGAGCCGGTAATGGATATTGCCCATCTCGGCCACCTGGAATTGCTTACTCCCAAGCCGGAAGAGAGCCTGCGGTTTTTTGTTCAGGTTATGGGAATGACCGAGAGCGGCCGACAAGGCGACTCGGTCTACTTGCACGCCTATGATGATTATGAGCGCCATTCCTTGAAACTCACGGCATCCAAACTTCCAGGCTTGGGACATGTAGCTTATCGTGCGCGAAGCCCTCAAGCTCTCGAACGGAGGGTGGTCGCCCTCAAGGGATCGGGCTTCGACATAGGCTGGACGGAGGGCGATTTGCCACATGGCCCGGCGTTTCTTTGCCAGGACCCGGACGGACACAGGATCGAGCTTTACTATGAAACAGAGTGGTATCAGGCACCGTCTGCCCTGCGCCCCGCCCTCAAGAACCAAGCACAAAAATTTCCCGCGCGTGGTATCAACGTGCGGCGGCTAGATCACTGGAATGGACTTGCGGTCGATATCAAAGCGAACCGCGAGTTCTTCGAACGGTACCTGGGCTTTCGTTTGACCGAGCAAATCGTCATGGACGATGGCTCGGAAGCCGCCATCTGGATGACGTGTACGAACAAGAGCTACGACTTCGCCTACACGCGCGATCATACGGGCATAAAGGGACGGTTGCACCACATTACTTATGCCGTCAACAGCCGCGAAGAGGTGCTGCTGGCAGCGGACATTTGCCTGGAAAACGGCGTTTACATTGAAACTGGTCCCCATAAGCACGCAATTCAGCAAACCTTTTTCCTATATGTGTACGAGCCTGGCGGCAACCGAGTTGAGATTGCCAATGCCGGTGCGCGTTTGATCCTGGCGCCGGATTGGAAACCGATCCGCTGGACTGAAGCCGAACGCAAGAAAGGGCAAGCTTGGGGCCTTAAGACGATCGAATCATTCCACACCTACGGAACGCCTCCAGTGAAGGCGGAAACAGAAACGTAAACCGTGGCACGACGTCCCTTGTGGCTAAGATGAAACTAAGGACACATAACTACTCAGGGACAAGCAGTCAAAAGACAAGTTAACTGATGAATATCAAAAAAACTGCCCTCGTCATTAGCGCCCATTCAGCGGATTTTGTATGGCGCGCAGGCGGAGCAATCGCGTTGTATGCCGAGCGTGGCTGGGACGTCACGGTGGTTTGTCTCTCGTTCGGAGAGCGCGGCGAATCGGCAAAACTGTGGCGCGAGACCGGAATGACCATCGAGAAGGTCAAAAGCAACAGGAAGGAAGAGGCGACTCGCGCGGCGGAGATTCTTGGAGCCGAGGTGATTTTCCTCGACGTTGGCGACTATCCGATGAGAATTCCGGACAGCATCCTTTACGAGCTCGCCGCGCTTTACCGAAAAATCCGACCCGAGTTTGTCCTTACCCACTCGCTTAAAGATCCTTACAATTTCGATCATCCACTGGTTTCTCATGCGGCACAGGAGGCGCGCATCGTTGCGCAGGCGCATGGGCATGAACCAGACACCCCCGTAATTGGCGCGCCATCCTTGTTCCTGTTCGAGCCACACCAGCCGGAACAGTGCGATTGGAGGCCGCAGTTGCTGCTCGATATCAGTTCGGTCTGGCCCAAGAAATACGAGGCCTTCAAAACCATGAACGCTCAGGAGCATCTCTGGCAGTACTACGAGCGTGTTGCACTGCAGCGCGGCGCGCAGGCCTCGCGCAACTCAAACAAGACCATCAAATATGGCGAAGCCTATCAGCGCGTGTTTCCGCAGGTTACGGAGGAACTCGCATGAACGAACCTATCGTGGTTCGCGAAGTGGAGCAGCCGCCATCGGAAGTCGTGGGCGCATTGGAGAAATTCGGCGTGACCACGGTGCATGAGGCGCAAGGACGTTGTGGCTTGCTCGCTTCCTACATGCGCCCGATTTTTCCTGGCACCACCGTAGCTGGACCTGCTGTCACGGTGTCGCTGCCTCCCGGCGACAACCTGATGATCCACGTTGCAGTCGAAGTCTGCCGCGCGGGAAGTATTCTGGTGGTAGCTCCGACTTCACCATGTACTGACGGTTACTTCGGCGAGCTGCTCGCGACGTCACTGCGTGCTCACGGCGTGAAGGGACTGGTTATCGACGCGGGCTGTCGTGACATACGACCTCTGACGGAAATGCAATTTCCGGTTTGGAGCCGCGCGATCAGCTCCCAAGGAACCGTAAAGAGCACACTGGGATCGGTAAACGTTGCGCTTGTATGTGCGGGCGCACTGGTGGAAGCGGGCGATGTGATTGTCGCAGATGATGACGGAGTCGTCGTGGTGCGCAGGACCATGGTGCGCGAAGTTGCCGCCATGGCGGAACAACGCGCGCGCAAGGAAGATGCAAATCGAGAGCGGCTTGCGCGTGGTGAACTCGGGCTTGACATCTACGGCTTGCGCAAGAAGGTCGCCGAGCTAGGACTTAAATACATGTGAAAGCTTGTGTCGCCAAGCACCGAGAGATCGTCCCAATTGCTCGGCCGTACAACGATCCTCTGCGCGCAGTCAGCGATCTCGCCGATTATTCTTGCGTAGGAGAAAGGACGCAATGTCGGGGGCTTTGCAAACTGCCATCCCTTGCACGCTGATGCGCGGCGGCACGTCGAAAGGGCCTTTTTTTCTGGCCGGCGATCTGCCAAGCGACGTGCGAACACGAGACCGGGTGTTGCTGGCGGCCATGGGATCTCCCGATCCCAGGCAAATCGATGGTATCGGGGGCGCCGACCCTCTGACTAGCAAGGTGGCCATCGTATCCCGTTCTTCGCGAGCTGGAATTGAGGTGGATTATCTTTTTGCTCAGGTTTCTGTGGATCAGCCGCTGGTCGATGTCACTCCAACCTGTGGAAACATGCTGGCCGGGGTTGGCCCCTTTGCGATCGAACGCGGTCTGATTGCGCCACGAGATCCAATCACCTCGATCACCATTTATATGGTGAACACCGGAACGGTGGCTGTCGCCCACGTGCCCACGCCAGGCGGCGAGGTCACGTATGCAGGCGAAACATCGATTGCCGGAGTCCCTGGTGCGTCCGCCGCGATCCGCATCGATTTTCGCGATACCGCTGGTTCCGTTTGTGGCGCCTTGTTGCCGACCGGCGACACGCTCGACCAGCTCGACGGAATCGAAGCAACGCTGATCGACAATGGCATGCCTATGGTTGTACTGCGCGCTTCGGATCTTGGGAAATCCGGGTACGAAACCCCCGTTGAGCTCAACTCCGATCAGAAGCTCAAAGCGCGACTGGAAGCAATTCGTATCCAGGCGGGCGAGCGCATGGGCTTGGGCGATGTACGTTCGAAGGTGATTCCCAAGATAACCCTGATCGCGCCGCCACAAGCTGGCGGGTACGTAATGACGCGCACTTTTATCCCCCACAAATGTCACGCAGCTATCGGAGTCTTGATGGCGGTAACGGTGGGCACGGCGTGTATTCTTCCCCGGTCCGTGGCGCATGGCATCGTGCACTCGCAAGACAGGCCGGTCGAACGGCTCTCGATCGAGCATCCCAGCGGCGAATTCTCGGTTGAATTTCAGGTGGAGCATACTGGCGGTGAGCTGAAGGTGATACGCTCGAGTCTGATTCGCACAGCTCGTGCGCTTTTTCGAGGCGAGCTGCTGGTGCCGACAAGTGTTTGGGAGGGGAAACAACCGCTCTCGTCCGCCGATGTTTCGCCGAGCGTGCAACATGCATAGCGCAAAGACGATTGATCGGGTGGCTATCATCGGCTTTGGCGAAGCCGGCAGTATTTTCGCGCACGATTTCGCCAAGCAGGGTGTGGATGTCTCTGTTTTTGACATTCTCGTCAATTCCAATCGACAGCGACGACCGATGCTGGGGAAGGCCAAGGCCTGCGGAGTTATCGTTGCAGACAACCTGAAAGACTGTTTGTATAAAGCCGAACTCGTGATTTCGGCGGTTACCACTTCATCCGCACTAGAGGTGGCGAAAGAGGCGGGGCCGATGCTAGGCCAGGATCAGCTGTTTCTTGACATCAATTCGGTTTCGCCTAAAACCAAGCGGAAGGTCGCCGGCTACGTCGAACGTGGAAGAGGGCGATTCGTCGAGGCTGCCGTGATGTCTGCGGTTCTGAAACACCGATTGAAAGTTCCAATACTGGTTGGCGGACCACATGCTTTTGAGACCGCCGAACGTCTACAGAGAATTGGAATGAACGTGACGCCGTTAAGTGATCAATTTGGTGTCGCTTCGGCCGTGAAGATGTGCCGGAGCGTCATCATAAAAGGCCTGGAAGCGCTTGTCATCGAGTCTCTATTTGCAGCCCGGATGTATGGGGCAGAAGATAAGGTGCTCGATTCTCTCGCCGCGAGCTATCCCGAAATGGGTTGGGAGGATCATTTGCCGGATTACTTGATTAGCCGCGTCGCTGAACATGGCCATCGACGAGGTTTAGAAATGCGCGAGGTAGCGCGGACACTACAACATGTCGGCGTTGAACCTATGATGGCGCTGGCCACGGCTCGACGCCAGGAGCATCTCGTCGGCCAGATGGCCAAGCGGAAACTTGCGTTCGGTTCCCCCAAGCGGTTCTCCTGGCGTTCTCTCAGTGATGCGGTGGTCCGCCCACGACGCCAGCCCGGGTCAGGCAAGTGAATTTTGCACCAGCAAATGGCGACCCGGCCAGTGTGCCGGCATTCGGAACCTTTGGATTTAACGATCCAGAGTTGGGATGTCTGCAGGTTCTCGCACCGATCGCAAACCCACGCGCGAAAGATTGATGCTTATTTTTGCTCCGTGCGCGTGCTCGACCATGAGTGCGGCCACTCGAGAGCTCTCACCGTTTTCCAGCGCCTGAACGATTGCATGATGCTGGCGGTGCGAGTAGAGCAGGTGGTCGTACATACGTGGGAGGTCAATTTTATCGAATGCAATCGCATGCGCCGCCGCGAACGGGATTCGGCCATTGCGCTCAAGCGCCTCGGCGACCACTTTGCTGCCGGATCCCTGCACGATTAGCGAATGGAATTGCTTATTCATGTCGCCGTAGTGGGCTTCGTCCGCCAGGACCAAGTGCCCCTTGGCAAATATTTCATCCCCCTCACCGAGACACTCATGCAGAGAGTGAATAAGGCGGCGGGACGGCCCTTGTTCCGCCAACATACGAGCGGCCAGGCCTTCGAGTGCCCCGCGGACGTCAATGGCATCCATGATCTCCTGTGGCGTGAATGCTCTTACGACGAAACCGCGAGTATCCAGCTGAGCGAGTACGCCTTCCTGTGCGAGAATCGGTAGAGCCTCACGCACTGGTGTTCGGGAAACTCCCAGCTTGGCCGCCAGTTCGACCTCTCTCACGCGCTTTCCGGGAGGCAATTCCCCCTGCAGGATCATTTCGCGTATTCTTACGATTACTCGTGAATTTTTGCCGGCCATTTGTATGCAAGCTGGATACGCCGCTGATTCAAACGTAAAATCCGCATACATTCTACTCGAACTGCCGGTCAGACGAGGTCGACCATTGTTTCTCTCGATGGCCGGTCGCGAGCCAGTTGGATCTGGAAGCGAGTGCGATGCAAGCTTCAGGTGAGCGGACATGAAGTCTTCACACCCACTTTGACGGATGTGAACGAGGGTTGCCATCTGCTGAGTGCACAGGTGAAGGAGATGCACATCGCGGATGTGATCAACCTCATTGGAGGAGCTCACCAATCTGGTGTTGTGCGGCCCGATGCGCAGCTGGCGATCTCTTCCCTAAATGCAGCGCTGCGGCGGGCATAGCCAGCCGGCGCGAATTGTCTTGTAGGATTGACGCGCTTCTATTCCTGGGCCGTGCTCACGACTCCAGTCCAAACAAGCGCATGGCATTTTCCTTTAGAATCAGCGGGCGCACTTCATCGCGGATAGGGATCTTCCCAAAATCGGCCAGCCATCGATCGGGCGAAATCAACGGATAGTCGGACCCGAACAGCACCTTGTGCTTGAGCAGGGTGTTCGCATATTGCACGAGTGTCGGCGGGAAGTACTTCGGCGACCAGCCCGATAGGTCAATGTATACCTGTGGCTTATGCAGGCACACCGAAATGGCTTCATCCTGCCAGGGGAATGAGGGGTGCGCCATGATGATGGGCATGTGAGGAAAGTCGACTGCCACATCATCAATGTCTATCGGATTGCCGTATTTCAATCGAACGCCCCCGCCTCCGGGCAACCCCGCGCCGATTCCGCTGTGGCCAGTGTGAAAGATCAGTGGCAATCTGGCTTCGTTGACGACTTCATAAAACGGATACGCCAACTTGTCATTGGCCTGGAACTGTTGCACCGGAGGATGGAGTTTGAAGCCGCGAATCGAGCCCGCGGCAATTAACCGCTTCGCTTCGTCAACCGCCGCCTTCCCCCGCGTCGGATCTACGCTGGCGAAGGCAAACATGATGTCGGCGTTCTCGGCGGCAAAGGCCGCAACCTCGTCGTTGGGAATGGGGATGCGTCCCGTGAGTCGTTCGTCCACGCTGAAAATGACGCAGCCGATCTTGCGCGAGCGGTAGTACTCGGCCAAAACGTTGCGGTCGCGGTCCAGGCCCGAATTGCCAAAGTATTTGTTGGCGGCTTCGTTAGCCAGGTTGTTGCCCTCTTCATTTTCAACGTGAACATGCACGTCAATGGCGATCAAGTCGCGAACGTTCATTTCTTTGGCTCTCTTACTGCTTCGAACCCGGCGCCTTCTATCACTTTCTGCGCGATTTGAAAGCCCGTGTTGGCAGCAGGCACGCCGGCATAAATGGCAGTTTGAAGCAGCAGCTCTTTGAGATCGCACGGCTCCAATTCGTGCTCCAATCCCGAGCGCAAGTGCATAGTGAACTCCTCCCATCGCCCCAGGGCAGCCATGGTTGAGAGTGCAAGCAGCCGTCGAGTCCGTACATCCAATTCCGGACGTGTCCAGATGGTTCCCCATGCATAGCGCGTGATTAGATCCTGAAACTCGCGATTGAAATCGTTGGTGGCCGCGACAGCTCGATCAACGTGATCACCGCCCAACGTTCGACGCCGCACGGCAAAGCCTGCTTGGGAACGTTGAGTTTCATCTAGCTGGGGCAGCAGGAATTCGAGCAGCGCTGCAAGAAATGACCGGGGCCGCTCCAGGTTGGACAGGTGGGCTGCCGGCAATTCGATAGAACGCGTATTCGCGATTTCCCGGGCCAAGACTTCGCCGTTCCCTACCCATGGAGTTGAAATATCGCAACTCCCCGAAATAACCAGTGTCGGAACACGAACGTTTCGTAGGGTCTCGCGTGAATCGAAGTCGCGCAGCGCGGCACAACATCCGACATACCCCCCTGGATCAGTTCCCAACAAGACCGACCTCACAGTGTTGACGTATGCACTGGAATTGACCAGAGTGTGTGGCGTGAAAAATCGCTGCATCGCCATATTCACGATTGCAGCCATTCCTCCTTCCGTTACCATTTTGATTCGCGTTTCCCAGTTGCTGCGCTCTCCAAATTTTGCCGAGGTGTTGGCGAGAACCAGGCTTGTGAGGCGATCTGCCGCGTTTACGCCTAGCCACTGACCAATGGCGCCGCCCAAGGAGAGCCCGCAGAAGGCAAACTGGCGAACACCCAGCAAATCGGCTAAGCCGAGCACATCCCGTCCGAGCAGTTCGATCGAGTATTCGCCCTTGGTTACTTCTGAAGCACCATGGCCGCGCGTGTCGTATCGCAATACTCGAAAATGTGAGAGCAGCTCCGGGACTTGCGGCGCCCAAATTGCATGATCGGTGCCGATCGAATGGGAAAAGACGAGCGCTGGTTTTTCAGGCACTCCCTCGAGTCGGTAGAACAACCGGGCACTGTTGCAATTGGCGAATGGCAAGTTTTAACGCTCCCCCCTGTTGGAGGCAGTGCTCTTTAGCAGAGCCTTACGGAATG
>Ga0126370_10001534_pt1 | contig 10579 bp, 10 predicted proteins | sample PanSoiMetaPlot_3_FD_92586 | JGI IMG/M metagenome (GOLD analysis project Ga0126370, IMG submission 92586) | Tropical forest soil microbial communities from Panama - MetaG Plot_3 | ecosystem: Environmental > Terrestrial > Soil > Tropical forest > Bulk soil | place: Panama | collected 2016-02-17 | reverse complement strand
TGGACACCGGCAGCCGGTACCTGGCCAGCAGAGGGCTGTCAGAGACCGATGCCCGGGCAGCGATGTACGCGCTGCTGACAGCGTTGGAGGGCGGCTTCCTGCTAGCGCGGGCGCAGCACGCCGTCGATCCCCTGCTCGCCGCGGGCCGCGCGGTCTCCGCCTACATCGCCACGCTACCGGTCGCCGCCCCGGCGTAACTGTTCGCCCGGATCTGCTGCACATGATCCAGCGCACGGCCGCGCCGGTTCCTGCGGACCGTCGGTAACGGTTGATGGCTTGCTCGAGAAGAACTCGGAGCGTGCTGCCGTTAGGTGTCAGCCAGGTGGTCGGCCAGGATCTTGCCGATGACCCGAGCGGTGAACGCGGCGTCCTGCGGGTCGTCGTCAAGCGCGCCGACGAGAACCTTCATTGCCTTCCAGATGGCCCAGCCGCGTCCCCGGGCCCAGGTAGCTCGATCGACAGGCAGCCGTTCTTTCAAGACGCGGCTGCTCTGGCCGCGAAGAAACGTCCAGGCTATCGTCGTGTCGCAGGCAGGATCGCCGACTCCGCAGGTGCCGAAATCGATGACCGCCGACAGCCGCCCGTCCTTAGCCAGCAGGTTGTCAGGCTGCACGTCGCCGTGGAACCACACCGGTGGGCCCTGCCAGGCAGCCTCCAGTGCCGCTTGCCAGACCTCGGCGGCAAGCACGGTGTCGATGTGACCCTTGAGCGCGTCCAGCGCTTCGCGCGTCTCGCCGTCATAGACCGCCAGCGGGCCGCCGCGGAAGAAGTTGTGCGGTCCGGGGGGCGGCCCGCCTGCCGGGTCGATCCGGTACAGGGCGGCGAGGAAGTCTGCCAGGTCGGCAGCGAACTGAGGCAGGTCACGAACTGTCTGTTCGGTGACCAGAGCACCGTCGATCCACCGGTACACCGACCATGGCCAGGGGAAACCGCATCCCGGCACGCCTACCGCCAGCGGCTCCGGTATCGGCAGTGGCAGCTGGCCAGCCAGGACGGGAAGCCAGCGCTGCTCCTTCTCAACCGCCGGGACATACTCCTCGGCGCTGGGCAGCCGGACCGACATCTCATCGCCCAGCCGGAATGTCGCATTGTCCCAGCCATCGGCGTCGACAGCGGTGACCGGCAGGCCTGCCCACTGCGGGAACTGCATCTCGATCAGCGCCGACACCAGCCCGGATGTGATCCCAGCCTTCCGCACGAGTGGATTGTCGCAACGCACACAGCCCGCGAGCCACAGATTATTGCCCGGTCAGCCTCCTTACTGACGCCCTTTCTCAGTCGGCGGCGAGGGTTAAGGGAGTGACCATCGCTGGCGGGTGCCGCCATTGCACCCGGCCAGGACGAGCCGGGTGCCGTTGGTCGCGGACGGCGCGGTGAGGCACTGACCGTTGTACCTGATCACGTACTCACCATTGGAGTGCCGCGTCCATTGCTCGCTCGTCGCACCATTGCACGCGTAGAGGATCACCCGCCCGCCACTGTCCCTGAGGCACTTGCCGAGGACCGTGACCTCGCCGTTGGCGAGGAACGTGAGCTTCTGCCCGCCGCCGCCGTTGCAGGTCCAGATGTCGATCTTGTTGCCGTTGACGGTGCGGCTGCGGTAGTCGTCCGCGCACTTGGAGCCGAAGCCTCGCACCGGGCCGCTTCCGGACCTGACCGACCACGGGAACGCCACCGACCCCGACACACCGTGAGAGTCGGTGGCGGTGACCGTCGTACGGTAGCTGGCCGCGGTGACCGAGGGCGTTCCTGAAATGAGGCCAGACGCCGAGATCGACAGCCCGGCGGGGAGCCCGGACGCCTTGAACGACAGGGCGCCGCCGGCGACTGAGGTCGCGTGGATTTGGAGGCTGACTCCCCTCCCGATCGTGCTTGCCTGACCGCCGGGAGTGCTGACGGTTACGCGATCAGAGGACATCACGCAGCCGCCTGCTGAGTTGCTCCACAGCGATTGCATGGCGAAAGTCCCGGTCGACAGTCTCACATCGCCCTGAGGGTCGTGCCCGCCCCAAAGTGCGCCGCCCCAAGCGCACTTGTCACCGATCTCACCGCCGCTAACGGTGTCGGAATTGTCGATCCAGCCGGTTGCCGCGTTTGGGTCGGTAATGGTCTCAGCGTACTCATGGCCCGCGACCATGGAGAATCCGTCATAGGTCCCGGCAGACCCGGCGTTGATCCAGTTCTCACCGCATGTGGTGCTGGCAGATTCAGCATCGAGTAGATAGGGGAGGTTCGTAAACGGCTCTTTGGAAATTGAATGCCAGGCACAATACGTCCCATTCGGATTACCGACACCGCACCCCCCCACGAATCCGTCACTAAAGCACGTGCCCGGCTGGGAGGCGACAACGACCTGGGCGTCTGCCGGGTTAGTTATCTTCTCAGTGGTGGCGAAACCATCCGCCTCGGCGGCGAGGTCGCCCGGGGTCACGGACGCGGGCGGCGGGTTGGTGTCATGGAAGACGCCCGCGAACACCGAACCGCTGAAGGCCGGGCTCCCGCTGCCGTCGCGATACTGAGACGTGACCGTTGACCAGGTGTCGCGCGACGTCACTCCCAGGCCTTTGTAGAGGTTGTAGAGCTGGGCATACGCACCCGAGGTCGTCGGCCAGTTCGGACCCCACAACAGGAGGTAGACGCTCGGCGCGTGCTGCACCGGGCCGCCGCCATACGGTGGCGGACAGTTGGGCTCGGTGCATCCGCTCGCGAGCCTCCTGGTGCGCACTCGCCTGCCCGGCGGGGGGACGACGCCCGCGATACGTATGCGGCCGAGCCTGACGTGCGGTCGCGCCCGTTCGTAAGCGCCGTGCAGGTTGACGATCTTGGGCGGCGGCGGTCCTGTCGGGCCGTTCGACGTCGCAAGTGCCGGGAGGGCGAGGAGGGCCAAGGGCACGGCTGCGAGAACAGCGGCAGCCAGCGCCAGGCGCATTTTCATGGTGAGGGGGTCCTCCTGTTGGGGATGGTCTTCGCGCAGGGTTCCAGCTGGGAGAATGCTCCCCCATGACTTACTGAGGCAGCGGGGTAAAGAGGGTAGCGCTGGTCAGGCGTCGCTGACAGGCGATTTGTGAGCCTCGTTGCTGCGCCGAAGGCCTGCCCGGCGCCGGGCGTGCTGTGGACTTTGGGTGGGCACCGCTGGCGGACTGCTACCCAGCGGTCCGTTAGGGCGATCGGTCGCGTCGTCTGCCTGCCCGTCACGCTGAGGTGCTTGGTGTTGCTGGTCGTGGTCATCCGCGCAATCTCAGGTGGGCGAGTCGGTGATGGGCTACGGTGATCGCGGGTAGGCCGGGGCAAAGGCGCCGAGGTCGTTGGAGGTTGGTATGCACGTCAATGCTGGTGATACCGCGTGGATGCTGACCTCGACAGCTTTGGTGTTTTTCATGATGCCTGGGCTCGCGCTGTTCTACGGGGGGCTGGTAGGCGCGAAGAACGTGATCGCGACGATGGTTCAGTCCTTCGTGGCGATCGGCGTGATCAGCTTGCTGTGGGTGATCCTTGGCTACTCGCTGGCGTTCGGCGCCGACCACGGCGGGGTGATCGGGAGCCTGCAGAACGTGATCCTGCGCGGCGTCAACGGCAGCCCTAACAGCTACGCCCCCACGATTCCGTCGCTGGTGTACATGGCGTTCCAGATGAAGTTCGCCGTCATCACCCCGGCGCTCATCGCCGGGGCGTTCTGCGAGCGGATGCGCTTTCGCGGCTACCTGGTCTTCATCGGCCTGTGGTCGTTGCTGGTCTACAGTCCGTTCGCGCACAGCGAGTGGGGCGGCGGGTTTCTCGGGTCTGGCGGCCTGCACGCGATCGACTTCGCCGGGGGCTCGGTCGTCCATGAGCTGGCGGGCGCGGCGGCGCTCGCGACCGCCGTCTACCTGAGGCGAAATTACCAGCTCGAGCGGCCGCACAGCATCCCGCTCGTGCTGCTCGGCGCGGGGATCTTGTGGTTCGGCTGGTTCGGCTTCAACGCGGGCAGCGCGGTGTCCGCCGGGCAGGTGGCGGGCTATGCGCTGGTGAACACTCAGCTAGGGGCCTGCACCGCGATGCTGGCCTGGATGGGTATCGAGTGGTGGCGCCGCCGCAAGCCCTCAGGCGTGGGCATCGCCACTGGTGCCGTGGCCGGCCTGGCCGCGATCACCCCGGCGTCTGGTTACGTGCCGCCGTGGGCAGCGATCATTATCGGCGCCGCGGCCGGGCTGCTCTGCTACGGCGCGGTCCACCTGAAGGACATATTCCACTACGACGACTCCCTCGACGTGGTCGGCGTCCACATGGTCGGCGGCGCTATCGGGGTCTTGCTAACTGGCGTGTTCGCCAGCCTCGCCGTGAATGCAGCCGGCGAAGCGGGGGGCTGGACCCAGCTCGGCCGCCAGGCAGTCCTTGCTGCCGCCGGAATCGCCTACCCGTTCGTCATGACCTGGATCATCCTGTGGATCACCGACCGCACCGTCGGGCTGCGGGTGAGCGCCGGAGAGGAGGAAGCCGGTCTCGATCTCAGCGAGCATGCCGAGGTCGGCTACCAGCAGTCAGAAGTGGCGGTCGGCATAACAAGTGAAGGCGTGGCGGTCGCTCCTGACGCGGCGCAGGCCACCGAAGCGCAGTAACCAAGCCGACGGGATGGCCAGCAGCCGCGCAGTAGCACCGATGGAGCTGGCGCGCACCGGACTGATCTCCGCGATCTGCGCGGGCGCAGATGATGCCGCACCCTGCAGGCGGCGACAATGAAATAGCCGCTGTTCGGCGCGCGTACCGACCAGCCTCTTCCCCGGCCGTGCCTCGAATGCTGACAATGAAGGCATGAAGCGAGCTGGTCAGCTCGTGGTAGCGGCGGCCGCGATCACGGCGGCGAGCTGCACCGGAGGAGCCATGTCGGCAGCCCGACCGAGTGCAAGGCCTCCGACGGCCAGCTCACCTGCCCACCTGGCCGCCCCAGCAAGCTGTCCAGTGACACGGCCCATCCCGCATTCGGCGCCGCCGCCGCAACTGCACGCCATCAATAATTTCACGTTCTACCTGCACGGCTGGTACGGCAACACCGCCCTTTGGGTGAGCGTCCCGGTGGAAGGAGTCCTTCCCGCAGGGCGTCCCTACGGGACGCCGTGGGCGACCACTGAATGGGGCACCAAGTTCCCCTGGTGGCCGGTCATCCCAGGAAAATTTACGATCACCGCGCGCAGGCTCGACGGGCCGAGCGCGGGCTTCCACAGCCAAGCCGCACACTGGGCCTACCCACTCGGCAACGGGACTGGTGGTTTCATCCCAAGTGGCCTCTACTTTCCCGCGCCTGGATGCTGGCAGGTGACGGGCACCATCGCAGGCCATTCACTCACCCTCGTCGCGTGGGTGAGGACGGTCCCGGTGGTCACCGCAGTTCAACTCGGCCCGCCCGTTGCGCCGCGTCGGCAGTCAGAGCGCGATCAGGCAGCCATCCCAGTAGGCTTCGACGCGGGGCCGACGCCTGCCCCGCACGCCGATCTCCAGCACGTCGGGAACCCGGCCCGCGGGAGCGCGGAACCAGATTTCCACTCCATCGTGTGACACCAGGCTGAACCCCGAGAGGCCGGGCGGCCGCTCGGTGGCCGCGTGCATGTAGGGCGGTGTCCCCATGCAGCACACCCGCGGCCGGGCGGCCCACACCCACAGCCGCCCGCCATGCTGCCCAACCAGCCCGACCGCCTCCGGGCTCACATCCACCCGCATGATCTCTCCCTCACCGGGCGCAAACGGGTGCAGAATGCCGGTCAGGCCACGCCCGGCAAATCCGCCGCCGCACCATGCCTTTCAGCCTGACCGGAGTCGCGGGCTTGGTCAACGGTGTGCCCCCAGCGGTCCAGCGTCGCCCAGCGGCAGGCGGCCAGTCAGGCCCGCGCTGACCGGCTGACCATCCCTGATCTAGAGCGTGACGCGGACCGCTGTGCTGTCAGTACTGTCGGGGGCGTGCGGTTCGAGCAGCGGCTGAGGGACGGAATCCACTCCGGTGCGATCGTCCTGGCATTCCGGCGCTGGCAGCGCAGCCAGGTCGTGCCCGGCCGCCGCTACCGCACCGGGATCGACATGGTCGAAGTCGAGTCGGTGGACGTGGTCGAGCCGTCATCGGTGGACGCCGCCCAGGCACGCGAGGCCGGATACGCGAGCGTCGCCGCGTTGCTGGCCGACCTACGCGGTGACCCGGCTTTGCCGATTTACCGCGTCCGGCTGCGACGAATCTACGGGCCAGACCCTCGGGACGAGCTGGCCCGCGCCGCCAACCTGACCGAGGCGGACGTCGCCGCAATCACAGCCAGGCTGGCCCGGATGGACAGCTCAAGCAGCCGCGGGCCGTGGACCGGCGCGGTGCTCGCGCTGATCGCTGACCAGCCCGGCGTCGTGTCCACGGTCCTGGCCGAAGCCATGGACTGGGAGCGGCAGGACTTCAAGCTGCATGTCAGGCGGCTGAAGGAACTCGGGCTGACCCGCAGCCTCGACGTCGGCTACCGGTTGTCACCGCGCGGCGAGTCGTACCTGAACCACCTGCGGACCCGGTGAGCGGCAGGAGCCCGCTGACAGGTAGCTGGCGTGTGTCATGGTGTCTATGTGCGTGAGGGCTTGTGGGATGCCTACGACCGGATGGGCCTGGTCATGGACTGGCTGCGCAAAGGCGGCTCCTACTTCCAGACCGCCCTGGAAACCGACATCTGGCATACCCCATCGGGAGACGAGCAAGTGCACTTTTGGCGTGAACCGCTGTCAGCTTTGTGCACGGCTGCGACTGATGCTGGATTCCTCATCGAAAAACTCGCCGAGCCCGTCCCGGCCGAGACAATGCGCGCGCGCTATCCCGATGACTACGAGAAACTTAGCACGGAACCAGGATTTCTGATCCTGCGCCTTCTCAAGCCAGCCGGACCGGATCCCAGCCTTCCGACCTGACCCGGTGCCCCCGCCTTCGCGTCCCGGGCTCGGGCACGAGCACAGGCTCCGTGAGCTTCCGACCTCTGCCGAGGCGCCTGCACGTGGGCGGGTCCGGGCCTCAGCTGTCAGTTCACCGGACCGTAGACCGCAACGCTGTCGAGAACGGCCATGACGGTGTCGCGGTTGCCGAAGGCTCGTAACCTCCGCCGTTACGAATCGTTAGTGACCCCGCAGGTCGCGGCGGGTGAACCGCCAGCCGCCCAGTGCCGCTGCTGCTGCGCCGACTGCCAGGTAGGTCACGCAGACCCGCCAGTTCGGGCTGGCCGCCGGGGCCAGGGCCAGGTGCTGCAGCAGCGAGGTGTCCATGAGCCAATGATTGACCGGGATCACCGCGCCCAGCAGGTCCAGCATGAACGCCCAGGCGACAATTACCCAGCAGGCCATGGTCACCAGCCGGGGCACAAAGCCCAGCAGGAGGACGCCGAGGCCGGCCAGTGCGACGGCCGGGGCCGCGCCGTTCAGGCCCGCCTGCGCTAGCTGCCCGACGCCCAGCCCGGCGTGCTCCGCGGCTGCGGCGATCCAGAACACTATCCCGCAGAGCACGCCGGCCACGATTATGACCGCGAGCATGAGCGCCACCCGGCCAGCCAGCCAGCGCTGCCTGCTCACCGGGCGGACGACGATATTGTCCAGGTAACCCTCGGCCTCGTCCTCGCGCAGCTTGCCCACGGCGCTGGCGGCGTAGGCCATGAGCAGCGTCGCGAGCAGCAGGAATATGATCCCGGCGTAGGCCCGCGCCCCGGCGCTGACCAGGTCCGACTCTGCCGCATGCGTGAGCACGCCGGACAGGCGCTGCAAGCTGCCCGAGGTCGCGAAGGCCTGGCCGGCCGAGTGTGCGAGCGCCCCGTACAGGACCCCCGCCACGATAACCACCGCAAGCCAGCGCGTCGTGGCCTGCCAGGACAGCCGCACCGCGATCCCGATCGGACCGCCCAGCAGCGCGGTGCGCGGCTCGGCGGCGTCGGTGTCGGCCAGCAGGCTCGCGCCCAGATCGCGCCGGGCAGCGAGGAACAGGGTCGTCCAGATGCAGGCAGCGACCAGGCCGGCTGTGGGCAGCAGCCACACTGCCTGCGGCCGGCCGAGGGCCTGCACCTGCTCCACCCAGCCGAGCGGGCTGACATAGACCAGAAAGTGCGCGCTGCCGGCCGCGTCCCCGGCGGCCCGCAGCAGAAATGCCGCGCCGAAGGTCCCCGCGGCCAGCGCCGCGGCCCTGGCCCTGGTGGGCATGACCTGGCTGGCAACCGCGCCGACCGCGAGGAACTCTGCCGCGGGCGCGACAACAGCCAGGCCGAACAGCAGCGCCTGGCCTGCGCCGATATGCACGCCGGGCGAGATGCCTGACAATCTCGTCAGCAGCGCTACCGCCAGGTACATGGCCAGCAGTCCAGCGCCGAGGCCCGCCAGCGCGGCTGCGGTCGCCCGGCCCGGAGTTGTCTGGCCGGCCAAGACGAGCTCCCAGCGGCCTGACGCTTCCTCACCGCGTAGCGTTCTGGTGGCCGCGATCAGCCAGCAGACTGGGCCGACGATGGCCGCGACGCCGATCACGCGCCAGTCGACGAAACCGGCCGCGCTGGTAATCTGCGCCGCCTGGCCGAGCAGCACCTTGAGGCCGGTCGATGCGGCCAGGTTGTTCAGTACCTCCACCCGCTGCGCGGCTGTCGGGGCGATCAGTCGGTACCCGGCGGCGGTCGCGAACACGTAGATGCCTAGCGCGACCCCGGCGACCGCGCCCAGGCGGAGGGCCCGGACACCGACGAACCATGCCACCGTACGCTGAGGCGGCCGATAAACTCTGAGTCCCGACGTCGGTGCCGTTCTCGCCGTGCCGGTGCTTGTCGTCGCCGGGCTAGCCATCGCAATCCGCCGCCGATGCGACCTGCGGATCCCCGTAGATCGTCAGGAACAGCTCCTCCAGCGACGGCTCGCGGCTGAGCAGGGAATCGGGCCGGGCCGCTGCGAGCGCCGCGAGCAGGTCTCCGACCGGCCCGCGCACCTGGCAGGTGAGCTGGCGCCCGGCGACGGTGACGGCGCTGACCCCGGGGATCCCGGCCAGATCCGGCGGCTGGCCAGGGAACGTGGCCTCGACCGTCAGCGCGGACAGGTGCCGCAGCTGGGCGAGCGTACCGATCTCGGCCAGCCGACCGCGGCGCAGGATCGCGACCCGATCGCACAGCGCCTCGACCTCGGACAGCACATGAGAGGACAGGAAGACTGTCTGACCCCGCTCGACGGCCTCGCGGATGCTCAGGCGGAACGCCTGCTCCATCACCGGGTCGAGCCCGGCGGTCGGCTCGTCGAGTACGAGCAGGTCGGCGCGGCTGGCCAGGGCGGCGATCAGGTTGACCTTCTGCCGGTTACCCTTCGAGTACGCCCGGATCCTGACCGAGGTATTGAGGTCGAACCTGCGGATCAGCTCGTTCCGGTACGTCCGGTCAGTCTGGCCATGCAGCCGGGCCAGCAGCTCCAGGGTCTCCGCGCCGGTCAGCGACGGCCACAGCGTGGCCTCCCCCGGAACGTAGGCAACCCGCGCGTGCACGGCGATCTTGTCGGCCTGGGCGTCCAGGCCGAATATCTCCGCGGTGCCGACGGTGGGCCGGATCAGGCCGAGCAGCAGCCGGATAGTCGTGGTCTTCCCGGCGCCGTTGGGGCCGAGGAATCCCAGCACCTCGCCGGCCTGCACGTCCAGGTCAAGCGAATCCAGCGCGGTGACCCGGCGGTACCGCTTGGTCAGCCCTCTGGTGCGGATGGCTATGCTCGCCCCCGGCCGCGTCGCCATGCCGCGCGCCAGATCGGCCGCAGCTGCCCGCGTCATCGTCAGCCGCCGCGCGCCGCGGGCGGCATCGACTGGTGCCGGTAGAAGGTGCCGGCGCTCCGGCTGAAGAGGAGCAGGACGACCGCCAGGCCGATGAGCCACTGCGCGCCGACGACGAGCAGGTCCGCGGGCGCGTAGCTGGCCGCGCCCGCCGCGAGCTTGCCGAGCACGATCAGCGTGTACATGCCGAAGACGCCGGCGAAGGCCGAGCGTGCCCACCGGTGCCCGCGGCCGTTGGCCCAGGCCAGCCACAGCCATAGGCCGAAAGGCATCGGAACGGCGAGTTCGATCAACAGCAGCAGGTTGTGCCAATGCCCGTTCAGGAACGTCACGTGCTGCCGGACGAGAGCGGACTGCACGCTGGATGCGGTCGCCAGTGCGATGACCAGGCCCGCGATCTCTGTCGCCGCGCCGACTCGCATCAGCCGGACCGCCCTTGTGACCGCGCGCGGCGGGCTCGACCGGCCGGGACCCAGGCGCATGCGGACGGCGCTCCCGAGCAGGTCCGCGCACTCGGCCGGACCCGGCCAGCGCTGGCCCGTCCGCGCGCAGGCCATCAGCACGGCGAGGATCTCGTCCTCGCTGTCGCACCGGAAGAAGCGCGGATAGCAGGCCAGCAACCGCCGGTACCGGCGCTCCAGGATCGCATGCGGTTCCGGAGGAGTGGTCTCGGCGGGGGCATTGCGCGCAGATGCCGTGGACCGAGCGGCGCGGGCGCTCATGTCGCCGCGCCCCGCGCCGGGCTCAGACGCATCAGCGCGGTCGCCGCATTGGCGCGCAGCCGCGTCGCCTCGGCGGTGAGCCGCTCGCTCCCCGCGGGAGTGA
>Ga0126370_10001533_pt1 | contig 10584 bp, 9 predicted proteins | sample PanSoiMetaPlot_3_FD_92586 | JGI IMG/M metagenome (GOLD analysis project Ga0126370, IMG submission 92586) | Tropical forest soil microbial communities from Panama - MetaG Plot_3 | ecosystem: Environmental > Terrestrial > Soil > Tropical forest > Bulk soil | place: Panama | collected 2016-02-17 | reverse complement strand
TCGCGCAGAATAGTCGGCGCAACATCCACCAGGCCAACTTGAGTCTCGACGCGGCGTCCCGCCCCCCTATTTCCAGGAAGCTTGATCACCAGCGGCACATGCAGCGTCTCATCGTAGAGGAAGACGCCATGTGTACTCTCGCCGTGCGCTCCCAGTGATTCGCCATGATCCGCCATGACTGCAATCAATGTGCGGTCATAGAGGCCGTGGGTGCGGAGTGTGGCCAGCAGTTTGCCAATCGCCGAGTCGGCATAGGCTATCTCGCCATCATACGGCTCGGATGCATATCGCTGCTTGTACGGGGCGGGTGGATCGTAAGGATCGTGCGCGTCGTAGAGATGAACCCATAGGAAGAAGGGCCCTTGGTGATTTTGGCTCAGCCATCCCAGGGCGCGATTTACCACCACTCCCGCCCGCCGTTCGACGGATTGGTAGCGGTCCATGCCATGCCTTCGCAGGTGAAAGCCGGCATCATAAACGTCAAACCCACGGTCGAAGCCGGGCGCGGTTCCATCGCGAGGGTCCAGTATCAGGGAACCTACAAATGCCGCGGTGTGGTATCCCCGCTGGTGAAGAATGTCGGGCAGATAAGGAAGCCGCTCGCTCAGAGGAATTCCGAAATCCGTTACGTGATTGAACTCGGGATATGTCCCGGTCAAGATGGTTGTATGCGATGCCGTGGTTAGCGGCACATGAGAATAAGCGCTTGCAAACGCCACCCCCCGACGCGCCAGTTCATCCAGATTTGGCGTGAGCCCGCGCTTCGACCCCAAAAACCCCATGCGGTCGGCGCGGGTGGTGTCCAGCGTAATCAGAATGATGTTTGGATGTGCAGGATGCGTGCTTCTGGTCTCAGCAGGGGTAAGCCAACTCAGCAGAACTAGAGGTGCAGCCAGGTAGGGGGAGAACCGCATATTGCAGACAAAAAGGGAGTCTACCATAGGCAGACTCCCTGAACCCTTGCTGCGACTGGCCTCAGAATATGAATTTCAAGCTGAAGTTCATGTTCCTGGGTCCGCCCTGTGCGATAACCGGGTTTCCAGAGGCCACGTCGGAAGTCTTGCTGATCTGCGCGAAATTGCTTCCGCCCGGCCCGCAAATATTGCCCGCAATCAGGCTGCTGCATGAAGCCAGGATATTGTTCGGGAAATAATAGAAGTTCCCCCGATTGAGCAGGTTATATACCTCCCAGCGGATCTGCATGTTTAGCCGCTCGGTTATTTTGGTGCTCTTAATGAGGGACATATCCCATTGCGCTAAACCTGGTCCGCGAAGCATATTGCGACGGGCATTGCCCACAGCGCCAGCGCATGGGAAATAGAAGGGGGACAGCGGTGCTCCCGCCGGAGCTATGCCACCGCAAGGATCGGCCTGAGTGCCGTCCGAGTATTTCTCGACAACATAATTATCGGGATTGCGCGGGTTGTACTGGATCGGCGATCCGTCGTAGGCAGGCCGAATGCTGGCTCCAATCAGCCCCTGTCCTGAGCTGTCGGTGCCACTCAGCACCGGCGTAAAGGGACGGCCACTAATGGCGGTGAAGATGGTACTGAGTTGCCACCCGTCTCCCGCTCGCTTACCTAAGGGCCGAATGCTGGGGAAGGAGTAGAGACCACCTGCGTTGAAGTTCAGAGTGACATCGTGATCGCAAAGGCCGCGGTTATCCCGGAAATTCGCTACGGCAGGTGCGGTGCTGCCGACAGGATTGATGTTATTCAGTTGCGGATAGTCACCGTTGCCGCCACCGCGGTTAACGGAGTTGTAGTCGAAGCACTTACTCCAGGTCAGGTTGTATTGCGTATCGAGACCATGCCAGCCGCGCTGGTTGTAGGAAGCCTGCAGGCTGTCATATTGCGACGTGGCCTCATTCGTGGCTTGAATTACATGGCGCAGCGTCGGGAAGGTCGCGGCAAACGGGCGAAACTGATCGCACGAACTTGGACTTGTACAGGGACTACCCAAAGGCGAAGCATTGAGATCATGGTAGATGATCAAATCTCCTCCGCGTTGGCCCGCGTAGGTCAAAGTCAGCACATTGTTCCGGAAAAGCTCGTTCTGGATGCTAAGATTAAAGTTGTCGTAATGCGGAGTCTTGAAGTTGGGCAGCACCGAGAAAGCATTGAATGGAGGCGTGCCGGTTGGATTCGGTCCAAAGAGTGGCCCGGTAACAGCGGAATCGAAGCAAATGTAGTCGCCTACGTGAGCCGATGGATCGTAACAACCTTGTCCCAACACGTAGTTGGTTTGATTCGGTGGTAGCAGAGAACCGCCCCCTCCACCCACATCCGATGCGTTCGATACATTAATAAAGTTGAGATTGGGCTCAGTGAACACTCCCGTACGCGCGTGAGCGAACGAATAAGGCGAGGCCAACGCACCGAAGTTGGCCACATCATAGGTCCGGGAATACCCGCCGCGCACCGCCATCTTGCCATTGCCAAACACATCCCAGGCAAACCCGAGGTGCGGTCCAAAATCGCCGTAATCGACATTGTGGATGCCGTTTATTCCTTGCCCGACCTGCACCAGCCCACGGCCAGGGAGGAAGTTGGCTTCCAGGTTGTTGGTGTCCCGCATCGTGCCATTAATGTCATAGCGCAAGCCATAGCTTATAGTTAAGTGGGGCTTGATCTTCCAATCGTCCTGGGCATAGAAGCCGACAGAATTTTGCGTGATGTGACGATGCGTGTCACCAAAGCTGCGATCGGCCACATCAGCTTTGCCCAAAAGCAACTGCTCGACGTCGTCCTGAACGCCGCCGGTGATCGGCGCGTAATAGCTGAAGTATCCGAGCGTGAATCCAGTGCGGGCATCGTTCCTGATGCTGTTGGTATAGGCGCGCTGAAAGTTGCCGCCGATTTTGATGGTGTGGTTTCCCTTCACCCAGGAGAAGTGCTCGGACCAGTCCCAGGTGGCATCCGGACGCGTAACCAGCGGGTAACCCTGCACGCCGCCGATGTACCCGCCGTAGCCAAGGTGGTACATGTACACGTACGGAACTCCGAAATCGGCAGGGCCGAGCGGACCAGTGTCAATTCCAAGGCTCTTGGGATCGATTTTGTTGTTCACACCGAGCAATTGCGCAAAGCGGGTGTAACCCAGCCGACTTTCCAGAATTTTGTTGTTGCTGAAATTCACGGTCCAGCTCAGACCGGCCATTTGTGCCCGTGAGGGAGCGACGGAGTTGAACATGTCGGCCGAATGCCCGGCTCCTCCCGCGGGTAAGCCAGCGAAAGGCGAAGCGCTCTGAAGGCTGTCCCCAAAGATATAGCGCACCGCGACCGAATTGTTGGAGTTCGGGTGATAGTCAAATTTCACGCCCAAACTGTTGGTACTGGCGCTTGTCGGAATGTTGGCGACGAAGAAGCCAGTTGGCGACGTGGGGAAATAACTGAGCAATGCAGCTCCGACCGGGTCCACCTTCAATCCACTAGCGGCGATGTCAGCTTCCGCGCCAGCGATATCTTGGGGAGTGGGCACGGCGCGGTTCGAAACGGATAGGGACTTATAACGCTGAGCGTCGTAGTACAGAAAAAAGAACGCCTTATCTTTGACGATCGGTCCCCCGATTGTCCCATTTATCTGGTTATTGTGAATGTTCGTTTTCTGGCACTCGCCGGGCGTACCGCAATTGTCGAAAGTATGCTTGCCGAAATAGTTAATCGCGTCGCCGAAACCGGTGTGATTCACCCACGTGCCTGATCCGTGCCAGTCGTTCGTGCCGCTCTTCATGTTCAGCAGGATGGGCGCCCCGCCCTTGACGCCGAACTCGGAAGAAGGCGTCCCCTGCACACTCAGCTCTTCAATCGCTTCCGGCGGAAATTCCACAGCAGGTATGCCGACGATGCCGGTCTCATTAATCGCCGAATCGCCGTAATAGCGGTCGTTGTTGTACAAGCCATCGATAAAATAGTTGTTTGAGGTGGTGCGCGAGCCATCGATGCTGATTGCCAGAAACCCTCCGCCCGGTGCGCGCTGCACACCCGGCGTGATCGCCAGCAAGGAATTGAAGTCGCGGCCGTTCAGCGGGACGCTCTCAATTTTGAGGCTGTCAACGTAGTTGTTGTTGTTGGGCGAGAGGTCGATAAGAGGGGCTTCCCCCTGAACCTCAACTGTCTCAGCACGCTGACCGACGGGCAACCGGAAGTCGGCGCGAATGACCCCTCCAGCTTGAACGACGACGTTCTCCACCAAGGTCTTAAAACCCTGCGCAGTGGCCGTGATCTTGTAGTTCCCGATCGCAAGCTCCGGAATGCGGTAATTACCGGCATTGTTGGTGGTCGCTGACCGTGACACGCCAGTGTCCAGGTTTTGGGCAAGAATCTCCGCGTTGGGCAGGACCGCGCCTGTGGTATCGGTCACATCACCGGAAATATCACCGGTAATTTTTTGTCCCAAAAGAGGGGCCGAGGCCAGCAGAAGAGTGATCAAAATACCGGCGAGACGCCGAGGCGCGCGGCACTGCAACATGGGGGTACCCTCGTCGACTGTTTGTAATCTTAGTCACTGTAGGCAGTGACATTAGTTGAACAGTGTAGTACCAACCAGCGGAGTGTCAAGCGCTAAGTGTCCGAATTCTCAATGACCTACGGTCAACAACGAACAGTTTCCGCACAGCACACAAGGATCGCGCCATAACAAGCCGCGTGTCAGGAGTGTCAGTTGGGCGGAATTCTATGCCAACGGCGAATCCGTCATACGGAAGCGCGTGCGCACGTGCTCGGATATCAATTCGATGGCGGAGCGATTACTGAACGGATCGGATTGCGTCAAATACCTCATCGCCTCCACCAGCAGACGCTGGCCCTCGACATAACGCGGATCGGAGGTTCGTTCGCGCCGTTTTCGGTTAACCTTCGGTGGTACCGGGATGGTAAAAACCTTTGCCATTCAACCTCAACTCACTTTCATTACCGGACACTCTGCTCTGGGCACCCGGAATAGTCGTCGAAGGGAACTTCTGGTAGTATATCGCCGGACGCCCTGTTTTTCAGCCCTCAATCTTCTGACTACCCCTGTGGTGACACTGTCTTCGTCTTGCTGTCCGTCTTCAACTTAAAAACATTGTCCGAAATTTTTTGGTTTAATCGAATATCGGAGTACTTGGTGAGCCGGTAGTCGCCTTCGGGCTGAAAAAATTTCTGCTGGAGGGCGACGCCGAGCTTGGGATCGATCCACATTACGAGTCGTTCAAACATTCCGCGCAAACGCTCAGATTTCGGAACCAATTCCAGCTTTTCCGTTTGTACGCCGTTTAAGTCTTCAGTTCCCGCATACGTGACATCGAAGGTCCGCAGCAGCTCATGGCCGCCGCCACCGAATCCGAGGACCACGAAGCTCTCGACGTCGGTGCGGCTCTTCCCCGGCGTATAGACCGTTACGCGGTCAACTTTGGGCTCAAACAGCTGCACCTTGCCGCCGCTGTACAGAATCTGTCGCGGCGTAGGCTTGGTGATGTCCGCTATCATTTGAATGTCTTTGCCGGTCCGGCGAAAAAAGACCTTCCCTTCCTCGATGTCCGAATCGTTAATGACCTTCTGATACTGTTCCCAACTGATATTGGCCTCAGCGCTGCGGAATTCTGCAGCCGCATCATCCATCCGGTTCAAGACTCTACCGAGGTTGCCGGATGCAGTGGCTGAGGATTGCCATGCTTGAGCGGTCACGCACGGTAGAACGCATGACAGCAAGAACAACAACACTCGCGCGTCAGATCTCACAGTTCCTTCCTGCAGAAGCGACCGATTCCCACTTACCGCCGGACCCAAACCTTGTACGTCACAACCCGCCCCTTGGAATCGTGCACCGCCTGATAGTGCCTGATAGTCACCGCGGCGCCGGCGATTGGTTCGATGATACCCAGCAGCTGATCTCTTACTTCCGCATCGTCTCTCGCACTGATGGCCGCGCCTTCTATTTCATACAGGAATCCACCCTGAGTATCGGGAAGAACTGAGACGCCGGTTGGATGCGGGTTCTGCTCGATCGGTTTGTCTTTGTAATTGATCGAGTAGGGTGTGAAGAAGACAAACAGAAGGATCAACGTAACCATCACGTCGTAGTGAAAGCTGCCACGTTCGTAGGACCACAAAACATAGCTGCGAATCGTACGCCACGCGACGCTTAAGCCTAGCGCGGGCGCCTGCGGGATCGGGGTACTTGCCTCGGTTTGATTCACGTCTGTTTTCTAGTCTACTGCCGGAGAACGCAACCTGCAAAATTAGATGAAGATACAGCGTCTTCGGAATCTAGAACTTGCCTGGCCTGATGTACTCAGCCCCGACGTATGGCCGCAAAACCTCTGGGATCATCACCGTTCCGTCTGCCTGCTGAAAATTCTCTACGATGGCTACCCACGTACGGCCAATAGCCAAGCCGCTTCCGTTGAGGGTGTGCACGAATTCCGTTTTGCCCTTACCTTCAGGCCGGTACCGGATGTTAGCCCGCCGCGCCTGGTAGGCCTCAAAGTTGGAGCACGACGAAATCTCCCGGAAGAGCTGCTGCCCCGGCAGCCAAACCTCGATGTCATAAGTTTTGGCGGACGCAGCTCCCAGATCTGCTGAGCAGAGTGCAACCACCCGGTAGTGAATGCCGAGCTGCTGCAGAATGATTTCCGCATGATGTGTGAGTTTCTCCAACTCGTCGTATGAGGTTTCCGGCTTGGCAAACTTTACCAGCTCTACTTTCTGAAACTGATGCTGGCGAATGATGCCGCGAACATCCTTACCGTATGATCCGGCCTCGCTGCGAAAACACGGAGTGTAAGCCGTGAGAGAAATTGGTAATTGCGCCGTATCCAAAACCTCGTCGCGATAGAGATTGGTAACCGGAACCTCCGCAGTCGGGATCAGCCACAGATCCTTATCTCCGTGCGGCACACGAAATGAATCAGCGGCAAACTTCGGAAGTTGCCCAGTGCCGTACATGGAATCGGAATTCACCAGATAAGGTGGCAGAACCTCTCTGTAACCGTGCTCCCGCGTGTGTAAGTCAAGCATAAAGCTGGCGAGGGCGCGCTCCAGTTTCGCGCCCAGGTCCCAGTACACAGCAAAACGAGCACCCGTCAGCTTCACAGCGCGTTCCAGATCGAGGATGCCCAACTCGTCACCCAGCTCCCAATGAGCTTTGGGTGGAAAACCAAACTTCGGCGGAGTCCCCCAGCGCCGTATTTCGACATTCTCTTCTGGAGTTTTTCCCACAGGAACGCTGGAATGTGGCAGATTGGGGATGCCCGCCAGCAGTTGTCGCAAACGGTTGTCTAAATCTGCGGCTGATCTTTCCTGTTCTTGAATTTTCTCCCGCAGATCCTTGGTTTCATTGATCTGGGCAGTAGCATCTTGTCCACTTTTCTTGAGTCTGGCGATCTCGTCTGACGCCGCATTGCGTTTCGCCTTAAGCGTCTCGGTTGCAGTGATCGCCTGCCGCCGCTCGGTATCGATTTTGCGGAAATCCTTCAACATCTCGGCAGGATTCATCCCGCGGTCGCGCAGCTTTTGTTCGACCAGAGGCAGATTATCCCTTACGAATGCCAAGTCGAGCATAGAACCTTAATGTACCGGAAAGCCGACGGAGAGCGCGACCATAGATTGGCTGTTAGCGCGTCTCACCTGTAAACTACAGCGAAATGCAAGCATCTCCGATTCGTGCGGTTGCGGCCGGGCTGCTGGTGTGCCTCTCCGCCCGGGGCACTGCCTGTCGGTCCGCCTACAATGCGCGTCCCAAGCTGGTCGTAGTAATGGTAATCGATCCGCTCCCGGGAGATTACACGGAAGAAGGTGCAGACAATGCCGTTGGCCAGGCGCTCGAAGATGTTGGCCCGCGCGGCTACTACAGCCGCAGCCAACCTGCATGGGGCGCCGTTCCCGATACGGTACTTGGTCGCAAGTTTCAGAATAGACCGGAAGGGGGCTGCTACGTGATGGCAGTGCGGATGCCCTATGCGGTTGGAAGCACATGCGTCACCGATCATGCCTCAGCCTATTCAGATGACACCCACGCTCCCCTGGCCTTTGATGGCTTGGTGTTTCACCCCGGCGCCTACCGCAGCCATGCAGAACCTGTAGGTCTTGCTGTAACCCTGGCCTCGCTGCTCGGCGTCAACGCTCCCCACAACCTGCCTGGCCGAGTACCGACCGAAGCTGTGGCGACAAGTGAGGCGCCTTTCGGTTCTCAACAGGATCAAGGCCCAGGCAGCAGCCAAATATCTGCAACCCGCTTCTCGGAACTTGCCCCAGGGAGACGACTGAATGGCCGATTCGCCGAACCAGAAGCCTGATCTCCGCGTCAGTTTCGGCGGCATCGAACTGAAGAACCCGGTCATCGCGGCCAGCGGCACCTTCGGCTATGGGATCGAATTCGAAGATGTGGTCGAGCTGAGCAAACTGGGCGGTTTCGTCGTCAAAGGCCTTTCTAAGGAACCTATGAGTGGCAATGCTCCGCCTCGTTTGTTCGAGACCCCCGCGGGCATGCTGAACGCCATCGGATTGCAAAACGTTGGCGCTACCGCATTCATTGAAGAAAAGCTTCCGTTGTTGCGCGAATTGAAAAACATAGTGGTCATTGCCAATGTGTTCGGGTATACGCGAGAGGATTACGAGCGCACGATTCACATTCTCAATGGCGGCGAAGGCATTGCTGCTTACGAACTGAATGTTTCCTGCCCCAATACGGCGCATGGCGGAATCATATTCGGGACCGCGCCACTGATGCTGGAGGACGTGGTGCTCGCGGCCAAACGTGCGTCGACGCGACCGCTTATCGTTAAGCTCTCCCCTAACGTAACCAGCATTACACAGATGGCGCAAATAGCCGAGGCGGCGGGAGCCGATGCCATATCGCTGGTGAATACATTTCTGGCTATGGCCATCGATGTCGAAAAACGCAAGCCACGCATTTCCAATGTCACCGCCGGTCTCTCTGGTCCTGCCATTCGACCGATTGCGGTACGGATGGTTTACGAGGCAGCACACTCGGTCAAGATACCGGTCATTGGCATGGGCGGCATCAGCACTGCAGCCGATGTCGTCGAATTCATGCTGGCCGGAGCCGCTGCCGTGCAAGTCGGCACAGCCAGCTACTGGGATCCATGCGCGACGGAGAAGATCGTAGATGAGCTGGAGCAGTGGTGTATCGAGCACCGTGTCAGCCGCATTAGAGATCTGACTGGGGCTATTCCGTCAGACTGAGAAACCGAGAAGTTTCCTGGTGCTCCCGTCTATCCTCCTTGGGGAAGAGTGTTTTCATCGCAAAGGAGAGGGTGTACAAAGGAACATCGATTGGTAGTTCTTTGCCCGCGACTTCCCGTCGTGCCAGAACATCCAATGAGAGACGATTTCGGAGCGTGATATGGCGAAAGCAACATTTGCAGCGGGATGTTTCTGGGGAGTAGAGGCCACGTTCCGCCAACTTCCCGGTGTCATCTCAACGCGCGTCGGCTACATCGGTGGGCAAACTCCCAATCCAACATACGAAGATGTCTGCACTGACCGGACCGGTCACGCCGAAGCAGTGGAGGTAGAATACGACCCTTCTAAAATTTCCTATGAACAACTCTTAAACGTGTTCTGGGAGAACCACGACCCCACCACGGTAAACAGACAGGGCCCGGATTGGGGTACGCAGTATCGCTCCGTGATCTTTTTTCATACGCCGGAGCAAGAAACTCAGGCCAAGGCCTCCAAGCAAGCGTGGGATAAATCAGGACGTTTCCGCAACAAAATAGTTACCCAGATAGTTCCGGCGCCCACCTTTTATCCGGCTGAGGACTACCATCAACAGTATTTGGAAAAGCGCGGCCTGGCCACCTGTCATATCAAATCGTAAATACTATTCGGATGTCACCAAAAGGGGGCGCTGCGTGGTGATGATGAGGGTGTGCTCGTAGTGCGCTGAAGGTTTGCCGTCTACAGTACGCACTGTCCAGCCATCCTTATCGACAAAGACTTGGCCGCTTCCTGCCGCTATGATGGGTTCCACTGTAATGACCATTCCTTCCGTGAGAACCCGGGTGGCGCTCGGGTCAAGGTAATTGGGAACGCGGGGGTGTTCGTGAATGGTGCGCCCGATTCCGTGACCGCCGAGTTCGCGAATAACGGCAAAACCATCGCGGCGCACGACGCGTTCCACGGCTCGTCCAATCTCAAAAACACGGAACCCCGCTCTCGCCACGAGCATGGCAGCGTGAAAGGCACGCTCAGCGCAGGCCAGCAGCCTCAAGCATTCGTCAGAAACACTTCCGACCGGAAGCGTGACGGCAGCATCGGCCATCATGCCATCCTTCTCGACCGTGACGTCCAGCTTAACCAAGTCACCGTTCTTTAATTTCCGGTTTCCGGGAATTCCGTGTACGGCTTCGTCGTTCAGGCTGATACAGCTGCCACCCGGAAAAGCATAAACCATGGCCGGCGCGGAATTGGCCTTTTCTGCGCGTATCACGTGTGTGCCAACTTCATCGAGTTCGCCAGTGGTCACACCCGGACGCACTTCGGCCTTCATGCGGTCGAGCACGCGCCGCACCACCGCACCCGCAGCCTGCAAAGCTCGGAATTCCTCTTCGGTTGTTATGGACAAATGTCCCCCTTAAGG
>Ga0126370_10001532_pt1 | contig 10586 bp, 12 predicted proteins | sample PanSoiMetaPlot_3_FD_92586 | JGI IMG/M metagenome (GOLD analysis project Ga0126370, IMG submission 92586) | Tropical forest soil microbial communities from Panama - MetaG Plot_3 | ecosystem: Environmental > Terrestrial > Soil > Tropical forest > Bulk soil | place: Panama | collected 2016-02-17 | reverse complement strand
TGCGCTGTTTGCAGGCGGCCGGGTCGAAGGCGGGCGGGCGGCCGCCCTTGCTGCCCCGGCGGCGCCGGTTGGCGGCCTGGCCGGCGGGCTCGGGAATGGTGGCCTTGCTGCCCGGCGGCGCGGCTGCTCGCGGGTTCCGGCGCTGGAGTGCGCCTTGTCGCCGAGCACCCGCCCCGGCCGGGTCCGGGGACGGCCCGGGCCACGACGGGTTATCTTGAGCCGGCCCATCATGTGCGGGTTGACCTGCACGAACGCCGCCAACGCCGACAGGAGGGAGTAGTCGCATCTACTTCAACTCCCGTCGTTTGATGGCCGGTAACGGCGATTCTGTCAAGCGAGTCCACCCGCGATGCTGACGAGGCCGGTGATGTCAGGCCGTGTGAGCACGGTACGTGCTGTGTAGGTAATGGTCATCTGTCCAGACGGTCTGCCGCCCGTCGTTCGGCGTCGTCGTCTCGGGTCCTGGCTTGTTCGGCGGCGTAGGCGCTTAACAGATCGTGGAGGGTGAACCTGCCTGGTGCTCGTTCGGTGAGCAGGGACGCGCGGACTAGTTCTCGCAGCAACTCGCGCGCCTGGCGGGGTGGGACAGCCATTATGGCCGCGGCGGCGGGAATGGTGACGTCAGGGCTCGGATGACGTCCGAGCCGCCGGAACATCAGCGCTGCGGTGGGACTCAGCTGAAGGTAGGACCAGGAAAACGCAGCCCGTACGCTCGTGGCCGCGTCTCCGTTGTCGAGGATGTCCAGCCGGTCCTTGTCATCGCGCAATTCGGCTGCCAGGTCGGTGAGCTGAAGGCTGGTGCCGGCAGAGGCGCGGGCGGCCATGACGGCAAGTGCTAACGGCAGGCGCCCGCACCGCCTGACCAGTTCGGTGGCAGCCTCGGATTCACCTGCTAGCCGCTCTATCCCCAGTCGTCGTGTCAGCAACTCTCGGGCGTCGGTTTCGCTGAGCACATCCAGCGTCAAGTGGCGGGCACCCTCAGATGTGATCAGGCCGGGTAGCTGGCACCGGCTTGTCACAATCACCATGCTGGTAGGACTCGCGGGCAGCAGCGGACGGACCTGTCGCTCGTCGAGGGCATTATCTAGCAGGACGAGGATGCGCCTGTCTGCAGTAAGGCTCCGGTACAGGCCCACTCGGGCTGCCGAGTCCGCCGGGATCAGCTCGGCCGGGGCTTGCAGACCATCGAGGAAGATGCGGATCGCCTGTTCTGGCGTCCGTGCCGTGCCAGCCGGATCGAAGCCGCATAGGTTCACATATAGTTGCCCGTCCGGAAATCGTTCGGCTATCTGGTGGCCCCAGTGCACGGCCAGTGCTGACTTGCCCACGCCGGCCATCCCGCTGATCGCGATGATCACCGGTGTCCCTGCCGAATCGGCGACGTGATCCAGCACGCTAGTCAGCAGCTCTAGCTCGGCCTGCCGTCCTGTGAAATGCGGCACGGCCGCGGGCAACTGCCGCGGTAGCACTGGCGGGAACCGGTTGGGCCGGGTCAGATGCACCTGCGCGCTGACACACGACGCCGAGTTCAGAAGATTCGGATCGGCGGCCAGGATGCGCTGGTTTAGTTCTTGGAGTTCAGGCCCTGGGGCGACGCTAAGCTCGGCGGCCAGTACCTGGCGCGCGTGCTTGTAGGCGGTCAGTGCCTCGCTCCGCCGACCGCACCGGTACAACGCGAGCATCAGCTGGGCGTGGAACCGTTCCCGGATCGGGTGCGCGGCAGCTAGGTCCTGCAACCTGGTGACAAGATCAGCGTGTCGACCGAGGTGCAGCCCGGCGTCGCCGTACTGTTCGATCACCTGCAGGCGTCGCTGTTCTATCCCTGGCGCCTCATCCCGGTGCAGTATCTGCGAGGAGACATCGGCCAGCACCCGGCCCCGCCACAGGCCCAGCGCGTCGCCCAGCACATCAAATGCCCTTTGCCAGTCGCCCGCCCGAACCGCCGCGTCGCTCTCCCGGCACAAGGCAGAAAAGCGCAGCAGGTCGACCTCCTGTTCACCTGCCTTAACCAGGTAGCCAGGAGGGCGGGTTATCACCCGGGCTCCCCCCACTGATCCCAGGACGCGCCGCAACCGCATCACGTGTGTTCGCAGGGTCGCCGCCGCGGCTGGCGGTGGCGACTCGTCCCACACAATCTCCGCCAGCGCATCCGCAGAAACCGCCTGCCCTGCGCGGACCAGCAACGCTGCCAGCAACACTCGCTGTCTGGCCGCCGCCACGTCTAGCGGCGTATCCCCATCGCAGACCAGTAACGGCCCCAGAACCCCGAACTGCATCGTGTCCCTTCGGGCTGCTCACCTCGCCGCCCCCGGGCCGGTGATCTGAGGATGCCACCTCGCGATCAGTTGCCATTCAAACAGGTGAGCGTCTCATTCGTCACGTCATTCTCGCTAGCCCGCGACGATCCGTTGCCGGGGCCCGGCCGAGTGCGAGCGGGCAGCTGGGCAGCGGCGCTCGGTTCCGGCTGGGCAGACTCGTCGGCTCCGGCTCAGAGCGGGGCGGGGCAAGGCTACGCTCCAGGGCGAACGGCAGGGCGAGGCAACAACACCATGGCGGTCCGAGCGGCAGCCAGCCCTGTTCGTCGATCAGCAAATGCGACGCAGATGACCGATGCTGGTGTCCTTGCCACAGGCGCACGGCGTCCAGGCTCTGCGACCGCGGCATAGCCCGGGTAGATGGCCGGGCAGGGCGGATCGGCCCGCCCCCTCGGCAGACTGGTGGGCATGCTGCCCACCCACGTCCTGAGCCTCGTCCAGACGGATAGACACGTCCGCAGCGCCTGGTCCATAGAGCCGCTCTGGCCCGAACCAGCCGCACACGTCCCAAGCGGCCCCCGCTTGGAGGTACGGAGCGCACAAGGTCCTCTGCCGCCGCGTCAGATGCCACACAAACGCCACGCTGATGCAACACCAACTCCACGTCTCCGGGATAAAACCCACTAGTGGATCTCTTCATATGTCCGGAGCCAGGCACCCTTCGCGGGTCGGCTGGCGACTAGCGTGTGAAGAACTATCACTTCGGTCGCGATCGAGCGAAGCGCGATCAGAATGGAGGTAGAAGTGGCGGAGAAGCAGCGCGTCTCGGAAACAACCCGCATTGCCACCAAGCGGAAGCTCAGCACACAGATTCGGAGGCTCGATAAAATCGAGACCACCCGCATTTGCAAGTGACTGCAGCCCGCCTGCTCTGTTAGTAGCCGATACCCCTAGCCTTCACGAACGACGAAGGGGTGCGCTCGGATGCTGTACCTTCGTGGGATAGAAGGGAGGTTTCCTGTGAAAACCAAAAAGCAGCTGAGGATTCAAGTTCGCCGTCTGAACAGCACTGAAACCGCGTACGGCAACGGTAGCCACGGTGCGTGACTCGGATCTGGCCGCGGGGCGAGTGCTATTGCCGCCCCGCGGCTGACCGAGTAAGCGGAACTAGTCTAGTCAGGTACAGGCATCCGGATCGGAGAAACGTTATGCGGCCCAGCCTCATAGAGGCCAAAGCAACGATTCTCGGTGTCGGCGGAACTGGTTCGGCGGTGGCGACTGGGCTGGTCGCATACGGCATAAGTCACCTTCATGTGGTGGACTTCGATCACGTAGAAGAGTCTAACTTGACGAGGCAATTGCTATTTACCGAGAAAGATATTGGCACGCTAAAATGCGATGCCGCTGTTTCGCGGCTACGGGCGATCAATCCGGAACTTAAAGTAACGGGGGAGAACCGGAAGATATGCGGGCCCGGTGAAATAGTCGCTTTGATGGGCGGTTGCGACGTTTTCGTTCTGTGTGCCGATGTCCCTGTTAAGAAGGTGCCGTACTGGGCAAACACGGCCGCGCTGCAGACGAAGACCCCTTGGTTCATGGCTGTCTACGAAGGCCCCACAATTGCTGTCGCGTCATTCCATCCGGGGGTAACCGGTTGCTGGGCTTGTCTACGCCGCGAGCAGGATTCGGCAGAGTTCGTTGCCGAAGGGCGGCCTCTGTTCGCCTGGCCTCCGACGGCGGTGATTTCGGCTTCCGCTAACGTCGCAGGCCAGTTGTGCGCCCTAGAGATGACACGGTATCTGACCACCAGCCTTACGCAGGTCCTTGGCCGTGTTTATCGTTATAACCTGGCACGTTGGGAGAACAACTACTTTATTGATGTTCCGCGTTTCCATGATTGCCCCTCATGTGCGGCATCCTCCGTCCCGGCTCTATCGGCTTGATGATGAAGAGTGTGAGGCCCGTGAACACAATGGAAGACAATGCGGGTGCCGGAAATGCGTCAGGCGAGACCGCCAAGAAACGCCTGAGTCTGTCAATCGACCGGCTCGACGCGAGTCAGACTGCAACGTCGAACGACTTGCACGGGACTTAGGAATGCTCAAAGCCAGCCCGACAGGATCATCGGCGGCATCTCTGCTCGTGAGAACGTAATCGCCTGCCCTGACCCAACTTTGAGTCGGGTATCACAGTACAGGGTCATGCCCGAAAGGACGACTGATGGTAGTCGACATGGAGAAGCCGCAAGTCAAGCGAGTCATGTACCCGGTGGTACTCCCTGGGAACCGGATTCAGATGGGTCTGAACCAGTACGGCACGGCGGCGCATCTTCAAGACGATGACGGGGGGAGTATCGAGCGACTGTTGCTCCTGCTCGACGGAAGCCGCAGCATCGACGAGATATGTGAAGCGTTCGAACAAGCCCATCCTGAATGGGATACAGAAAGCGTGAAGGAGGTCATCGGGCAACTGGCAGAGGCGGGATTCCTTGAGGACGCTGCAGGTTCTGCGCCCGGGTTGACCGACCGTGAGATACAACGTTATGCGCCTACCCGGCACTTCTATGCCTGGATTGACACTACGCCACGGTCTTCGCCATACGAAATACAGGAACGATTGAAGAATTCGCGCGTCACCGTCTTTGGAATTGGCGGCACTGGTTCCGCTGTCGCGACTGGCCTCGTTGCATCGGGAGTCGGCCGCGTGCACGTGGTCGACTTTGACCGCGTGGAAGAATCAAACCTCACCAGGCAATTGCTCTTCACTGAGCGCGATATAGGGCGGTTGAAGATCGACGTCGCGGTTGAGCGCCTGCGTGCGATTAACTCACTCATCGAGATTACGGGTGAGGATCGGCAGGTTAATACCCCAGATGAGATCTGTGCCTTGATGGCCGACTGCGACATATTCGTTCTTGGCGCGGACACTCCGCGCCTGAAGGTGCATTGGTGGGCCAACGAGGCAGCGCTGCGCACCGCGACGCCTTGGTACATGGTCTATTATGACGGTCCAACGGTAACAATTGCCTCACTCAAGCCTGGATCCACGGGCTGCTGGGCATGCCTTCGTCGCGATCAAGATCTCGCTGAATTCGTGTCGGCCGGGCGTCCGCTCATGGACTGGCCGCCGACCTCGGTAGTATGCGCTAGCGCCAATATCACTGGGCAGTTGTGCGCACTGGACGTCGTATATCAGCTTAGCGGTATACCCTCACAAGTTCTGGGCAAGGTGTACCGGCAAAATCTGGCTCGATGGGACGATCAATATTTCGTGCCAATGCCACGCTACGACGACTGCCCTGCATGCGGCGATGGCGGCGATCCTGCGCGAATGAGTGATCTCGCAGCAGTCGGCGGAAGCCCCACCTGGTCGAAGGGCGCAGATTAGACACCTATTCATGGCTATCGATCCGGTGAAACCTAATAGCCGCGTATTTCTCCATCCGCTCGGGCTTCGACAGAGCGATGATGACCCTGAAATGGTAGTAGTAGGTCGGCCAGATACTAGCACTTTTATCGAGCTGCCAGCGATCGGCGGCCAAGCCATTGAACTTCTTAGACAAGGTCGAACAGTAGCTGAAGCTGAGTTGGAAATCGATCGCGCGTACAGTGCGAGTATCGATGTGAGCGATCTTGTGGAAGCCCTTACCCAGTTTGATTTCGTAATACGGATTGATGATGACGGCCCACTCGGGCCGGCCAGTCAAGCCGAAAATCCCGATGGCTCGAGCGCTGGCGAGAGAAGCCGTTGTCAGTTCCCGAGGCTCACCAGTCGCCATGTGAGCTGGGCCTTTGGCCGGACGGCGGCTATCTTGTGGGCCGTATTGGTAGCTGCGGCTATTGTTGAACTGGTTCGAAGCCCATCAGCGTTGCCTCGCGATCGAGAATTCTATTGGACACGATATGTAGGCCTTGCGTTCGGAATCAACGCCCTGCTCTGGTGGCTTTGCACCTTTGGCCACGAGTTCATGCACCTGGCCGCGGCACGGTCCCTTAATGTTCCTGCGCGGATAGGTTTGGGAACACGGCTAAACTACTTGGTGGCACAGACCGACGTGACGGGTATTTGGCTGGTGCCGAGGCGCTTCCGGTATCGGGTCTATCTGGCGGGAATGGCATGGGACATGGCGGTGATCGCCTCAGTGACACTCTTGTTGCCTCTATCGCCGTCGATTCTGTCTGGGCCACTCGCTGCTCTGCGGCTTTCTCTGTTGGTGGGGCTGGCCTATGAGTGTGCGATCTATATGCGGACAGACCTCTATTTCGTATTGCTGGATCTGCTTCGCTGTCGGAATCTCTGGGGCGACGCCTCTGCCTATCTGACGTGGTGTCTGGGGCATGTTGTGCGCCGAGTCCTTCGAGGTCGGCGCGGATCTCTTGGGCTGGAGGATCCTGCACCACTTACAAGACTCTCAGCTCGAGAAGCGCGGTCGGTTCGAGTCTACACAGTTCTGCTTGTTGCGGGTAGTGCAGTGACCTTGCTGGCCTGGGTCGTTGTACTGATACCAATTCTCATCACCGGCATTACTCGAAGCTGGCATTCGGTGGTCGCTGGGGTGAGCTGGTTGAGCGTTCTTGACGGCAGCATGTTCATTGTTTTCCAAGTCGGATTCCAGGCTCTGTTCCTGGTTACTTTTGCACGGTCGCATCGCCATTGGTTGAGGCGTAGCAGGCAGCCGGGCCGTCGGCGCCAGCGATGGTCATCGAGGTTGTTCCCCTCGCGGCAAGTCCCCTGTGGCCATGCGCGAAACCGGGCAGGACGGTCGTAGTTGTCCGCTTGCCATGCATCGGCTATTGTGCGTGCCGGAAACCTCGTCCACGTCATGCGACCAGGCGGTATTCGTTGATCAGGCCGCCTGTGGGGTTTCTAAACTCGGCTACCGGCTTTGAGCTGGCTTTATGCGGACCGCTCGTATTCGTTGATGAGGCCGCCGAGGACGGCCCGGCGCTTGATCCGCTCATGGGAGAGGTCGGCGACGGGGTGGTCGGGTCGCGGCGGGTGCAGCTGACGGCTGCGGTGGGGTCGTCGTCCGTTGTAGTGGGCCTCGTACTAGGCCAGGATCGATTGCAGGTGTCGTTCGCCGAAGATCAGCATCCGGTCGGTGACCTCGGTCCGGGTGGTGAGCACGAACCGCTTCGCGAAAGCGTTCGCGCGAGGGCTTCGGGGTGGGATGTTCACGGCCTGGATGTCGGCGGCGGCGAGGACCGCGTCGAACGAATCGGTGAACTGCCCGGCGGGGTCGCGGATCAGGAAGTGGAACTCCGCGGCGCGGTCCCCGAGGTCCATCAGGAGGTTGCGGATCTGCTGGGTGGTCCACGGCCGTCCGGATGGGCTGTGACCCCGGCGAAGTGCACATAGCGGGAGCCGACTTCGATGACGAACAGGCAATACAGGCGCTGAAGCGTCAGCGCGCAGTCCACGTGGAAGAAATCGGCGGCGAGCATGGCCGCGGCCTGGGCGCGCAGGAACTGCCGCCATGTCGTGTCGGTCTGCCGCTTCGGGGCGGGCGGGATCTTCAGTGCTCTGAGGACCCGGCGGATCGTGGAGGCGCTGACCCGGTGGCGGGCTTTGAGCAGTTCGCCTTGGATCCGCTGGTATCCCCAGCCGCGGTTCTCGGTGGCGAGCCGTTCGATCAGCACGGCGATCTCAGCGGTGACCGGCGGGCGTCCTGTCCGGTTCGGGTAGGTCCACGTCCGGGTGACCAGGCGCCGGTGCCAGCGAAGCACGGTCCCGGGGGTGACCAGCCGGTGGGTCCGCGGGCTTTGAGGCAGAACCCTTATCAGCGCGGCGAGGACCCCGCGGTCGGCCCAGTCCAGGCGTGGCCGGGGATGGGTGCGGCGCAGCACGGCAACCTCGTGCCGCAGCGCGAGCAGCTCAAGGTCCTTGGACGCCGTTGATCTGCTCAGCAAGACCAGCCAGCCGCTGAGCCGGGCGAAGATGAGGTAGAGCAGGCGGAGAGACACGGATGATCATCATGGCCTACCGCAAGCGCTGGCGGCGCATCACTGCAGATCAGAGGCCGGGCGGACTTCTGGCACCCCACACCTAAATGAGGGCGCGGAAGCTGATCAGTAAGTGCCTCACCTGGGCACACAGGCGCTGAGGGCCATGATGACCGCTCGCCCTTGCTCACTTGCGGCCGAGGGCGCAGAACTCGTCCATCTTCCTAGCGCTGCCGAGGTCTTGTGCCTCTGGATGCCATTGCGGGCATGACACTATCCCGGGCTCAACCAGCTCCAGGCCCTGGAAGAAGCTGGCGATCTGCTCGGGACTGCGCAGGGTGTAGGGGGTCGGAGCCACCTGGTTCCACTGCCGTACCGCCTCGATCACCCGCTCGCCGGTGACCTCGCTGGTGGAGTGGGTGATTGCCAGGTAGCTGCCCGCTGGCACGGCGGCCAGCAATCGGGTCACGATCGCCTTCGCCTCGTCGTCGTTGTTGATGAACGGCAAGATGCCCAGCATGGTGATGGCAATGGGCTGGGTGAAGTCCAGTGTCACCGCGGCGCGGTCAAGAATCGTGCTGACGTCGCGGGCGTCGGCCTCGATGTAATCGGTGGTGCCCTCGGGGCTGCTGGTCAGCAGGGCCCGGGCGTGGACCAGCACGAGCGGATCGTTGTCGACATACACAACCTTCGACTCGGAGGCGGCCCGCTGGGCGACCTCATGGGTGTTGTTGACGGTCGGCAACCCGGTCCCGATATCGAGGAACTGGCGAATCCCCGCCTCAGCGGCGAGATACCACACGACACGGGCGAGGAAACTGCGGGAGGCGCGGGCGATCTCTACGATCTCAGGCAGGACAGCGATCGTCTGCTCACCGGCTTGGCGGTCGACAGGATAGTTGTCCTTACCGCCTAGCCAGTAATTCCAGATCCGGGCTGAATGCGGCACCGTGGTATCGATCTTTGGCCGCGGAATGCTGCCATCAGCCGCACCGCTTGTCACCGGGGCCTCCTTCTGCTGCGCATAGATTGGCCTGGGAATGAACCATCCCATGGCATGCAATCATCTCACCTCGGGGTGCCGCAAACCGGCGGCCCGGGCCCGCGCCGGTTGAGGCGATGCTGGAGGGCTGGCGGCGCCTGCCGGCCGCGTAGCGGCTGACCGGGCGCTGACGGGGGACGGAGCCTGGATGCCAGCTGACAGCCACCCCGCCTGAGGTGCGGGTGGCCGTCTGTGGGGTGCCGGGTCTGTGGCTTCGGGTTTCCGTGCGGGTTGGTGAGCGGCTGCGCGGGACCATCTTGTTGCCCCTGATCGTGCAGGCGCAAGCACAGTTGAGAGAACAACCGCATGAACATTGATTCGCGCGACCAAATGCACGTGCAGACGATATCGTTCTGCCCGTGGCGGCGGCCGCCGGCAAGCTCATGCTGGCATGTGAATGCGGTGCCAGGCGCGGCCATTTCATGTCTACATAGGCGACTGCGTGCTCGTACCAGGTCGTACCCGGGCCCGGCGAAGTGGCCCAAAGCATCGGTTCGCCGGTAGCCGGGTCGAATTCCAGGCCCTTGCGCGCCCCGCGGACCAGCTCGGCACGGTAACTGTCGGCCAGCCCTCTGGTGATGAACGAACGGGATCGTGCCCTGCCTGCGGCGTGCCAGCGGAATCGGGTCACCGTGAGTCACCTGGCTTTCACAGCCGCGCCGGCACGGTCCACTTGACCGGCCGCGAGGTCCGCCACATCGGCGCTCGCCACCGAGGCGCTCACCGCCGAGCTCTGCCTGCCAGAGCACCAGCCACTGCGCGCCGATCTCGCCCTGCCCGCTGTGCACTCGGGGTCCTTCGGCTTGCAGGCGCTCTGGCTGATGAGCGACGGCGAGCCTCACCAGGTCCAAGGCCACAACGTCTACCTGTGCGACCTCGCTCTCAACGTGCTGTAGCGCCACCCGGCGGTGATCTTCGCGCCGCTGGCGGGGCTGCCGGTGCCATGGCCGACGGCTGCCGGAGGCCGGTGCTTCATCGCGGGCTGCTGGCGGTGCTCGCGGCCGGGGGGTAGAGGTGGTGGACGGGGCCAGAAAGCGCGGCGCGGACCTGCCGGGTCACGTCGTCGGCAAGTACCTCGGGTTCGCCGGCCTCGACCGCGTCCAGCGTTTGTGCCGCGACAACATCCGGGGAGGTCTTGGGCGCGGTGACCGATGCGGCCATGTCAGTGTCGATGTAGCCGGCGTGGACGGCGGTGACGAGCGTGCCCTGCCTGGCCAGGGTCTGGCGTAGCGAGTTGGTGGCGGCCCACATGGCGGCCTTTGCGCTGGAGTAGCCGCCGGAGCCGGGGAAGCTGAGCCATGACAGCACGGACAAGACGTTGACCAGCGCGCCGCCCCCGTTGGCGGC
>Ga0126370_10001531_pt1 | contig 10587 bp, 11 predicted proteins | sample PanSoiMetaPlot_3_FD_92586 | JGI IMG/M metagenome (GOLD analysis project Ga0126370, IMG submission 92586) | Tropical forest soil microbial communities from Panama - MetaG Plot_3 | ecosystem: Environmental > Terrestrial > Soil > Tropical forest > Bulk soil | place: Panama | collected 2016-02-17 | reverse complement strand
TCTTTAATTTTCGCAGTATAATCAACTAATATCAAAGTACCCTTCTCTAAAGTCATAGAACTCGCTAATGATTTACCATATATTAAGTTTGACGCAGGGTCTATTCCTTGTTCTTCTATGGAATACCTTTTAATTTTTCTGCTGCAATGCTTAGAGGTTCATCAGAAGAATTTGTCTTCAACATGTTAGTTACTGAAGCGATGGATGAAACGGTTCGCATAACGTGATACTTGTTCACTTCTCCCATGCACCCAATTCTAAATACCTTTCCTTTCAATTTACCGAAACCACCAGCTAGCAACACCTTAAACTGTTTTGATAATAGACTTCTGAATTTAGAATCATCCATACCGTCAATATATTTGAATGCAATAACCACGTTACTTCTAGCATCTGTTTTTGCAAACGGCTCGAACCCCATTGAACTCAAGCTTGTGTAAAAGGCATCTGCACAAATGGCATGTCGCTTGATTCTATTTTCTAAGCCTTCTTCCAGCACAATATCTAGGGCCTCGTTAAATGCAAAATAAAGCGGTAGCGCAGGTGTAAACGGCGTTTCGAAATTCTCCTCGAAATATTTGAAGTATCTTGCCAGATTGAAATACTGGGTGGGGGGAGGATTGGATTTCATGTATTTTTTGGCTTTTTGGCTGATTGAAATCGGTGAAACACCTGGAGGAGCTGCTAATGCTTTTTGTGATGCTGTTACACAAATGTCTATGTTCCATTTATCAACAGGCAATTCATCTCCTCCAAGAATCGAAACGGCATCTGCTATGAAGAAAGCTCCTTTATTTGAACACAAATTTCCTAACTTTTCTAAATACCTTAGAGTTGTACCAGTCGAAGTTTCGTTATAGACTGCGTATGCAGCTTTGACTTCGTTTTTCTCGAAAGCCTCTTCAATTGCCTCATAAGGTGGGTTTTCTCCAAATTCAGACTCAATTCGGATCGCATGACCTCCCCATGAATCAATTAAATCTGCAAGACGAGTTCCGAACTCACCATTGACAGGAATAACAATATTATCGCCCTTCCTCACCATGTTTATAACAGATGCTTCGACTGCGCCAGTCCCAGACGCAGTTAGCAGTATAATGTCGTTCTCCGTCTGAAAAATCTGCTTAGTCTTCGATACTATTGTTTTGTATAAACTTCTGAAATCATCGCTTCGATGATTTATAATCGGAGTAAGCATCGCATTCGTCACTCTTTCGGGCACGTTGGTCGGACCAGGCACCATCACTAAGTATTCCATAATCTATCCGATAAGACAAATTGTCCCGTATTTATAATTACACAAACAGTAAAAAAGATAATACTCTGCACATATGAAGCATACATGTCTGTTAGTCGTATTGAAAAAATGCTTGATCTAGTGTCGGATCTGAATTGTGACGCATTGGTTTCCTTCAGACCAGAAAATATTTTTTATCTAACTGGATTTTGGGGCGAGTCGGTAATCGTTTGTACTAGGAATAGTTCCAATCTTATTGTACCGAAATTGGAGGCAAAGAGGGCAGAAAAGGCAGCTCCCTCATGTGAAATAGTCACTTCAGATCGCGGAAGATCTATTATTAACGAGGTTTTGAACAAAATTAGAGACAAAAAAATATGTTCCGATTGCGATGATTACCCAACTACAGAGTTGATGATTAAAAATATGCCACAGGGCTCGGTTATCATAGATTCAGAACCTTTTTTGACTGCTAGGATGATAAAAGAAAAACAAGAAATAGAGATGATCGCTAAGGCTTCCGAAATAATTGACAAGCTCTATGAAATATGTACTAAAGAAATAAGGCCTGGGCAATCTGAGAGTTCATTACAAGCAACACTAGTTTACGAAGCATTGAAATTCGGTGCGAGTTTGATATCTTATAAATGGTCTATAAATCCATTCATAATAGCATCAGGACCGAATAGTTCATATCCTCATGCTGAAGTTACTGACAGAGTTTTCAATCAAAACGATGTAATTGTCATCGACCTGACTCTTCGATATGGCGGCTACGTCGGAGATGCAACCAGAACATTTTTTCTAGGCAAGCCCAATCCAAGAGTCAAAGAAATCTATGAAATCGTGAAAGGTGCACAACAGACTGGTCTAGACTCGTTAAATTCAGCCCAAATCACCGGGAGCGTAGACGAGGCTACGAGGTCGGTCATCGAAAAGGCAGGGTATGGTAGTGACTTTATTCACTCAACAGGACACGGTGTAGGGTTAGAAGTTCATGAACGTCCTTGGATCAGGAATGGTAACGTAGAGGAAATCCAAGATGGCATGGCTATTACTGTAGAACCTGGGATATATATCAAAGATAAATATGGTATTAGAATAGAGGACACTGTTGTGGTATACGATAATCGTAACAGTAATGATAGGCGCGCCGAATGTCTTAATTCCTTTACTAAAGAACTTGTAGAGATTTCTTGAGACATGTCTTCATAAATTCTCAAGAGAATCTAGTGATGGCTAGAGACATAATGCCAAGTTAGTATCGTTACTTTGCTTTCAGTTCTTTTTTTTCAATTATGTCCAACAAAAGTTTTGCAAAATTTGGCTTATCTCGTGTTGGTGTATGTATGACATTCTTATTGGCGTCTACAATATGAGTCTCGATCGTATCTGAGCCAAGTCTAGAGCCGTCCATGCCGACGTCATTTGCGACCATCAAATCACATCTTGCCTTTTTCAATCTTTCATAAGCCTTTTGAATTAATTCAGAAGTAGGTATTTTATACTCTGCCTTAAAACCAACCAAGAAAATATCTTTAGATATTTCTCTAACTTCGTCAATAATCTTCCTTGTTGCGTATAATCTTAAATCAATATATGAGGACGAGCTATCTAGTTTTATGCTAGATTTATCTGCAGATTTATAATCACTCACTGCTGCAGCGAAGATCCCTACATCGTAATCGGAATTGGACAGTTCCTGTTTCACAGCATTAAGCATGTCACTTGAAGTATCAACATTAACTATTCTTGTTCTATGTAACCCTTCGACTTCCGAGGATCCATGACCAAAGATTAAGGTCACATCTGCGCCTCTCATCTCTGCTTCTCGAGCAATTGAGATGCCAGTCTTGCCACTACTCAGGTTACTAATTACTCTAACTGGGTCAATGTACTCGACTGTACCACCAGCTGTTATGAGTATTTTTTTGTTAGTAAACCAACTACTTCGTGACACACGTTGAAGTTCATTGATAGCAAATGAAACAACATTTTCTAAGTCTACTACCTTGGCCTTGCCATCAACTAGTTTTGGTTCTAGAAAGTTTATGCCGATTTGTTTTAACTTTAGTATGTTGACTTGAATAATTTTATTTTGGAACATTGATTCATGCATCGCAGGACATATGATTATTGGGATATTCGCTCCTACTGCAACTGATAGGACCGATGTCACGGAGGTGTCATCTATACCATTGGCCATTTTGCCGATCGTATTAGCAGTGCAAGGATAAACGATAACAAGATCTGAAGTGTTATAATCTGCTAATGAAATATGCTCCAAATTTCCAGTCAACTTTGTTACCACCTCGTTACCAGTGGCCCATTTCATCAGTTCTGAATTGATTAGCGTAGATGAGCTGCTTTCAGACATGACAGGAAAGACATCTGCCCCGTGTTTCATAAGGAGGCGTGCCAAATCAACAGCTCTATAAGCAGCTATACTTCCGGTTATGCATAGCACAACTTTTTTATTCAAAAGTTCAACGCCTAATTTTGCGATAATCTCCTTGGATGGGTGGTTATCATTTTGATTTATTGTAGTCTTCTTCATTGACACTACTCTTTTCCTATTGTTTCTTTCAACTTTGAATATTCTTCCGCAGGCATGTGAAAAGCATTTTCTTGTGTTGGGAAAGCGCCAGATCTAACCTCGCGGATATAGTCCGAAAGTGCCTGATGGATTTGATCTGCCAAGTCTAAGTATCGCTTAACGAATCTGGCTTTTAAGTGTGGATATAAGCCAAGAATATCATGCAAAACGAGCACTTGTCCGTCACATTTAGTTCCAGAACCTATTCCAATAATAGGTACCTCTACAGACTTAGAAACCAACTCTGTTACCTCTTCTGTGACCATTTCTAATACGATGCTAAAGACGCCGGCTCGTTCCAAAGATATTGCATCAGATATAATCTTGCGAGCTGAGGCCATAGTGTTTCCTTGAGTACGATATCCATTCCATAATACCGAAGTTTGAGGCTTTAATCCAACATGTCCCATAACGGGTATCCCAGAATCCACCATAGCCTTAACCTTATCAAAAATTTCTGAACCCCCTTCAAGTTTCACTGCGTCGCTACCTGCTTTAATAAGTTTTATAGCATTGTCTATAGCCATCTCCACCGAAGATTGATACGATCCAAAAGGCATGTCTGCTGTAATCAACGAGCGTTTTGTCGCTCTCGAGACAGCTCCTACGAATAATAACATTTCGTCCATTCGAACTGGTATAGTGGACGGATATCCCAAGACAACCATGCCGCCACTATCGCCAACTAGAATTACGTCAATTCCCGCATTATCGCAGAGAAATGCCATAGGGTAATCGTAAGCAGTTAGAACGGTCAATCTCTCGTTACAAATCTTTTTTTGTAATATGTCATGAATGGTGATCTTCTTTATCTGATTCATATTGAAATGGTCTGTCGCTCAAGCCCTTGAAGCATTAATTTAAATGAGTTAGTTAGGTTTTTTTTGTTGTCGAAATGATAGGCGGTGTCTTGCATATATTCAATGTTTTTTTCTTGTTTGAGTTTATTTACGACATTAATCATTATGGGCATAGCTCGAATCACATTGTCTACGACGGTGATATTGGCAGTCCGAGCCGTTCTAGATATCGGATTTAAATCTAAAGCGATAACCTTTTTTCCCATCTCCACAAGAGCCTGGGTACGATCTCCATCTTCCAAACTTACCATAATGACGTCTGCGGTGTAGATGCCGTCGGAATGCACTATTCTTCTGTTGCTAGACAGGCCCGGAATAATGTCGGATTTAGTCGAAAATGAACCAAGACAATTTTTTGCACCTTTGTTTTCAAGCTCTTGATTTATCAGACGTTCTCGTTCAGCCGATCTGTGGAATAGATTTATTTCTATACGGGCAGGAATTAGATTGCTCAGCAGAACGATCTCTGATGAACATAATGCTGCAAAGTTACCGTTAACCGATATAACAGGATGAGTCGCAGATAAAAGGCAGCAACATGCAGCTTCTATGGCAGAGACAGAAAACTCACTTGTTTTTTCTCCTAGCAGATAATCAAACGCCTCTCCTCTTCCATGAGCGATAAGGCCTTCAGAAGAAACAAGTCCACTTTGAAAACCTTCGACCAGCTGTGCTCTTGTCTGAAGAGAAATAAATCTAGGGTGATTAATCGGGATGTCTGTTCTCAAATCAAACTCTCAGCACTATTGCTCCATTCGTATCGATATCACATTTAAATAGAATTCCTCCTAAATTTTTTAGGCATTGCATTGCTCGTTCCGCGGCTTCGCCCGGTACGAGGGTGAATATAGTCTTACCAAATAATGCCACACCACAACCAAACCCACCTGATCTAAGCAACTTCATACCTAATCTGCATTTGTCGTCTATAAATCGGATAGAATTTGAGAATTCATATGAAATCTGTAAAAAGTTATTTACAGTTGGAGTTCCCATAAACCTTTTCATCATCTTGTTTCCTAATTGTGACAGAGCCAATTTGTCTTCATGTGATGTTAGAACCATTTTTGTAGAAATAGGAGCAATGCATAAAATAATTGCCTTGTAGTTTGACAAAGATATCTTTCTTATTGACCCTATCCCGGGAGCTCCGCTAGCAGTTCTAATATCAAAACCTCCTGTAAATTCAGACATAACAGTACCAAGCCCAGTTTTACAAACAATTTCTGCTTTGTGTGCTATCTGGGCTGCCGATTCTTTAGTCATGCCTAATTGCAATGCCTCGTTCAGAGCATAAGACAGACTCAGTGCACCTGCACCGCTAGCACCCAAGCCAAACCCTATAGGGATATAAGCATCATGTGTTACGCTTATGCGAAGCGGCTTATCGACTCGATCCAGAAAGTATCGAATTACCCACTTTGATACTTCATTGCTACCTGATGGATAACCTGAAACTACGACGTCGTAAGATGAAGTGTCGGCCTCGAAGAGCCTAACTGTGGTCTGAATTCCTCGATCGATGCAAAATCCGACACCCTTTGATCCTCTCTGGAGCTCATCCTTTGAGATATTGTCAGGCGATTGTGGTTCAAAGAACCCTGTCACATGGCCAGGACTGTATGACTTAGAGATGGATATGGGTGTCGCCATCACCGGCAGTGCCATAAATATATAATGAAATATAAAAATATAAAAATACTGTTTAATTAGTACTAATCAGTATAAATAAAATGAGTAGGTATGCTAGAAGGATTCAGAAAGTTGGAAGTAGTATATTGATATCACTGCCGAATCAGTGGATTAAATCTAACCATCTGAAGAAGGGGGCAACACTACTAGTAGAAATAAATAAGGACAATTCTATTTCGGTGTTTCCTTCCGCAGACACCAACGAAGTAGCCAAATCTGTTACCATTCCATACTCCAATGAAAGTATGGATAATATGATTAATCAGATCTACGGTGCCTATCTTTTAGGGTATGATATTATCAAGATAAAGGCAAAGGGGCAGATCAGATTCGAACATAGTGAATCTATAAAATCTGCAATGAGAAAGCTGGTTGGCCTAGAGATAGTTGACGAGAATACATCAAATATCGAGTCCCAGTTTCTTATTGATACTAATTCACTTGATGCAGCCAAAATCCTAAAGCGGATGAACACGATTGTGGCAGGAATGTATAGGGATATACTTGATGTTTTTGTAAGCAAAAATTTCGGAATAGCTAAACTTATGATAAGTAGAGATGATGAGGTTGATCGACAATATTTTTTGTTAGTACGGTTGATACGTAGCACGATGATGGATCAGAAGTTGGCGAGAAAACTTAATTTGAGTAACATAGACATTCTCGATTATAGAATAGCTGCAAATCATCTTGAAAGCGCCGGTGATCATATGGTGGATTTTGCCTCATCTTTGCCTTATTTGTATGAAATGGATCTACATGAATCACTAAAAGGAGTGTGTTCTTGTCTAGAAGAGATGCAATTTATATCAGTTACCGCATTCATAAACAAAAGTAGCACAGAGTCAATACGAGTTGTGAAAATGTACGATGAATTTAATCGACTTATGGATGTGGTTAAACAAATGGTTTCCAGAGAAGATCAAAGAAGTTCTAATTCGAATTTGGCAATGCTAAATTCGATTTATTCATTAAATAACCTTGCGAGGTTATGGGTTGATGTTGCCGACTTGGTAAAACCTGCATACTTGATTGCTCCGTTGGGATCGGTTTGATTTATCGCCAATTTTGGTGAAATTGTATTGAAGGATGGGGTTTTCAGGTTAGCTAAATGATAGGGATAAACTAAGTAATATCACTGTCTAATTTCAGTACCGATCTAAAGTTGTAACTATTTTAAGGAATAACAAATTTCATTGATTTAGTAACACTGAACAATTATAAATGTCGTAAAAATTTAGATTATTCTTAACAAGTGCATGATTGCTGTTAAGAGTACGACTATCTAAGCTAATGGTATTCAATAGTGTTCGACTGAACGGTTATAAAAAAGAAATTTAGGAAATGGCCGGCCTGTTCAACCGAATTATACTTACGAACTCATCATATTTTGATGTTCAAGCGATTTATTTTTGCTAAATTAAATATGAACAGAAAGAGGCGAGCCCGGAGGTGTGTGAATCAAAATTGACACAACTAATGGCCCGTCAATTGCCCACCATAATGATGAAAGCAGAAAATCACGAATTGTACCAGACGACTGAGTGTCGTTTAGATTGAGTTGATACATGTCGATATTTGTAACACCCATGATACCGGGATAATTTTTAGTTCTACTATAACTTCGTTTTATCAATTGTATGTAATGCATGATTACACCTTGATTCTTCCTTAGAATAGGAAATAGCCCGGGTATCTTGGGTGTTGTACATGATCCAATTGAGTAAGAATGACTTTACAATATATTCAATATATCGATACATACAGAAGAAATTCTCATAACAAGTGTGTAGACACCGCTTCCACTATCTGGCAGCGTTCAATCATTGCGCAGCTAAGAAATGTATGTTTCTGTGCTTCAAGACAACTTTGAATTGCTGCTATCATGGTATTGTAACTTCTCCCATTTGGTTCAGCTATTACAGCGGTTCAAAGTTGTCTTTTGATTTATAGATAATTTGTGCTGTAATCTTATATACATTTTGAAATATAGCGTAAATTCATGAGTAAATCTTTAATTATTGCAATAGCCATAGGGGCTATTACTGCAGGTATGTTAGCGTCAGTTATTGGCCAAGTAGCGTATGCTGGGCCAGGAGCTTGTCCAAAGTGTTTCCACCACATGCGCCACCACCCGCACCTCCATTTCAAGCACTTCCACCATTTCAAGCATCATATAAGACACTACCTCTGCGAACCGCGTATCTGCATCCCTAGCTGCCGTGTGTTGTGCTTAATAGACAGGCTAACAGACTAGCAACACCCAATTTTTTCTTATTCTATCATACTATAAATAAAAGGGCCGGAATGTATACTATACTTAATATAGCAATGGTCAGTTACGAACAGAAAAACATAACCTTGTCAAGAAGTCTGTAGACTACAAGAAGACAATAACCGTAGTAAGAAGTCCTACCAATATCAATAAACCACTAGGATTTACCACGGATAACTCATTCAAATATTACAGTAACAAACAAGCAAGAGCTAAACGAACGTAAGAAAAAGACACGATAACTAGACATTTTTAAAAAGAAAATCCAGAATCTGGATTATTAAACCCTGAATGACCTTTTAGCTAAGTTAGGTAAATGAAAGAATATGGAAATGTAGCATCCAATTTGCTTGTTGTTTCTGCAATAGTAGTAATAGTTGGTGCGTTTGTCGGTACTATCCCAATCTTACAACAAAAGGCTAATGCTTGTGTTGGTGACCAATGCACTATCCCTGCGCAGCATTCTGTTAATGATTCACGCGTTAACCCTCCGGGCATTTGGTCGGGTGGTGATGGAAGAGAAGCATCAGGCTCGAAACAAAGTTCATCACCACATAGTGATACAACCGATGGCAAATAACAACAAGAAGGGTCTGATACCAGTGGACTCCACGCGCTAGTACCAGCTCTGAAATCGTCATCGCACAGTAACAATTCCTCTAAAAAGTAATCTCCACCTTTAATGATATTGAGTATAACCTGATACTGCAGACTAGCTATTTCTTAAAGAAGATAACTATGATTTAATTAGGATTCCTATTCCACCTACTCCATATAGTCGATCGTCGGAAACCGTACTGAAGGATGAATCGAATTGGTTTAACAATGGTAATTCCATTGGTTCTACTTGCTACTTTAGCTACAGCACCTATCATGATAACAGAAGACGCATTTGCAAGATATCAAAGACATACAGGCAGCGGTAACCTTAACCAAGCAGCGTCGATTACTAATTCCTGTCTAAATCCTGCATCTAACTCAAATACTAACGATAATATGATAAACAACGGTAATTGTGGAGGCACAATATCACAACAAGGAAAGTCAGAACAAGCATCAATCCCGACAACTATCCAAAATGCAAATCCCAATATCGAAGTTCAACGGTCCACTTCAACACAACCCCCTATGACACCAAACCCTGACTCAAGCACAACTTTGCAGGTTTCCTTTGCCTGTGCTACTGGGTTTGGAAGTTGCCCCAGCAGCGTTCAAGCTAATATAACGATAGGAGGTAACAACCCTCAACCACGGACATTCATTCTTACGAATGGGGATATCCAGCCTGTTACATTAGGTGCAGGAAATTACACTGTATCTGAACTACCACTATCTAATCCGAACCATGTAGGTTTTAGTGGTAATTGTAAGCCATCTGGCGGAAATGCTCTTACTGCAAATGGGACTATAGCTGCAGGACATACGCAGCATTGCAGCATTTTAAATGTTATCTAGTATTGAATTGGACTGTATTAGTTGGCAAACAGATTAGTTGCTCACTTAGTGAGCATTGGCACAATAGTAGTATTGCGATTAATCGAACGATAAACTGTTTGTCTATTAATACTCCGCTTTTATATGCTAATATCTCTAATGATAGCTTTAGCGGTTTCTTGTTTGAGGGTTTAGTACTTTGATAGTAACGCTTTCTGGTGCAAGTATAGAAAGCGTGCTATAGATTAACGATGTTCAGGTGTGCTAAGCCCACCATTTCTAACACGACAAGACTTTTTCCATCATTTCTAGCGCATGAATGTGCTATTTGGCGCGCATATATGTTGGTGCTGGTTTAGTCAAGTAAACTTTCATGCTTTAAATATATAATAAATGGCACTTTGGATGAGGAATATGTATGGCAAGGGCGATACTAAATTACAGTCGCAGTACTACTCATCCTTAGCATTTATATCATTTATTATTATTTCTA
>Ga0126370_10001530_pt1 | contig 10588 bp, 6 predicted proteins | sample PanSoiMetaPlot_3_FD_92586 | JGI IMG/M metagenome (GOLD analysis project Ga0126370, IMG submission 92586) | Tropical forest soil microbial communities from Panama - MetaG Plot_3 | ecosystem: Environmental > Terrestrial > Soil > Tropical forest > Bulk soil | place: Panama | collected 2016-02-17 | reverse complement strand
CAGCCTCACTCCCTCCAGCACGACTGCGGTCATTCAGAGCCAGACGTTCCCGGTCAGCACCATCAATCGGCTGGAGGATTCCGCCCAAAGCTGGTACGACGCGGGATACGTGAATGTGCGCCGCAAGTATGCGCACGGCCTGAGCCTGCTTGCAAACTACACCTTCTCCAAGAACCTGACGAACGCACCCGACTTCCGTTCCCCGATGGACGAAAGCGCCATCCCCCAAAACAACAACGACCTGGCCGCGGAAAAGGGCCCCGGCTGCGATGTCCGCCATCGCCTTGCTCTGAGCGGTGTCTACAACATCCCGGCGTTCCCCGGCGCTCGATGGACCCGGGTGACGACTCGGAATTGGCAGTTCAGCACGGTCTATCAGATCGAATCAGGAATGCCTTTCACCGTTTCCGTTTTTGGTGACACCGCCAATTCCGGCACCGTGCTCGGCGAGAATCCCATCCGCGCGAACTACACCGGCCAGCCGATTTTCGGATCCGGCACCCGCACGGCGAACCACTGGTTCAATCCCGCCGCATTCGCCACGCCACCCGCCTATACCTTCGGCGACGTGGGACGCAACTCGGTCTACGGACCGCCGCTGCGCACGCTCGATGTTGCGATCGTTCGCAGCTTCCGGCTATCCGAGAGCTCCAGCTTGCAGTTCCGTGGCGAGGCATTTAATGCCCTGAACATGGTCAATCTGGGCACTCCGAATCGCTACGTGAACGAACCGCAATTCGGCACGGTCACCATGCCCATGACGCCTGGCCGCGAAATTCAGCTGAGCGCGCGCCTCCGCTTCTGACGATTTCGTTTCAACATTCCGGGCCCCGGCACACTGAATACCTATGGTGGCGGCGGAAACGATGGCGCGCGCGAGCCAGCCAGCGCGACAAGGGCTGTTAGTTTTAAAATCAGGAATTTCCTGTATTGCCGGGTTCTAGCCTTTCGAACATTCTGGCCGGAGTCCAATCAAACATTTGATTGGGTCGTCTCCTGACCCCCGAGCCAACGTGGCCGGGGGTTTTTGTTTTCGCTTCATTTCCCGTGAGCTTCCCGGAAGTAATCTAAGCGCACTGGCGGGCCAGGTCTTGAGGCTGCATTGGTTCGAGGCCGTATCGCGGGGCCGTGTTTTTTTCAAGAGTCAAACGGAAGACCCACTTCCTATTGAAGTTACAGCAAGCCGAAGGAGCTGGGGGAGCGCTATCGGCTGCGGCCATGATGCAACGCCGGAGGCGTGGACATTCCCATCGGAAGGCGACCATGGGCTCGAAAGGGGGCCCGGTGCCGGCCGCTCTGCAGGGAGGCAATCCCGGGGAACCGCTTGAAATCAGCCGCGACGGGGATATTTCTGGCAACAGCGATTTCGCAGGCAAATTTGTACTGCACCCGGCGCTCGAATACCATCTAGGGATGCCCGTCGAAACTGAAATCCACGCTCCCGCCTCCATTCGCGCCCCGCGCGGCAATCAGACCACGTGCAAGAGCTGGCAGCAGGAAGCTGCCATGCGCATGCTGATGAACAACCTCGACGAAGAGGTTGCGGAACGTCCCAGAGATCTTGTCGTATATGGGGGAACGGGGCGCGCCGCCCGGAGTTGGGAAGCCTACCACGCCATCGTCGACACTTTGAAGAAGCTGGAGAACGATGAGACTTTGCTCGTGCAATCCGGCAAGCCGGTCGGCGTGTTCAAGACACACGATCATGCTCCCCGAGTTCTGATCGCCAATTCCAACCTGGTCGGTCACTGGTCGAATTGGGAGAAGTTTAACGAGCTGGAGCGTGCCGGACTGATGATGTACGGGCAGATGACCGCCGGTTCGTGGATCTACATTGGTTCGCAAGGAATCATCGAAGGCACGTTCGAGACGTTCTCGGCCGCGGGGGAACAGCACTTTGGCGGCGATCTCGCGGGCAAGCTGATCATCAGCGGCGGAATGGGGGGAATGGGTGGAGCTCAGCCGCTGGCGGCTACCATGACCGGCGCGGCATTTCTCGGCATCGATGTGGATCCCGAGCGCATCAAGAAACGGCTGAAGACGGGATATTGCGATTTCATGGTCACCACTCTCGACGAGGCGTTGCGCATTCTGAAGAATGCGGTGCGCAAAAAAGAAAACGTTTCCGTCGGGCTGGTCGGCAATTGCGCCGACATCATTCCGGAACTGGCTGAACGCGGCGTCGTCCCTGACATCCTCACCGATCAAACTTCTGCCCACGATCCGCTCAACGGGTATGTGCCGAACGGCATGACCCTCGAAGGGGCGCTCGATCTGCGCCGGCGCGATCCGAAGGCGTACGAAGAAAAGTCGCTGGATGCGATCGCGCGCCACGTGGAAGGCATGCTGCGCCTCAAAAAAATGGGCTCGATCACCTTTGATTACGGCAACAACATCCGCACCTTTGCGTTTCAGCGCGGGGTGAAGAATGCCTACGATTTCCCGGGTTTCGTACCCGCCTATATTCGTCCGCTGTTTTGCCAAGGGCGAGGCCCTTTCCGCTGGGTTGCGCTCTCCGGAGAAGCTTCCGACATTCACCTCACCGACGATCTAGTTCTCGAACTCTTTCCTGACAACCGCATCCTGCGCCGCTGGATCGATCTGGCGCGCAAGCGGATCAAGTTTCAGGGGCTGCCCGCGCGCATCTGCTGGCTGGGCTATGGCGAGCGTGCGCAATTCGGGTTGGCGATCAACGAACTGGTGAAAAAAGGCAAGATTAAGGCTCCGATCGTGATGGGGCGCGATCACCTTGATTGCGGCTCGGTGGCATCGCCGTTCCGCGAGACCGAGAGCATGAAAGATGGCTCGGATGCGGTCGCCGACTGGCCGTTGCTGAACGCTCTGCTGAATACGGCGGCAGGGGCGTCGTGGGTGTCGATTCACAACGGCGGCGGGGTCGGCATCGGTTATTCGCTGCACGCCGGCCAGGTCACGGTTGCCGATGGCACCGAGATGATGGCAAAACGAATCGAGCGAGTGCTCACCACGGATCCAGGCACGGGAATCATGCGCCACGCCGACGCGGGTTATGAGGAAGCGAAACAGTTCGCCAAGAAAGTGGGCGTGAAGCTTCCGATGGGCGGCTAGAATCTCCCGTTCCTACTTGGCCAGCGCGTCTCGCACCGCGAAATACGCCGGCTTCCTCTGGCCGTTCGCGTCCCACAGCAGCGCCCAGCCTTGTCGTTTGTAAAACTGCGGGATCCATGAGTGCTGGTCGCTGACTCCCCAGGTCTGGATGAGCTTGCAAGCGGGTTGTTGCACACAAAGCCGGGTGATTTCCCGGTAGAGCTTGGCTTGCGCCGCCAGCGATTCTGGAGTGGAATCGCTGAGCCGGATATCGAGTTCGGTGATCGCGAGCTGGTAGTCCAGCTTGGCAAATCGCTCGAGGTTTCTGGCAAAAGATTCGAGTCTTGCCGGATCGTCAAACTTCAGGCTTTTGTGGGTTTGGAACCCGATGCCGTCGAGCGGAACCCCACGCTTCTTAAAATCGGCAGCCATGGCGTAAATGGCATCGGATTTCTGGTTGATCTCCTCGGCATCGTAGTCGTTATAGAACGACTTGGCGTTGGGATCAGCTTGGCGGGCCCATTTGAGAGCTTGCTCGATGTAGCTGGTTCCGGCGCCTGCGCTCCCGGAAATTCCCGGCCGGTCGTACCAGATTGTGTGCCGCATTGTGCCGTCGCTGTTGAAGGCCTCGTTGACCACGTCCCAGGCGCACACTGTCCCGGCGTAATGGTGAGCACCGAATGAATGTGATTTTCGAGGATGGCGGTGAGCTGTGTTGGCGGGAAGTTGCCTTGCCTCACCCACTCCGACACCTGCTTGTGCCAGACGAGAGCATGGCCGTGGAGCGGCAGGTTGTGACGTTGCGCGAAGGCAACGAGCGCGTCCCCGCCGGCAAAGTCATACGGATCGGGATCGGTGTCGGGCCGGGGATGGATGAGACCGAACTTCATCTCGTTCTCCGCCTGCGACTGGCTGAATTCCGAACCCAGAATCGCGGCATATTCCGGTTCGCTCAGATAACGGGACGCCGCGGCCGCGCCGATGGTGACGTGGCGCAGTTCCCCGGCCTGGCGGAGCGTCGTGGAATCGGAGGAAGCCACAGCGGAGACAACAACACAAGCAACCGCGACAAGGAACAAGAGCGGGAAAACAGCAAGAATTGCTCGACCGGGGTGACGCGATGCTCTCATGGGCCGAATCCCTTTCCGCCCCGATATTAGGCGGGTCGCGGCCCGGGCACAACGAGATTCAACGAGCGGTGGCAGTCGTCGAGGAGAGGCCGGTCGTTGCTGCTACACTAGGTGAAACGCATCGATGACTCCAGGAAAGCTGCCGCAACCGCAGACGTTGCTGCTCGTCAACATCGCACAACTCCTGACGCTGCGCTCGACCGCGACCGGTCCGCGGCGTGGCAAAGAACTGGGGCAGTTGGGCATCGTGGAGCAAGCATCGGTTTTGTGCGTTGGCGGCAAGATCGTCTCCGTCGGGCTCACGAAGGACGCGCTCCGCGATCCGTGGATCCGAAAGAACCGGCGCAACATCGTCGAAATCGACTGTGCCGGAAAAGTGGTACTCCCGGGCTTGGTGGACTCGCACACGCATCCGGCGTTCATCGGCCCGCGATTGGTGGATTTCGAGAAAAGGATTGCGGGAGCGTCGTACGAGCAGATTGCCGCCGCAGGGGGCGGAATCCGCTCAAGCCTGGAAGCGGTGCGCCGGGCGACGCCAAGCGCGCTCACGGCCAGGATCTTGCATGCACTGGGCGACATGGCGGCGCATGGTTCGACCACGGTCGAGGCCAAATCAGGCTACGGACTGACGGTCGAGTCTGAGATGAAGTCGCTGCAGGCGATCCGCGAGGCTGCCGGTTTATGGCCTAGAACGGTGGTTTCGACCCTGCTGGGCGCGCATGTCGTCCCCAAAGAATTCCAGGGTCGCTCGCAAAAATATGTTGCGACCGTCTGTTCAGAGATGATTCCCGAGGCTGCGCGGCGGAAGCTTGCTGACTTTGTGGATGTTTTCTGCGAACACGGGGCGTTCACACCGGGGGAAACGGAGCAAGTCTTCGAAGCGGCAAGAAGCCACGGATTGCGCGTCCGGGCGCACATGGGGCAGCTTTCCGAAACCGCTCTGGGACGATTCTTGAAGCTTCATCCGGCATCATTGGATCACCTGGATCATGTGAGTGACGCCGACATTTGCGAGCTGGCCCGGCACGAGACTGTGGCTACGTTGCTTCCGGGCGCCAACCATTTTCTGGGGTGGAAGGAATATCCGAACGCGCGGCGGCTGATCGATTCCGGAGTCGCGGTCGCGCTGGCCACCGACTATAACCCGGGAACTTCACCCACGGTGAGCATGGCCATGGCAATGTCGCTGGCTTGCACGCAAATGAAGATGTCGCCGGCAGAGGCGATAGCGGCGGCCACGATCAACGGCGCGTGGGCGTTGCGGCTGGGCGAACGAAAAGGCAGCATCGAACCGGGCAAGGACGCGGATGCGGCGGTGTTCGCCGTGGAAGATTACCGCGAGATTCCCTACTGGTTCGGCGCCAATCATTGCGCGATGACGGTGTTGAATGGTGCAATCGCATCAAGGAATTGAACTTTCGCCGTGCACCCTCCGGTGCCACGCGGAAGCGAAGTGTGCTTGGAACGGGAATCAACTAAAACTCATAGGAAGTCATCCGATTCTACAAATCCCGAGGAAACCCATGAAGCGTATTTTTACAGTTGTGACTTTTCTCGCCCTGGCGATTTCGCTGGCGGCAGCGCAGCGGCTGCCAGAAAACGCCCGGCCAGAGAACTACAGGCTGACCTTTACTCCCGATCTGAACAAGGCGAAGTTCGAGGGCGACGAGACGATTTCCCTCCGCTTGTTGAAACCCGGTTCGGAGATCACGCTGAATGCAGCCGAGATCGACTTTCATGACGTAACGATCACCAGCGCCGGTGACACGCAAAAAGCGACGGTTGTGCCGGAAAAAGACAAGGAGATGGTCGTGCTCAGCGTCCGCAATCCGCTGGCCGCCGGACCGGCCACGGTTCACATCACCTACACGGGCACTCTCAACAACGAGATGCGGGGGTTTTATCTGGGCAAGGACGATCAGGGCCGCAAGTACGCTGCCACCCAGTTTGAGGCGACCGACGCCCGCCGGGCTTTCCCGTCGTTCGACGAGCCCGATTACAAGGCGACCTTCGACATCACCGTTGTCGCGGACAAAGGACTAACCGCAATTTCCAATCAGAAGGTGGTTTCCGACAGCGCAGGCCCGGGCAACAAGCACACTGTGAAATTCGCCACCACCGCGAAGATGTCCGCTTATCTGGCGGCGCTGGTTGTGGGTAACTTCGAATACGTTGAAGGACAGGCCGACGGCATTCCGATTCGCGTGTATGCCACCACCGGAAAGAAAGACATGGGCAGGTTTGCCCTGGAGGCGGCCGAACACATTCTCAGCTACTACGACAAGTATTTTGGGATCAAGTACCCATACGGCAAGCTCGACCTGGTCGGCCTGCCGGATTTCTCAGCCGGGGCGATGGAGAACACGGGCTGCATTACCTTCCGCGAAGTGATTCTGCTGATCGATGAGAAGCGGGGATCGGTTGATCTGAAAAAAGAGATTGCCGACGTCATCGCGCATGAAATGGCGCACCAGTGGTTCGGCGACCTGGTGACCATGAAGTGGTGGGACGACGTGTGGCTTAACGAAGGTTTTGCCACATGGATGTCGTCCAAGCCGGTCGCGGCCTGGAAACCGGAATGGAATGCGAATCTGGATGTGGTCAGCGACAACGGCGGAACCTTGAACGTCGATTCGCTGGCGAACACCCGTCCGATTCATCAGGCTGCCGACACTCCAGCCGAGATTCAGGAACTCTTCGACGGGATTGCCTATGGCAAGGCGGCGGCGGTTTTGCGCATGCTGGAATCGTACCTGGGCGAGGAAAGGTTCCGCGCAGGCGTGAATGCATATCTGAAGCAGCATCAATACGCAAACGCGACCGCCGAGGATTTCTGGGACGCCCAGGCCAAGACCTCGAGCAAGCCGGTTGACCAGATCATGCCCACGTGGGTGAAGCAGGCGGGTGTTCCGATCATCGACGTAAAGTCGCAATGCTCGGGCAATTCGACGAGCGTAACCCTGACTCAGCAGCGCTACTACTTTGATAAGACGAAGTTTGAAAATCCGGGGGAGCAACTCTGGCAAATTCCGCTGTGTCTGAAGGGCTCGGCCAACGGCGCCGCGAAATGCGAGTTGCTGACCAGGAAGGAAGACACCTTTACTCTGCCGGGCTGCTCAACCTGGGTTCTGGGCAATGCGGGATCGGCGGGATACTACCGCGTGGGCTATCAGCCCGAGGCGGTAGGGTCGCTCGCCGGCGCCGCTGAAAGCAAGCTGACGCCGGGCGAACGAATCGGCTTGCAGAACGACATCTGGGCATCGGTGCGGGTCGGACGCGAGCCGGTGGGTGACTACCTTGCATTCGCTCGGGGCCTGGCGGCGGATCGGAACCGGGCCGTGCTCGCAGATGTTCTGGGACACTTGAATTTCATCGGGCGCTATCTGGTCACCGACACCGACCGCGAGAATTACCGCACCTGGTTGCGCGACTTTCTGACGCCGGTGATCAAAGATGTGGGCTGGGAGCCGAAGCCGGGCGACAGCGACGAGCAGAGAACCCTGCGGACGAGTGTGTTCGCCGCGCTCGGGTACGACGCGCGTGATCCAGAAGCGCTGGCGGAGGCGCGCAAGATTGCCGACAAGGCAATCGCCGATCCGGCCTCGGTCGACCATGAACTGGCGGGCGCCGCGTTTCCGCTCGCGGCGCTTGATGGCGGTGCCGAGTTCTATGACAAAGTGATGACGGCGATGAAAGAAACCAAGTCGCCCGAACTCTACTACACGTATTTCTTCACCCTGCCGCGATTCACCGACCCGAAACTTCTCGGACGCACGCTGGATTTCTCGATCTCTCCGGAGGTGAGATCGCAGGATGCGTTGGGGCTGGTGACCCGTGTGCTCTCAAATCCGGCGGGCCAGCAGCTGGCCTGGGACTTCATCCGCCAGCACTGGGGTGAACTGGAGAAAGCGGGGGGGCCGTTCGCCAGCGCCCAGGTTGTGGGTGCGACCAGCACGTTCTGCGATTCCGGGCTGCGGAACCAGGTGACCGAGTTCTTCACCGCTCACAAGGTCGAGGCGGCAGAACGCACCTACAAGCAATCGATTGAACGCATCAACAACTGCGTAAGCCTGAAAGAACAGCAGGAATCGCAACTGGCGTCGTGGCTGGGACAGCACGGCGTTGCTGGCGGACAGTAAAATCTGGGGGTTCGGAGTGTGGTGCGGCCCGGGGGAAGATCCCGGGCCGTTTTTTTATCCGGCACGGCTAGGGCATCACGGGCAACACGAGATGGGAAGGCATTTCCGGCGAGCAGTAGATGCGCTCTGTGGCGGAAACGAAGTCTGATGCCGTCGCCTTGTAGATGCTGGGAACAAACTGCTGCGGATTGCGATCGATGATGGGGAACCACGTGGACTGGATCTGCACCATGATGCGGTGCCCTTTCTGAAAAACATGATCGTGATCGCGCAGGGGAACGTTCCACTCCGTGGGTTGGTTTGGGGTCAGCGGATGGGGTGTCTCGTAGTTGACGAGATAGCGTCCTCGCCGCACTTCCATGGCGACGGGTAGTTCATAACCGTTGAGCGATTGAGCATACTGACCCGGGTTCGGACCTTCTTGGGGATTCCAAGGATTCTTCTGCGCATCCTGGGGATAAACGTCGATCAGCTTGACGATGAAATCGCTGTCGGTTCCCGATGTCGAAGCGAAAAGATCGGCCGCGAGCGGGCCGGTCACCGTGACATCGCTCGCGAGCGGTTCGCTGACAAACACGAGAACATCGGCGCGATTATCGACGAAGCGCTGATCGGCGACCTCCCACGTGCGCCAATCGCCAGCCGGATAGGTTGGGGAAATGGGCCGCTGCCGGTAGGGCACCGGGTTGGCAGGATCGGAAACGTATTCGCGGTATGGCTTGGCATCTTTGGCTGCGGGCGCGGTAAAGGAGAGGCTTCCGTCGGCATGAAGGTACAGGTTCCGGGACTTCGCTTCTTTCGGCGGCCAGACCGGGTAGGTGTGCCACGAGTTCGATCCACTCTGAAACGTGCTGGCCTGCCACTTCGGCTTCTCGCCCTCATCGTGGAGATAGTGGCGGAAGAAGGGAGCTTCGATGTTTTCGCGAAATTCGCGGGAGGTCTCGTGTCCTCCGAACGGAATCAGGCCTATGCTCTCGCCCTTGGGAGCCTGCCACTGGCCGTGAAACCATGGCCCGGCAACCATGAAGTTGGTATGGTCCGGATCCTTTTCCGCAGCGTGAGCGAAAATCTGCCATGGCCCCCAGGGATCCTCCTGGTCCCAGAACCCGGCGACGTTGAGGTTTGGAACGGTTGAGGCGTGAAGCTGCCGCACCCAAGCCTCTTTCTTCCAGAATTCGTCGTAATCGGGATGGTCGACGGTGGAATTCCAGTAAGGGATCGACCCGTGCAGGTACTTGAGGTTGATGTTGGAAAGGGGTCCTAGATTCAGGTACCACTGGTACGTGTCATAGGTCTCAAAATCGAAATGCGTGTTCTTGTTCTTGTCGGCCTGCTCCATGACGGCGTATTCGAAGTCGTAGCTTTCGCGCAGCGCGCCGTAACGGTGATCATCGTCGTTCATCCACTGATCAACCGGCGACGCTTGCTCACTGATGGCTCGAAGCGCCGGGTGCGGATGGAGCAGGGTGAGCGCAGCCGTCAGCCCGTCGTAGGAAACGCCGTACATTCCGACCTTGCCATTGTTGTTCGGCACATTGTGCAGCAGCCATTCGATGGAGTCGTAGGCGTCGGTCGTTTCGTTGGTGGCTTTGGGATCGTTCAGATCAACCCAGGAAGAAAGATTGAAGACACCTTCGGACTCGAAGCGGCCGCGCAGATTTTGAATGACGAAGATATAGCCATCCTGGGCAAGCTCTTTCATCGAGGTGGGCATCTGGGAAGGCGCCTTTTCGGGAACACCGTAAGGAGTGCGGCGAAACAGGATGGGCAGCGAACCCTTCTGGCCGACGGGCGTCAAGATCGCGGTTTGAAGACGAACTCCATCGCGCACCGGAATCATGACCTGTTGCAAGACGAAGGGGGACGCTTGTGGCGGGGCGCCGGAAGGAGCGGGTGGTTGAGCAGCTGCATGACCAGCGAACAGTATGAGCAAAACAAAACGCAGGGTCGATGGACGCACGAGTTGGCCTCAGGTGTTTTCTGGAGTTGAACCGAGGGCGCAGTATATCAATCTGCCGTAGACCGGGGGAAGCCGCCGTCGCGGGCCGAAAGCGTGATGCTTCCCGGTCGCGGCCCGGAACAACCCTGGGCGCCCAGCGGGGAGGGGCGCTAGAACAAGCGTCCTATGGAGAAGTTCACGCGACTCTGGCCGGTCGGGCTGAGGCTGCCGGCAATCGCAATGGGACCGAGGATGGTATCGGAGATGACGCCCAGGTTGAACGTCCCGCGCACCACCACCGGACCAGGATTGCT
>Ga0126370_10001528_pt1 | contig 10600 bp, 12 predicted proteins | sample PanSoiMetaPlot_3_FD_92586 | JGI IMG/M metagenome (GOLD analysis project Ga0126370, IMG submission 92586) | Tropical forest soil microbial communities from Panama - MetaG Plot_3 | ecosystem: Environmental > Terrestrial > Soil > Tropical forest > Bulk soil | place: Panama | collected 2016-02-17 | reverse complement strand
ACTGGATGCTAACATTAGAGTTTGTTTTATGTCTGCCGTTGAAGTAAATATTCGAGCTTTAAGAGAAATATACCCTAATTTAAGTTTCGGATGCTTTATCGAAAAGCCAGTATCAATAAAATATTTAATTGAAAGATTATCAGCAGAGCTAGACTAGTTAGTAGGCCAATTTTTATTGTGCCTAGAGCGAGCCACATTACATTCGGCTTTCATCTATATACAATGGATAAATCAAGTTAGCATCTAATTAATGTCAGATAAAACTCTTATGTGGTGCGCCAAATATGTATATTTTTATTAGTTAAGTAAACCGTCCAGATGGCTTTGTGAAATACATGTGAAAAATGTTAAATTAGAAGACTTGGTTTATCTTATTATAATGTTATGAAGGGATTGGAGAATGAATCTAATCTTCAGGATATTAGTATTTCTTTAGTAATTAGAATTCGTAGTGACTCTATTCCCTTGTCACTTATACTATTAGTAGCAAGTACTGTAGTTATTCCTGCAGTTATTACTACTCAACCAAGTTTTGCCCAGCCAGCACCACAAAAGGAAAAGGTTGTCCTAACTGCTATTATTGTACAACTACATACAAATCGTGATATAGGAAAAGCGCTGCTTGATCGCGCACTCACAAATTTGAAAATGATGTATCCAAATTTAGATATTCAATTAAAATATTTAGAATATCCATACAATCAACTTCAATCTCATCTATTAAGAATGCTGAATGGTACTACTAGTACTACTACTACTGCTAATACAACGGCAACCAAAGCCTCTGGATCAGTTGATCTAATATCCTTGGATCAAATATGGCTTGGAGAGTTCGCCCATAAAGGACTCTTAACTGATCTTACCAATTATACAAAGAATTGGGGAAGACAAAATGACTGGTATCGTGAGAATTGGGATGGTGGCACATATGGTGGAAAGGTGTACGGAATATGGGCATGGACTGATATTAGAGGAATATGGTACTGGAAAGATCTTTTGGACAAGGCAGGTGTCAATCCAGATTCCTTAGAGACTTGGGATGGCTATATTGCAGCAGCAAAAAAACTAAACACTGTTCTTAGACCCGAAGGAATAGAAGGAGTACATCTTACAGGTGCTAGTCATTCTCCTGACTTGTGGTACCCATATCTTTGGATGCTTGGTGGTCAGATATTGAAGATGAAGTCTGGACATCCAACAAAAGGCAGTTACTGGTTTCCTGCATTTAATAGTACTGAAGGTGTAAAGGCAATGAGTTTTATAAAACAGCAGGTCGATGCTGGCATTAAACCACAGAAGACTCATTCTTTCGGATCAGAATTTCTTGATAGAAAGTTTGCAGTAATGATTGAAGGCTCATGGCTACCTGTACCTTTTCTCCAAAGCCAGCCCGAGAAGAACTTTGAAAATAGAATTGGTTTTATTCCAGCGCTGCCTGTACCATATAAAAATAATCAAACCTCAACGTTAATGGGAGGTTGGACACTAAGCATTCCCAAGACTTCTATCCACAAGGAACTTGCGTGGAAGCTGATTGAATCAATCCTAATACCAAAGCTACTTCATCCTCTTCTTCTTCAAGGAGGATATCTCCCGACTCAGATATCTATGGGCAAAATTGATTTATTAAATTCAACCATTTCATCATCCTATCCATACTATAGACAGTTAGTCTCCATGATCCCGTTTGCAGGAACACGACCTTCAATTCCTGAATATCCCCAAATTGCTGATAGTATTCGACAGGCCATATATGGAGTTCAATTTCAGAATAAGGATCCAAAGCAGGCATTAAATGAAGCTGCTGCGAGATCTGCAAAGGTATTGGGATGGTAACAGCTAATTATATGCAGCACTTGAGTTACGAATTGAGTGTGTCCTAAGCTCATTTAGTTACAAGTACTTATAGTGTGTCAACCAAATTAGACGTTAATAACAGATTGTGATATTTACAATCCACAGCAGATATAATCTGCTGTGCACTAAATTTATCTAAAGAATTCAACTGGACCCAAGAGTATTCTTAATAATGACTAACAATGTATATTAACTTTGTATACACAAGATGTATTAAAGTCAGCCATTTTGCAACCCCTAGCAGAAGAAGTATTGAACCCGGATGTGAAGACATCAAAATCAAAAAACAGAATTCTAGTGATAGATGATGAATCTGATATTACACTTACTTTTGAATGGATTTTGGGAGGAGAAGGATTCGAAGTTGACTCATTTAATGATCCTCATACAGCCTTATCTAATTTCAAGCCTAGTATTTATGATGTCGTGCTTATTGATGTCAAGATGCCAAGGATGGATGGATTTGATTTGTATAGAAAACTAAAAAATATAGATGATAAGGTCAAATACTGCTTTATAACAGCATCTAGAGTACATCACGATATGCTAAAGAAGGACTATCCTGATTTGGATGTTGATTGGTTTATCAGGAAGCCAATAGATACTACACAATTGGTAAATGAGATCAAGTCAAAACTTCATTCATAATATTAGATCCTGTAATTGCATCATAAAATGTCTTGAATTCTTCCTTGAGTTAGAAAATAACTCGGGCATACCAGGTATAGTGCATAACACAATTAGAATGCTGGCTCCGGCAATCTAATCAACTAAACCAATAGCGATATTATCACAAGACTTACAGAAAAAGGGGAGGCACCTAAATTCACACTTTCCTGAATGACATCAAGCTTCGACAATATCTGTTGCACGATTTTTAAAATGGTTCATAAATGAAAGGTATTATCATATCAAAATTAATGTCTTACAATAATGGTGTGAAACTCAATACATTAAAAGGGTTTTCTGAATTGGTAGATCAAATGTATAGCTGGCATCTGGCTAATATGATTCGCATTTCTATCATGAGGCGCGCTATTTAATTTCAAATACAGTAACTTGATAATATAGAAATGGGATCGATTTATTGCATTTTAGACCTACGAGATAGAGAGGCAGTTGAAAAGCATCATGATAAAGTAAGTGTAAAGTGTGACTTGATAATGGAATTAAAAACCACACAGAAAATGTAAGAGGCGCCTGCATTAAATGTCGAAGTCATGGGCACGAGCCAAATATTCGATTCAACAACTTCAATCTAATGAATCGAGAGCTTATCAAACTCCAAAACGAAAGACAGTTTGCCTAGAACTTGCTTCAACCTCTCAAGAATCCTGCAGTGATACCAAGCTATCAGACTATATCCTACTACTAACTAGTCTAGCTCTGCTGATAATCTTTCAATTAAATATTCTATTGAAACTGGCTTTTCAATAAACATCCAAAAATACATTACGGTATACTTCCCATAAAACGGATATTTGCAAAAAATGAGAAAAAAAGGAGGACTCGATTGGGTCTTATTTCATCATACTTCTCATCATTTTTTCATTTGCCGGGCTACAAAACATAAAGTTCTTCAAATGTTGCAATTCGCCCTGACTTGCATTCTGCAATCCAGATTTCATCATGCCTTGTTCCATCATGTTCATCATCATTCCTTGTGTTGAATTAGTTTCATTGCCTCCAGCAGTAGCAGCATTAGTAGCATTAAGTATACTAGGTAATGATTTCATTACGTCGCCTAGAGTAACGCACATTATTGGAGTAGTAATAACACCGAACCTGGTGATATTGCCAATCAATGATTTTGCTATACTTGATGTAGGTTTAGCTATAGCCTGTTGTTGTCCACTTATAGTTTGCGAGGTAAAGCTGGCAGCCGCGAGAGCTATTGTAAAGGACAATACGATTCCTAAAGAATTCATACTGGAAAGCCATCTGAAAACAATCTAATAGACATATTGTAAATTACTAAAAAATAAATGAATGAATTTTTGCCACGTGACATTAAGATATTGACTACTACGTAGGGAAATTTCCTTCACTGGTTGCAGGAGTGCACTGAAACAAAAATGCATCCTTAGTAGTCAGAAATTAAAATCTATTCAAATTGAAGTGGACTTTGGATATTCTGGACTTGCCCTAAAACACTACTCAACAAACCATTGCAATGAAAAGTTGGTATTGATTTTAGCTTTGATTTGATTTACATCTTATTTGAACCCACGTAATCGTGAATAAATGTCTGCTTTATGTTTTCTGCCAGACTACATAGCTCCTCGAGATTATTAAACTCATTTCTTTTCTTTAATACCAACCCCAGCGAGGCTAACTCATTCTTCCACCATCCATATCTCTCTTCATATTCATTTCTAGTAGACATGGTTCAATAACTTGCCATAGGTCGTTTGATCGATATAAGATTACTGGTCAAATATTCTAGGTGTTTAGCAATACATTCATGGTTAAAAATTAATATTTAATAATTATAGTTTCAGAAAAAAATTATCAGTTAAATAGAAATCAGCTAGAAACTATCGAGTAACTAAGTAATAACTTACATATTCTTATTTTTATCTAAAAACAGTATATCATCAAATGTTAACTAGACCTTTTCCCTTTTTCTTGAATTAAACATTGATAACGAATGTCAAATAAGATAATTTGATAATTAGGCCTGAAAATCATGTCTGTCATAATGACACTATTTGGAGAAAATATTAGGTGAGAATTGGGTTTGGAGAGAAACGCTGTTAATCGTTATAGATTACCTGTACCAGAGAATTTGTTAGAAAGGATAGATAAAACCTCCTCCCCAGCTCATGTAGGAAAGCTTCGAAACGCAATAGATTTCCTTGTTCCAGAAAATACTCCAGTACTTGCTGCAGCTAACGGTATAGTTACTTATATCAAAGATGATTCTAACATTGGAGGACCTACTCCAGGTTATTGGAACTATACAAACTTTATAGTCATCATGCATGCGAATGGAGAATATTCTAGGTACGATCACTTGGCACATCGAAGCTCAAGAGTTAAAGTAGACCAAGCTGTTACTAAAGGACAGGTGATCGCAGAGGTGGGTATGACAGGATATACATTTCGACCACATCTTCACTTTCAGGTCTTTATTTACATTGGAACTAATTTCTGGATGGATTTTGACACAGTAATTGTTCAAGGCTTCGGATAAAAAGTCGTCAACCGAAATTTTGAAGACTAGTTCAACAACAGTGCAGGGAATCGTGAAGGAATTGTAGTTGTGCTATGTTATTCCAATAATAGGAACCTTCCAGATTTACAAATCATGCAGCTGCTGCAGCATCACATATCACATCTACACAGTCCACTAACTCTACTGCTAAATAAAATAATCCCTAACGTTAATACTTCAATGACTTAGGATCAGATCTTTTATAATGTAATTCCCATCTCTATATGAAGAGGATAAACTTGTCATAAAGTGTGTATACTTTTCTTGCGACTGAGTTTAGGCTCAAAATTTGTTGAGTCATAATTTAGTTACTAGGTAATATCTACGATGGTATTTGGTGATTATAATCAACTTGGTTAAACATTATTGAGAAAAATTATGACTCTAACACTTGATTTTTTGGTCTTGATTCTGCATTCGGTTTTGACACTCTGCGTAAAAATCTTCCAGGATAATTAAATAAGGTTAATGTAAGTGATATTGCACGTGTGTCTTATAACGTAACGTGAAGTACTCTACCATACCCGTTCCGAACATGACACACGTGTATAACGTACATGGGTCAGTCAATCCTTTCATTCCAAAATGATAAAGTGGTGTGAGCTGCTGGTTAGTACTGATGGTGGTAGTAACAGTAGTAGCAAAATTACCACCTTTAATCATGTCTGCCTTTTATTATATGGGACCAGATTACTACCAGATTTGCACTTTTACCTGTTTCTACTCACAATTTTTTAGCCTTTGAATACCAGAAAAAGATCTGCTTATAGTTTTTCATTAGATATTAGTAATACAGTTATAGAAAATTATATAAAGATGGGTGCTGAAAATTGAGAGATATTACATTAGATTGCTTACAACTGCTCAGACTTGTTTTTTATTAAAAGCAGAAAAATAAATTGAAATGAGTTTGTGTTTGTGTTGTGATTTGCCACCGCCATTTACCTCTTATTACCTATCTAATTAAATTTTTTAGTGATAATATGGGATTATCGCTATTATTATAAGAGAATGAAACTAATAATTAACATGCCTGTATCTGCTTTAGAAGATATTTGTAAACAAATACAAGAACTAGACACTTCTATTAGATTTGCAGGTATTGCAAATAAACTTGGAAATCTGAGAACAACGTCTTACAGAAAAAACTTAGTTCCTTTACTGACAGAAAAAGAAACCTCAGATTATGCTATAAAAGCTGTTCTTCGTGCTGCCACAAGAGAGGATTATGAATCAAAGAGTGGTAAATTACAATATTCCATAGGAAAGTATGAAAGAATGATTCGTGCGACAATTCCCCTAATGATTGATAAAGAAGATAATGAAAACAAGCTTTATCTACTCTTATCATTTGATGTGGGCTCTAAGGTTATACATATTATTGAAAACAAAGTGTTACCTTTCATATTAGAATACAAAAATGCTATTACGTAATCGAAATTAGTCTGCCTAACATAATTTGATACAACTGCTTAAACCTCAAGCTATTAATCCACAGTTTGTATCTAATGGGAATTCAATATCATAAATAGGATCAGACAGATGAAATATACCTGCCTCTGATACCAATCTACATGAGTCGTGCCAGACAACAAACAGACAGATGATCGCAAAGCATTACAGTGTAGACTTAGTCCTTATACTGTTTCATACGGGATTATATTATTGAGGGCGGGAGGTAGATAAAATGTCAAAGGTTAGCATATTACTAGAAACAAAGACAAGAGACGAACTCAAGGCTCTAGGTAGGAAGGGTCAAAGATATGACCAGCTCATACTAGATCTGATAGATGAACGTCATCATCAGCATCATCATCAGCTAAAGCACAAGGTGGGTTTGATATGTCTGTAATGAGCAAAATCCTGACTATTGCGGGAGCAACGATAACAATTGTAGGAGTATCAATTGGAGCAGCAGAGGGTAGCCCTGGTCTTCTGGCTATAGGTTTAGGCTGCCTGTTGTTTGTTGTTGGCGTCTTCAAGGACATTAAGAGAGAATTACAAACCCCAGTTTTTGTGGGTTGGTGGAAACGTCCTGTTCCAGTGGAATTAGTAGCGTGAAAAAAAGCAATTATAGACGACAATCTAGCAGCGACTGCATCAGTGGAAGCAACGACAAGGTAATTCAGTAAGTCAGTATATTACTGCAGCACACCACAGTACAACAACGGCAGCACTAACTTAGAATAATCCTTGAACAAGTGATCTGGTGATCCCTTACCATATTTTTAGAAAAATACTTGTGATTACACTTGCGAATCAATTTTTAGCACAAGTTGGTTTGCCACATATTTGGTTATGGTTGTTTAGATTGTCTTGTTATATACGTGACGGTTCATCATTATTGCAAAATAATGCATTGTCTTGCAGCGTACATGTTGTATTAATTAATTTGAATGCGGATAGTATTATCACGGAGCAATACATGCAATACCTACATGTGCACTAGCGCATCATGATTGCTTCGTAGAGACAAAAGATTGTGGTAGTGCGGTACTAGCCGTTTCTATCATTGCTGCTCACGGCTGTACCCACTGCCATATTTAAATCATAATCGCTATGACGAGCGTTTTTCATACTGTGGCTTCATATTAAAAGAATATGACTTTATTGATTTACCGAAATTATTATTTAGATTTAAAATTATATTTGAATGGATTGACTAACGGTGTAATACTGATGATGTTTCCTACAAAGTCATTACTCATTTTCATGCTTCGGCATGTATTGCAAACGGCTAAGGCGCCATTTTGAGGGTCAATCTTAACGTATGAACCTGCTGGATCTGAAGTTGTACTATCATGGTGTGACTACTTAGGTTCAAGACCTTGATAAGTTAACTTGGTTAAACTAAAACTAAAATAAGTATGAGTAAGGCCTAAGGCTAAAACCAAACCACCAAAATCAAGTAAGATATCCCTTGGGACTAGTTTGAGCACAAATGACTAAAACGAAAAGAAGTATAAAAGTTAGTTTACCGTCCCTAATGATAACAATCATTATAGAACCCAGAATCACAGAGACAGCTGGGCTCTACTATGATCTTGTGAAGAACCTGCACTTTTCGAACAAATGCGCAGCGATATACACCTTTACACGGTTTCTATTATGTGTTAAATAACAAGGTTAAGTCTAGATAAAAAAATGACATGATTTAGCCATATTTGCAATTGAGTTGCTACTAGTCAATCACTGCAATCGGCTATTCAGCCCAACCAAGTCCTACAGTTTGCAGTGCAGCGATCCCATTTTTATACTTGTTTCTGCAGACCTTCAATTTTGGCGAGAACTGTTTTGAAATTAGTTGTCTATTAAAAATCCTTGCCTGGGATCAGATATTCAGCAAATGAATGATATTCAAGACATATGAATAAATTTAATATTCGTTTAATGTGATAAGATATATCAATTTAAATGGCTAAACCTCAAATTCAATGTCTATTAACCTTAGTATTTGCTGTTACGGTTTCGATTGGATTAATACATCCATTTAATTCTGTTATGGCTCAACCAGCAGTACTAAAAGCTCCTAATCTAAAGGTGGAATTAGTTGCCCAAGGATTACGATTACCTACGAGTATGGCATTCTTGGGACCAAATGACATTTTAGTATTAGAGAAAGAAGCTGGAACAGTACAGAGAATCACAAATGGCAAAGTGCTTCCACAACCCCTACTTCAAGTTCCTGTTTCACCAAAAAATGAAAGAGGTATGCTTGGGATTGCTATTGGAAAGCACAATAATGGTCCTACATACGTCTTCCTGTATTATACAGTGTCTGGCAGCGGTGGTGGAGCAAAATCACTTGCAAATGTTCTTTATCGATATGAATTAGTAAACAACAATAACAACAACACCCAACAGTTAGGTAATCCTAAGCTCCTACTAAATCTCCCTGCACTTCCTGGCACTAATCATAATGGCGGCAAGGTAGTTATTGGTCCTGACAATAATGTATATACTGTTATTGGAGATCTCAAAACTCATAGAACCCAATCTGAGAATATAGTCAATGGACCGCCCGCAGATCGTACTGGAGGTATACTAAGAGTTACACAGGATGGTCAACCCGTATCAAACCCTCCACTCGGGCAGACTACGGCTCCACTAAATCTGTATTATGCCTATGGAATACGCAACAGTTTTGGTATTGGCTTTGATCCCGTGACTAACAAGTTATGGGATACTGAAAATGGTCCTGGATATGGAGACGAGATCAATCTTGTTGAACCAGGCTTTAACAGTGGATGGGCACATGTAATGGGAATATGGTCTCCAGAAGGAGCAATAGGAAAAGAGACTGCTGGACCAGTCATTTCTAATCCATCATCTAACTTGGTAGACTTTGCAGGAAAAGGTAAATACAGGCCTCCAGAATTCATATGGTTAAAGTCAGTAGCTCCTACAGCACTAGTGTTCTTTAATTCTATGAAACTTGGCAAACAATATCAAAATGATTTGTTTGTGGGAGATTACAAAAATGGCAATATTTATCATTTCAAACTAAATCAAGCAAGAACAGGACTGGTTCTTAATGGAACACTGGCTAACAAGATATCTAATACGCCACAGGATAGTCAACCATTAATATTCGCCAGTGGATTTGATGGTGGAATTACGGATCTACAAGTTGGACCTGATGATGGCTACCTCTACGTTCTTACATATGCAGGGTCAATATATAGAATACTTCCAACCTCTTAACTGATCTTCCTCTTTTCCTTTCTTTTCTTTATTCCTGTAAATTCATTTTTTGTGTATCTAGTAATTGAGAATATAGTAAGGGAATTGTGGGCAACTTGCAAAATTCCCTTATTTATTTTCAAGACTTTTCTAAGCTATGAATTGCAGTATCTTTTCCTAGAGATTTATTCTATGCTAAACAGGATAAACAACCTTTTATTGAAGTCAGAGAAGTAGAGTCGTGAGCCATTCACTTACAATTTTGTTGTTATTGGTTTTATTATTTACCTCCATCGTAACAGCAACAACTTCTCCGATTGTAATAGCAGCCATGCATACCAATAATAATAACAATGACAAAAAAAGTGATATTAGTGGTATTGGTAGTAGTACCAGTGGCAGCAATAATGATAGTGAAAACAATAAAGATCAACCAATTAAAGGCGGACCTATAGGGATTTGTTCAGTAGGAATAAAATCAGCTTGCAATGGGCAAGCATTTGACCATTAATGAAAACAAGAATCCATCACCCATCACCCATAACTTTAATTTACTATATGATTAAAAGCACCAGATAACAATTAAACATATAACCTAAGAGGGTGTCAAACGAATTATTGACTAATGAAGATAAATGTATCGTAACATTCAACCTGAAGCAATCACAGTTTGACGAACTTGTAGCATCATTGCACCAATACGTAAAGGATGGAGATCTAGACGCAAAGACCTCGGTTGGTGGATTTGTTAAATTCTTGCTACAAGCATATGGTATAATTGGATATGATAGCGATTCCCAATGATGATAGATGGTATGAATTGATCCACAGGAAATTTGATTT
>Ga0126370_10001527_pt1 | contig 10613 bp, 11 predicted proteins | sample PanSoiMetaPlot_3_FD_92586 | JGI IMG/M metagenome (GOLD analysis project Ga0126370, IMG submission 92586) | Tropical forest soil microbial communities from Panama - MetaG Plot_3 | ecosystem: Environmental > Terrestrial > Soil > Tropical forest > Bulk soil | place: Panama | collected 2016-02-17 | reverse complement strand
GTTCTTGGCGCCGTGGGACATGGCGAACGTCGTCGCCAAGGTGACTGGCGCCGGCAACCGCAACGTGCTCGTGACCGAGCGCGGCGCATCCTTCGGCTACAACACGCTCGTCTCCGACATGCGCGCGCTGCCGATCCTTGCGCGCACGACCGGGGCGCCGGTGATCTTCGATGCCACGCATTCCGTGCAGCAGCCAGGCGGACAGGGGACGTCCTCGGGGGGCGAGCGGGAATTCGTCCCGGTGCTCGCGCGCGCAGCAGTCGCTGTGGGCATCGCCGGCATTTTCATCGAGACCCATCAAGATCCCGACCACGCGCCATCCGACGGTCCCAACATGGTGCCGCTCAAGCAAATGGACGCCCTGCTGCGCCGCCTGCTCGAGTTCGACCGGCTCGCGAAGAACTCAAAATAAAGACCTGAAAAGTCGAGCGAGATCGGTCATCCCAACCGTCCTGAAAATCGTCGGCCTTGTGGTTTTTGCGCAAACCCTCTTCACACGCGCAATCGAACCCGTGATTCCAATGATCGCGGACGATCTCGCGGTCGACGTGAAGACGGCCGCGCTGCTGTCGAGCGGCTTCACCTTGCCTTATGCGCTGGTGCAGCCCGCGTTGGGCGTCACCGGCGACTTCTTCGGCAAGACCAGGCTGATGAATGTCTGCTTGCTGGTCGTCGCGCTGTCGGCGCTGGTCTGTGCTGTGGCGATGAGCTTCTCGCTGCTCCTGGCCATGCGCGTCGCGGCGGGGCTGGTGGCGGGCGGGATATTTCCGGTGGCGATGGCTCTCACCGGCGATCTCGTCCCGGTCAAACACCGCCAAGTGGCCATCAGCCGGCTGCTTGCCGTAGCCCTTACCAGCAACGTCGTCGGCTCCTCGATCGCGGGCGTGATCGGTGACATGTTCGGCTGGCGCGGCGTGTTCGCAATTCTTGGCTCGTTCGGATTGATCGTGACCATCGTGGCGTTCTTCGCCTTCCGCGGCGTTGCGACGCCGCCGCCGGCGCCCTTCGACCGTGCGGCAATGATGGCCAATTTCCGCAGCATCTTTGCCGACCCGCGGGCCAAAGTCTGCTTCACATCCGTGTTCTTCGAAGCAGTCTTCATCGCGATTGGCGAGACGCGCGCATCAATCGCGGGACTTCTCATCGCCACTTTCGCCGTGGGTGGAGTTTTCTATTCGCTCTCGGTGCCCGTGCTCATTTCCCGCGTGCGGGGAGCAACATTTGATGGTCGCCGGGGGCGCGCTCGCCGCCGCCGCTCTTGTCCTCATCGCGCTCTTTTTCTTCTCATCGCGCTCTTTTTCCCATGGATGTGGCAGATCGCCATCTACGGATTGTTCGGATTCGGCTTCTACCTCCTGCATAGCTGTATCCAGGTCCATGTCACCGAACTCTCTCAGACAGCCCGCGGCGCTGCCGCGTCGTTGCATTCATCCTTCTTCTATCTTGGCCAAGCGGTGGGCCCGGTGGTCTATGGTTATGGTTTTGCCCACGGCGGGCCCGAGGCAAGCATTTTCCTCGGCGCGGCGGTCGTGATGACGGTTGGTCTTGTGTGCTCACGACTGCTGCGCCACCGAGCCGCGTATTGAGATCCTACCCTGCCGCGGCACGGGGGCGCGCCGCCCATGGCCTTGTGCAACCGCGCGAGAATGCCCATCATGAGGTTCGACGGCCTGGGGTGCCGCGCTGATGCGGCTGAGATCATACCCATGGAACCTGTCTGGGTCATTCCAGCGAAGGGAGCCGCCGGTTGCCGAGCCGCCCAACTTCCAATCCGAATAAGCCAAACGTCGCCATTATTGGCGCGGGCGTGATCGGACTTGCCATTGCCTGGCGGCTCGCAGCGCGCGGCACATCGGTCCAAGTCTTCGACCGTGGCGCGGCCGGCGCCGGCGCGAGCCACGCGGCCGCCGGCATGTTGGCGGCATGCGCGGAGGCGGAGCCCGGTGAGGAGGCTCTGGTCGCGCTGGGCCGGGAAAGCCAGGCGCGCTGGGGAGCTTTCGCCGCCGAGTTGCTTGCTGCCTCCGGGATCGATGTGGAGCTGCGACCGGAGGGGACACTTCTCCTCGCGTTGACTGCAGACGATCAGGCGCGGCTCACCCACCAGCTCGTGTTCCAGCAGAAACTCGACTTGCCGCTGCAGTGGATTTCGGCGGCGGACACCCGCCGGCGTGAGCCGCATCTCGCGGGCAAGCTCGCGGGCGCCGTGTTCAGTCCCGAAGACACGCAAGTCGATAACCGCAAGCTCGTGGCCGCGCTGCGTGTCGCCGCCGAAGCCGCCGGCGTCAGCGTCCGCGAATATCGCTCGGTGAGGGCGATTTCATCGCGGGGCGGGCGCGTCGACGGCATCATTCTCGCCGACGGCACCAAGGTGGAAGCCGATGTCGTCGTGCTTGCGGCCGGCGCGTGGGCGCGGGGCATCGAGGGCGTCGACCCAAAACTGCGGCCGCCGGTGCGACCGATCAAAGGCCAAATGCTGGCGCTGCGCATGGATAGCGCTGCACCGCTCTTGAGCCACGTGGTTTGGGCGCCTGGCGCCTATTTGGTGCCGCGCCGGGACGGCCGGTTGCTCGTGGGCGCGACAGTCGAGGAAAAGGGCTACGACACATCGCTGACTGCGGGCGGCATATTGACTCTGCTCGAGGCGGCTTGGCGGGCGGTGCCAGCCATCGAGGAGCTGGCCGTTGATGAAATGTGGGTCGGACATCGGCCGGGTAGCCGAGACGACGCGCCGATTCTTGGCGCTGGACCGATCGATGGTCTCATCTATGCCACCGGACATCATCGCAATGGCATCCTTCTTGCGCCAATCACCGCCGACGCGATGGCCCGGCTTATCCTCGATGGCGTGGTCGAGGCGGTGATCCGCCCATTCGGGATCGAGCGATTTGGCTTGCTTGCTGCGGCTGCAGAATAGGAGAGTTCGATGAACGAGGCGGCACCTGCGGCGAACATCCGGGTCAACGGTGAAACCGAGCCACTGATGGTTGCGACGCTTGCCGCGCTGCTCGAGGAGAAGGCGGTCGATACCAGCCAGCGCGGAATCGCAGTCGCCGTCAACGGCGCCATCGTGCCGCGTGCGGCGTGGCTCAAGACGAAGCTGCGCGCAGGCGATAGCGTCGAGATCGTACGTGCCCGTCAGGGCGGCTAAGGAGCTGATATGTCGGATCCCTTGATTATCGCCGGCCGCGAGTTTGGCTCGCGCCTATTTCTTGGCACCGCCGGCTATCCCAACCGCAAGCTCATGCTCGACGCGATTGCCGCGAGCGGCACAGGGATGGTGACGGCCTCGATCCGGCGCATCAGTCTCGCCGGCGAGGACGAAAGCCTGGTCGATCTCATTCCCAAACACATCCATTTTCTGCCCAACACGGCCGGCTGCCAGACCGCAAAGGATGCAGTACTCACTGCAGAACTCGCGCGCGAGGCGCTCGAGACCAACTGGATCAAGCTCGAAGTGATCGGCGACCGCGAATTGCTCTATCCCGACACAGAAGAGCTCGTGCGCGCGACCGAGACGCTGGTCGCGAAGGGTTTTACGGTGCTGCCCTACTGCACGGAGGATCCCGTCGTGTGCCGCAAGCTCGCGGATGCTGGCGCCGCGGCGGTGATGCCGCTCGGCTCGCCGATCGGCTCGGGATTGGGCATCTGCAACCCGCAGCTCATTGAATTGCTCTGCGCCCGCTCGCCGGTACCGGTGGTGCTCGATGCGGGCATCGGCACGGCGTCCGACGCGGCCCTTGCGTTCGAGCTCGGTTGCTCCGCTGTGCTGCTCAATACCGCCGTCTCCAAGGCGCGCGATCCCGTGATGATGGCCAAGAGCATGCGCGCGGCGGTCGACGCCGGACGATTGGCGCGGTTAGCCGGTCGCATCCCAAAGCTCGCGCATGCCGAGCCCTCGAGCCCGCAATTCGGCCTCGTCGGGACATGATGGCCCTTTACGGGCTCCCCGATCCGCCGCTGCTCGTCGTCACCGACCGACAGCAGGCCCGCTTGCCGCTGGCAGATGTGGTCCGCGCGGCGCTCTGCGCCGGCTGCCGATGGGTAAGCATGCGGGAGAAAGATCTCTCGCAGGACGATCAAATCGCGCTTGCTTCGACCCTCCTGCCGATCGCGCGGCGATACGGTGCGCGGTTAACCGTGCATGGCCAGCCCGATTTGGCGGAGGCCTGTCGCAGCGATGGCGTTCACCTGCCCGCCGGCGCCGATGCGGCGCAGGCGCGCAAAATACTGGGGCGAGAAAAGCTCTTAGGCGTGTCGCTGCACACCGTGACCGAGGCCGAGGCAATCGATCCGGCCATTGTCGACTATGCGATCGCGGGCCCGGCCTTCGAGACGCCGAGCAAGCCTGGCTACGGTCCTGAGATCGGCCGTAAGGGGCTTGCGGAAATTGCCCGGGCGGCACCCGTCCCGCTGCTCGCGATCGGAGGACTGAATGCGACGCGGGCGGCGGAGGTGCTGGCCGTGGGGCCCGCCGGCATCGCCGTGATGGGCAGCATCATGCGCGCGCTCGATCCCGGCCGGGAGGTGAAGGCGCTCCTCGCAATTCTTGCGGGAACTCAACCCCGCCCGCGGTAAGGGGCGACGCTGTGATCCGGCAGCCAAACCTTTGCCGGCAGCTTGCCGGTTTGCCAGAACACGTCGATCGGTATGCCGCCGCGCGGATACCAATAGCCGGCGATGCGTAAAAATTTCGGTTTGAGCAGCGCAGCGAGTTTCTTGCCGATCGCGACCGTGCAGTCTTCGTGGAACGCGCCGACATTGCGGAAGCTGCCGAGATAAAGCTTGAACGACTTCGATTCGACAAGCCACTGTGCCGGCACGTAGTCGATCACGAAGTGGGCGAAATCGGGCTGCCCAGTGATGGGGCAAAGCGTCGTGAATTCCGGCGCCGTGAAGCGCGCAACGTAATCGGTGTCAGGGTGCGGATTGGCCACCCGGTCGAGGACCGCCGCCTGCGGCGAAGCGGGGAGGCGGCTCGGCTTGCCGAGATGACGAAGGTTTCGGGCTACTGGCTTCACTCTCGTCATCTACCACGAAGTTGGCGACGAATGCGCTCTGATCGGATGAGGCCGGCGATCTCGCCGTGCCTGGATGCCCCGCTTTGACGGGGCATGACAAGGGCGTTCCCGATCCTGTAGAAGCGCGGCCAAACGCTTGAGAGCGCCGGAACTTCCATGACCGCCATCACCGATATTATTGGCCGTGAAATCCTCGACAGCCGCGGCAATCCGACCGTCGAGGTCGACGTCGTGCTCGAGGATGGGAGCAAGGGCCGCGCCGCCGTGCCCTCGGGCGCTTCGACCGGGACGCACGAGGCAGTCGAACTGCGCGACGGCGGCAAGCGCTATTTGGGCAAGGGCGTGGGCAAAGCCGTCGCCGCCGTCAACGGCGAGATTTTCGATGCCATCGGCGGCATGGATGCGGAAGCGCAGGCGAAAATCGACGAAACGCTCATCGCGCTCGACGCTACGCCGAACAAGGGCCGGCTCGGCGCCAACGCAATTCTCGGAGTCTCGCTCGCGGTCGCCAAGGCCGCGGCCGCCGCGCAAGGTGCGCCGTTATACCGTTATGTCGGCGGAACGTCGGCGCGGCTTCTTCCCGTGCCGATGATGAACATCCTCAATGGCGGCGTGCACGCCGACAACCCGCTCGATTTCCAGGAATTCATGATCATGCCGGTGGGCGCGGCTTCTTTCGCCGAGGCGCTGCGCATGGGCGCGGAGACTTTCCATACGCTGCGCGCGGCGCTCAAAGCTGCGGGACAAGACACGAATGTGGGGGACGAGGGTGGCTTTGCGCCGGATCTGCCGTCGGCGGATGCCGCGCTCGATTTTGTGATGACGGCGATCGAGAAAGCCGGCTTTGCGCCGGGCAAGGACGTTGCGCTCGCACTCGACCCGGCCGCAAGCGAGTTCTTCAAGGACGGCGCCTATCGCTACGCGGGCGAGGGCAAAACGCGCTCGAACCACGAGCAGGCAAGCTATCTCGCCAACCTCGCGTCCCGCTATCCCATCGTCTCGATCGAGGACGGAATGGCCGAGGATGATATGGAAGGCTGGAAGATGCTGACCGAGCTCCTGGGGGAAAAGTGCCAGCTCGTCGGCGACGATGTTTTCGTGACCAATGTCACGCGGCTCAGCGAGGCGATCAAGAACGGCATCGCCAACTCGATCCTGGTCAAAGTGAACCAGATCGGGACACTGACCGAGGCGCTCGCCGCGGTCGAGATGGCGCACAAGGCGGGCTACACCGCCGTCATGTCACACCGCTCCGGCGAGACCGAGGATTCCACCATCGCCGATCTCGCGGTCGCAACGAACTGCGGGCAGATCAAAACCGGCTCACTCGCCCGCTCCGACCGCACCGCGAAATACAATCAGCTCCTGCGCATCGAGGAGGAACTGGGCGCCCAAGCGAAGTATGCCGGCCGTACTGCCTTGCGGGCATTGCGCTGAAACGGATCGAATTGAGTTCGCAGCTGCGCCTCTGACGCATTAAAGCCGTTTTAAGGCGGGCGGCGGCATGGTTGGCGTTATGGTGACCCGCAAGCGGTTGCGCGCCGTCCTCAACGCGCTCGCGCTCTACACGATCGCGGCGCTGGTGATCGGCTATTTCAGCTTCAATGCTTATTCCGGCAACCGCGGGCTGCGCGCGAGACAGGACCTGGACCAGCAGATCATGGAACTCAGCGGCGAGCTCGAGGCGCTCAAAGCCGAGCGTGCCATTTGGGAACGTCGCGTATCGGTGCTAAGGCCCGAAAGCATCGATCCCGACATGCTCGACGAGCGCGCCCGGGTGCTGCTCAACTACGCCGATCCGCGCGAGCTCACGTTGCGCCTCAAGCAACCTTGATCGGCACGGTCGCTGTCCCAACGACGGCCGCAAATTCCAAGTCGAATTTGCCAAGTTGGCTCGGTCTTCCTATGTCCGGCTGCGACGGTGCGTTGGTTCCCATACGCTTTCGCCTCCCGGCAATTTCGGCTATTGGGGAACTGGCCGCCTCACAGAACGAAAAGCCCCGCACCAGAGGAGACAAATGGCCGTTGCCACCAGCAAATCAGCGGGTCAGGGCACCGCCGCGCGCCGCCCTTCCGTCGAAGCTCCAGCGGAAGTGCCTGATTTCAATCAGGAGCAGGAGTTTCAAGCCTATCGCCGGATGCTCCTGATCCGCCGGTTCGAGGAGAAGGCGGGGCAGCTTTACGGCATGGGGCTGATCGGCGGCTTCTGCCATCTGTATATCGGTCAGGAGGCCGTCGTCATCGGTATGCAGATGGCGCTCAAGCCGGGTGACGAGGTCATCACCGGCTATCGCGACCACGGGCACATGCTGGCTTGCGGTATGGATCCAAAGGGAGTGATGGCGGAGTTGACCGGCCGGCGCGGAGGCTATTCGAAGGGCAAAGGCGGCTCGATGCACATGTTTTCAGTCGAGAAGGGATTTTTCGGCGGCCATGGCATCGTCGGCGCCCAGGTTCCGCTCGGAACGGGACTAGCCTTCGCCAACAAGTACCGCGGCAACGACAACGTCTCTCTCACCTATCTGGGCGACGGCGCCGCCAATCAGGGCCAGGTCTACGAAAGCTTCAACATGGCCAAGCTGTGGAAGCTGCCGGTGATCTACGTCATCGAGAACAATCAGTACGGGATGGGCACCTCCGTTGCTCGTGCATCGGCAACCACAAACCTGTCCCAGCGCGGGCGTTCCTTCGATATTCCCGGCGAGCAGGTCGATGGCATGGATGTGCGCCCGGTGAAGGCCGCGGGCGACAAGGCGGTCAAATGGTGTCGCGACGGAAACGGGCCCATCATTCTGGAAATGCTGACCTACCGGTATCGCGGCCATTCCATGTCCGATCCCGCCAAGTACCGCTCCAAGGAGGAGGTCGACAAGGTGCGCACCGAGCACGACCCGATCGAACAGGTGCGCAGCCGTTTATTGAAGAAAGGCTTTGCGAGCGAGGAGTCGCTGAAGAAGATCGATGCCGAGGTGCGCGCGGTCATCAACGAGGCGGCCGAATTCGCCAGCAGCGACGCGGAGCCAGATCCTGCTGAGATCTGGCGCGACGTCTACGCCGAGTAGGCCATGGGCGGTGCAGTCGATCACATGCGCGTCGCCATCCTGCCGCTAGACGCCCCAACAATTATGTCCCCGGCAAGCGCTCTCGTGCGGGCTCCCGCGCGATCGCCAATGCGGTGATGCCCGATGCCCATTCAAATCCTTATGCCCGCGCTGTCGCCCACCATGGAGAAGGGCAATCTTGCCAAGTGGCACAAGAAAGAGGGCGACCCCGTCAAAACCGGCGACGTCATCGCCGAGATCGAGACCGATAAAGCCACGATGGAGGTCGAGGCGGTCGACGACGGCACGCTAGGCAAGATTTTGGTGCCGGAAGGGACGAATGACGTGGCGGTCAACACGCCGATTGCCATGATCCTGGGCGAGGGGGAGGACGCATCCGCACTGACCGACGGCGGCGGCGCGGCACGAGCACAGAAGGCGCCGCCCAGCGCGCCGCCCGCCAAAACACAGCAACCCGAGATGCAGGTCGAGCCGGCGCCCGCGCCGGCAAAGCCGCAGGTCAGTGCGCCGCGGCAACTGCAAGCGCCGCCCGAGCCCGATCTTCCGGAAGGCACCGAAATGGTCACCATGACGGTGCGCGAAGCGCTGCGCGACGCCATGGCGGAAGAAATGCGCCGCGACGATACCCTGTTCGTCATCGGCGAGGAGGTCGCCGAATATCAGGGCGCCTACAAGGTGACGCAGGGCCTGCTGCAGGAATTCGGCGCCCGGCGCGTCATCGACACTCCGATCACCGAGCATGCGATGACCGGGCTTGGCGTCGGCGCGGCGTTCGCGGGGCTCAAGCCGATCGTTGAATTCATGACCTTCAACTTCGCCATGCAGGCGATGGATCAGCTCATCAATTCGGCGGCGAAGACGCGCTACATGTCGGGCGGCCAGATGCATGTATCGGCAGTTTTCCGCGGCCCCAACGGACCGGCGGCGCGCGTCGCCGCGCAGCACAGTCAAGACTACACCTCATGGTATTCGCACGTTCCTGGCCTCAAAGTGATCGCGCCTTATAGCGCTGCAGATGCCAAGGGCCTGCTCAAATCCGCGATCCGCGATCCCAACCCGGTTATTTTCCTCGAAAACGAAATCCTTTACGGCCAAAGCTTTCCGGTACCTAAACTCGACGACTATCTCGTCCCGATCGGCAAAGCGAAGATCGCGCGCGCAGGAACCGATGTGACCATTGTCGCTTGGTCGATGGGCATGTCTTATGCCCTCAAAGCCGCCGATGAATTGGCGAAGGAAAACATTAACGCCGAGGTCATCGATCTGCGCACGCTAAAGCCGATGGACACCGACATGATCGTCGAGTCGGTGAAGAAAACAGGTCGCATGGTCACGGTTGAGGAAGGCTGGCGACAATCGGGTGTCGGGTCGGAGATCGCCGCGAGCGTAACCGAACACGCCTTCGACTGGCTCGATGCTCCGGTGACCCGCGTCACCGGCAAAGACGTACCGATGCCTTACGCGGCCAATCTCGAAAAAATCGCGCTGCCTTCCGTTGCAGACGTGGTCGCGGCGGCGAAGGCGGTCTGTTACCGGTGACATGGCCATGGCGACATTCGATGCGCTGCACGTCCCGCCAACCGCGCTTGAGCACGGCGGCGTTGAGGTCTTGCGCGCGGCCATCGTCGAAGGGGGGCTGCACGTCTCGCTCCGTCGCGCCTTCGACGACCCGCAGGCCTGGGGCATGCTTATTGCCGACGTCGCGCGACACGCTGCGCGTATCTTCGCCAAGGAAACCAAACTGACTGAGGACGAAGCGCTCGAACGCATCCGCGCGATGTTCGATGCGGAGATGGATGCGCCGACCGATCCCGGCACCACCAGCGCGATCAGCTAGCCGACCGAGAGCGCTCATGCCGGTCAACATTCTGATGCCTGCGCTGTCGCCCACGATGGAGAAGGGCAACCTCGCCAAGTGGCTGAAGAAGGAGGGAGACAAGGTCAAGCCCGGCGACGTCATCGCCGAAATCGAAACCGACAAGGCGACGATGGAGTACGAAGCGATCGACGAGGGCACGCTCGCGAAGATCGTGGTGCCGGAAGGCACGCCGGACGTGCCGGTCCAGACGCTGATCGCCGTGTTGGCTGAAGAGGGCGAGGACGTCAAAGCCGCCGCGGCCGCGGCAGGCAAGGGCGCAACTGCGAAACCGGTACCACAGAAACCAGCGAGCGGCACCGCGCCTGCCCCCTCAGCGGCGGCGGCACGCGCCGCGCCAGCGGCGCAGGCAGCGCGTCAGCTGCGCGAGGTGCCGCCTGCTGCACCGCCAGCGCCGCGGGCTCCCTCTCCTCAGCGCGAAGACATTCCGGTCGCGCGCGCCAACCGCGTATTTTCTTCTCCGTTGGCGCGGCGGCTCGCCAAGGAAGCCGGCATTGATCTTGCCCGCATTCAGGGCTCAGGCCCACACGGGCGCGTCATTGCGCGCGATGTGGACGCGGCCAAATCCCGCCGCGGGATCGTGGCACCTGCTGCGCCAGCGGCGGCGACTGCCGTCCAAGCGCAAGCCGACGAGAAGATCCTCGCACTGTTCAGGCC
>Ga0126370_10001524_pt1 | contig 10626 bp, 9 predicted proteins | sample PanSoiMetaPlot_3_FD_92586 | JGI IMG/M metagenome (GOLD analysis project Ga0126370, IMG submission 92586) | Tropical forest soil microbial communities from Panama - MetaG Plot_3 | ecosystem: Environmental > Terrestrial > Soil > Tropical forest > Bulk soil | place: Panama | collected 2016-02-17 | reverse complement strand
GGATGGCCTCCGGCCGTGGCAAAGAGGCTAGCAGTGAGAACGACCACGAGCCCGATCCGCCGCATGGGCACCTCGGAGAGGATGGCTGGCGGGGAGTCTAGCAGACCCGAATCCTCGGTGGCTTGAAGCCTACGGTAACCGTTGCGGGCACTCCTTCGCTCGGTAGAGGCAACAGCGGTGGTCATGATGATTCACCTACCGCTGTCGGCCAGGCACAGCGAGCTTCTCCATTCTGACGCTCGGCGCCCATTGGGTTCCCAAAGTGCAGGACTGTCGCGATCTTACGGGATGGCGTCGGCGTTGCAGGTAAAGAGGACGGTGACAGCTATGTGGATGGTACGGAGGACTCAGACGAAATGTTGGAGGTGCGAACAGTCTATTCGGGGAACGACGCCTTCTCGTTCGATTGTCCATCTGGATTGAGGGCGGTCTCGTACGGTGTTCACCCGAGTCAACAAAAGGGGATGCCCAATGTAACATTTGACGCGGCGGGTGACCGCCGAGGAGAGACTTTTTATGCCCTTATCCCTGGACCGCTCGCAACTGCTCAAGGAACTGATCCAGATCGGGATCGGTTTGACGAGCGAGCGCGATCTCGCTTCACTGCCAGCGCGGATCCTGACCGAGGCCCGACGGTTCACTCACGCGGAGGCGGGCACCCTGTACCTCCGTGACGGGGATCACCTCCGATTCGCCGCCGTCCAGAATGACGTCTTGGAGCGACGTTTTGGGGAGGAAGAGATGAAGCGGCTCTTCCAGTCCGATCTCCCGCTGAGTGAGCGGAGCCTCGCCGGGTATGTCGCGCTTTCCCGCGACGTTCTCCGCGTTTCTAACGCTCACGCGATTCCGACAGACCGGCCATACGCGTTTAATCCCACTATCGATGCCCAGACCGGCTATCGGACCCGATCAGTCCTTGCCGTCCCGCTCCAGGAGCCCACCGGCCATGTCATCGGTGTCTTTCAGTTGATCAATGCGCTTGACGGTCGGAACCAAGTCGTCCCCTTTGACCCGGACTACGACGAGTTAATTCGCGCGTTCGCGTCTCTCGCGACGGTCGCCGTCCGGAATGCGCAGCTTGAGCAGATAGCGCATGCACGCGCAGCGGTTGGGTTCGTGACCAGTCTCGCGAGCACGCTGTCCGATGAGATCAACAATCCTCTCTTTGTGATCACGGGAAACACCGAACTGCTTGCCGGGGACGTATCGGATCCAGTGTCACATCAACGCACCGACGCTATACTCGCAGCAGCTGAAACGATCCGCGAGAGTGTCGCGCGCCTGAAGCGAATCGCTGAGCTTAAACTTGCCGATCAGTTGCGCGCCGAGCAACATTGGGGTCGTTAGGGTTCGTCATCTTTCTTCGGAGAGGTGGATAGCCACGCCGTCCCCTCCACGCTCGGCTGAGCGGTACGCGGCATCGGCGATCGCGACCGCTCGTAGCCCGTCCTCAATGGAGATAGGAAAGTCGGTGCCCTCACGGAGCGCCCGGACAAAGGCGCGTAGGGTCTCTCGAACGGTAGGCAGATGAGCTGGTACGGGCAGCGTAAGGCGCTCGGAGCCCCGCACAAGATAGACGAACCCGTGAACGTGATCTGCCAAGAGTTGTCCTCGGGCTCCGGCCAACTCGATCACACCCGCCCGGCCACCCATCGCGCGCGAGCCCGTGACGACCGCGACGATTGAAGGGTTGCTGAGCTGGCAAGTCAGAGCAAAACTGTCCTCCGTCTCACGCGTCATGAGTTGAGCCGTCCGGCACCAAACCCGAGTGACCTCACATCCCGTGAGGGAGCGGAGCAGATCGAAGCTGTGGACGCCGATATGAAGCACAATCCCGCACCCGCTCCCGGCCTGGCGGTCGAGCCAGGCGAGTCGCGCCGGTTCAAGTCGTTGGCTCAGGTAGAGGGCATGCAAAGGCGCGACCTCGAACAAGTGTGCCCGGAGGGTTTGCACCGTGCTGTCAAAGCGGAGGGTTTGCGCAACCATTACCCGCGCGCCGCTGGCGGACACTGCACGCGCAATGCGCTGGGCCGCCCCGAGACTCGTCGCCAATGGCTTCTCGACCAGCAAAGGCTTACCAGCCTGGCACGTCGCGTCCACGATCGCGGGGTGGAAGATCGGCGGGACCGCCGCGACCACGGCCTCGACGTTCGGGTCAGCGACAAGATCGCGGTAGTCATCATGAAAGGCGCAGTTATACGCTGCCGCGGCCTTTTCCCCTTCGGGACGGCTTCGCCGGCAAACGGCAACAAGAGCCGCGTCAGTTAGGTCGTCTACGATGTGGCGAGCGTAGCGGGATCCGTGATGACCGAGGCCGATCAGCCCGATGCCGAGCATCAAGCGACGGAGGCCGCGCCGGGTGCGAGGTCGAACATGGAGTGGAGCGAGAATAGGTCATTGCTCATATTGGGGCAACCGCGCATGAACGCGAAGAAGTTGTCGCGTGCGTCATCCGGATCATCGCCCGCATGTTGAACGTTCATACTGTCAGGCTAACCGCCAGTCACGATCACTTCCCCTTCGGCCTGCGTGGGTCCACGGTGTCGGGCCAGCACTCGAACCTGTGGTATCCACGTTTAAACCTAGTGTTCTTCTGATCGAATCCCACTTCAGATCCCGCGAGTGTTGCCCGAACACCTTTACCGGTCAGTGTGTGGTACTCGGCTCGCGCATCGCGCACTCTACGTTCGTCGCAGTCAGATTTAGCTGCCGTCGCTGTAACTTTCTTCCAAGAGACCTCGCGGCGCTGACGGTCCTTGTTGCTATCTACGAAGACCGCATACGAGTGCTTCCACAGCACCCAAGCCCCCTCAGAATAGGCCGTCGTGACTGAGCTGACGAGGAAGAGGACGAGGAACAGGGCGGCGCGTCCGAGTTGCGTCACAACTACGTCTTCTTTTTTGGGCGAGGGCGGGCCCGGGGGACCACTTGCGGCGGATCTTCACCGGGTGTGGTCGAGTATGCGTGTCGCATCTGATACTGCGGAACGGTTTTGCTGACGCTGCCGCATGAACGAGGGTCCGTCAGCCTCCGCGGATGGGCCTCGTAGGTTGCGGTGGCGTGACCGAGATCGCCCGCCACGAACAACGATTGCGTCCCATAGAGCGGTCGGGTAATCGGCGCCTCCTGTCCGCACTCGTAGCACTTAGCACGCCACGGCATGACGGGATGATAGCGCTGATCAAGCTCATGCCCGCCTTACATTGACCTTCTCGTACCCCCCCCACATCCGGATCTCCGCGACGCCGGGCTGGCTCACGCGCTGGACTCGCACATGGGCATTTTTCCCGCCTCCCGTCGTGTCGGGCCGCCCGACCACTTCCCATTCGCCCGTTGAGTCGGACAGGCGATCCCCAATCTGGACCTGCATGGGGAGAACGCGAGTCGTCGCGGGCGGTGGGGGTGGCGGCATGCCAGGCAACTGAGCGCCTTCTGGCGCTTCTTCGCGGGGCGGGGTTTAGCCATCCGGAGTCACGCGCCGAGTCTAGCGCAGTCGCACGGTTAGGCTCCCCGCCCCGCTTGATTCGCCGTCCCGCAAGAGCACGTCATCATCCGTGTCGTCCACAGCGAGGATCTAAAGTACCCGGCTGTATACCACGCGGAGGCGAGGTGTCAATCCGTGAAAGATTTGCAGGGCGACTAGGTGTCCGGAAATCCTTTCGCTCGAACGTCTTCGTTGGCGTCGGGTACTCATTCCGCAACGATTATTTCTTGCCTTTGCCGCGTTAGCCCGGACCGGCGCCTGGCGCCCCGGACCAGGAAGTCGTGTCCTCATTTGCCGGCTCCGAAGCTGATGGAACGGTCTTCCGTCAGCGACGTTTGCAGTGGTGAAGGCCGTCGCCTCGCTGACAGCAAGCCCGACGGAGGGAGAATTGCGCACAGAATCGACACAGACCACCGCCCAGAACCTCGACCATAGCGACGCGAATCCGACCTGGTTGGTGCTTCCCCTGGTTGCGTTCGCGCTCATCGCTCTCACGGTCGGACTCGTGGCCCGGCAGACAGTTCGCGAGCCCTATACGGCTCCGTTCTTCCATCTCTTCTTCAAGGACACTCTCCACATGAAGGTATGGCTGATGACGGCGGCGGTGGTGCTGGCCTGTGGTCAGCTCCTGACGGCCGCACGAATCTACGAGCTGCTGCGCTTTCCGCCCAGTGGAAACATTTATCAGAGTGTCCATCGCTGGTCAGGGCGAGCGGCGATCCTCCTCACGCTCCCGGTCGGCTACCATTGCGTCTTCATGCTGGGATTCGAAACTTACACTCTGCGCGTCTTGATTCACTCGCTGCTCGGGTCGGCCCTCTACGGTGCCGTCGTCGCCAAGGTGCTCATCCTTCGGTCAAACAAGTTCAAGCCCTGGGTACTTCCTATCGCGGGAGGCCTCTTGTTCTCCATTCTTCTGGGGCTCTGGCTGACTTCTGCGCTCTGGTTCTTTACCGTGGCTCAGCCAGTCTCATGATTCAGGCAGCGGTGATCCGAAGCACGGCTTTCGCGTCGCTCCGTTGTGCCCTTCGTCCCACTGTCGCCTGCGCCTAAGACCAGACCCACGCGACAGGCCCAAGCTTCTCGCGGGGCTCACGCCCGCCTCATGGCGACAAAACCGGTTCGTACGCGGGGGTGGGCGCGGTCGTCGAGCTGATCGAGATCTTTTCCATCGTGCAGCGCTCTAGCGCCTGTGCCCCGTACACGCTGCTGTAGGTCGAGTACCACGCCCGGCCGTCCGGCTCGATGCGGGTCAACTGGATGTTGGCCGGGATACGACCCTCGGCCTTGCACTGGTTGTACGCGGACCAGACGAGATCCTGCTGCGGCGTGTTCTCGACCGTGGCGCAGGCTGCGAGGATCACTGCGACGAGAATGGTGCTGGCGCGTAGTAGGCTCACCCGCGGTTGCCTCCCTGAAGTCGTGCAACACAGCCTCTCATGAAGTCGTTTGCAGCGCCTCCCACGCCGCTCGCTGCGTCGCGTGCCAGGGTGTGCGCTCCCCTAGACCTCAGGACGCGGTACGGTTGCCAGGCTTGCGTTCAGCCGCGCCCCAGTCTTCGGAGCCAACCTCCAATCGCAAGCAGAGCTAACCCACCCATGAGCAACACAATCCAAGGCGGCACAAAGAGAGTGTGGCCTCGTAGGTAAATGGTCGTCTCCGCCCACACCGGCGTAGGGGTCGAGAACCCGGTCAGAAGCAGCAAAAGCAGGTAGCGAGAGATTCTCATACCCTCCCCATCACGTTAGTTTCACATTGCTTTTCGCTCCTTGCTACCACTTTTCGGAAAGGCGATCAACCGGTCCTTGCGGCCCCCCAAGATGACAACCGGGGGGACCCATGGTCCGCGTGGCTGGTCTCGGGCCACCTTTAGAACATCTCTCCCGACCAATTGCCGACTCGCCCGGAATCGCCACCGCCGAACGCTTGACCTGAAGATATCGTTGGCCTCGGATGCGAAATGTTTTGCGTATTGACTGAGGGCCCACAATCAACTAAAAGACGGCCCCGAGAGTGTTCGGAGCGTAGGTATCGACGAAGGTCGCATAGTCGAGGCCGCGACCCGACGTACAATTTGGTGCCAGGAGGATGATTTGTTGCGAAGGATGCTCAGAGGTTTGATCATCTTCCTGGTCGGGGCAGGGCTGATCGCCGCGGTGTACGCGATGCGGCCCGATGTCCATAGACAGCAGCCACCTGGGCCAGCCAATTCCGCATCGACCGCTACGACGCGTCCAAGTCCCACTGGCCCGGAGCACAACGCCATCGTCGCAAATGGGGTCAAACCGATTTCCTGGGATAGAGACACAGCGACGATTCGTCCGGAAGACGCGAAACACCGGGCAACAATGCCGGCCCGCCGGTCGGCTCCAACGGATCGCCAAGTTCGAGTGCGCTACCGCGAGAACCCGTCTGTGAGACGCCAGCTGAACGCTCCGCCAGTCCAACAGGCTTCGCTCACTGAATCGGCTCGTCGGCCCGGATCAATAATGACCGCGGGATGGTCAAGCCAAGCGCCTTAACTTAGCGAATCCGACTGTCACCGCGGGAACCGTTTTCACAGATTGTTAGCGGGCGTGTCATCGCGACATGGTCCGTGTGCACTTCTGCGTGACCGGCGGAATTTTCTAGCCCCGCTTGTGGGGCTTCCCCCAGTTCGCGCGTGACACATCCGAGCGACACTCCCCTTGTAGGGCATCCCGAGTGAACAAAAGAAGAACTTGCCGCCCCATCTCCATTTCGCCTATGTCCGCGGAGCCGCGCCGCTGGCGAGGATCAGGGATTCTGTCGACGGTCTCGTAGCCCCATTCGCACGACGCGCCGCGCTGGCCGGGGGGACGGGTGTTCTTGATCCGATGTGGGCTGTCGGATTCCTTAAGTGTTGGGAGGATCCGACTCTTTCAAAGCCTTCCACGGTTGCTATGCCCTGCCCTGGCGATGTGCTCCATCCCAGTCGTGTAGAAGGTGGCCCGCCACCTCGGTCATCGTATTCGGGTGACCGGGAGTTGATTACCTTGACGCCCCATTCCACGCTCGTTAATGTGTACTCATTGGGGTACTGTTAATGGATTTCCCACACGTTTTCTTCCAGTTGGCTGAGATCGTAGATCGCCTGGGTTGCGTCGCGCTGTCCACGAGTAGGCGCCTCTGTTCGCGGCTGCGTCATGCGGAGCGCAACGCTTCGAAGTTCGATGTTGCCCCCTTCCGTCTTTCCGGTCGCGGAGTCTTCTGACCTCAAGTTGCCTCATCCGGGTAGGGTGGGACCCTCGTCGTGGGCGACGGGTCCTGTCCTCTGGCGTCGTGCGGAATCGTCAAGCTCGCGTGTGTCTTGATCGGAACCCCGACGGAGGCGGTTATGGCCAGTACGCTGTTCATCGTGTCACCGACGAAACCGGGTACGTATACGTACATGAAACTCGTCAGCGAGAGCGAAGTCGTGGTGATCCTCGACCGCCGGAAGGAGCATCGTCGTCAGATCCACCAGCGAGTGACGTTTGACCGACGCCACAGCGAACGGCGCCGACGTGACGTCATGACAGACCTCCAGTCATCCGGCTGGGCGCTTGTGCGCCGGTAGGTGCGTTGGGGAATAGCTCTCCCCGCTCAGCGTCGGACATCGAGAGCGCGGTCGTAAGGGCATCGGACTCGGCGAGCCCGACATCTGCCAGGCGGAACTGGCCTCGGCAGGATATACGTCGCGTCGCTTGGTGGCGGGGGCCGCCATCGCAGCCCTTCGGGAGACGATGCAGCGGGCTGCCGACGAAAGCCCGCCCACTGCCCCCAGGTGATCCGCAAATTCCCCATAAGCAGCTCAGATGAGACGCCGGCCGCTCTCTCGTAACCTCAGCGCTCGCACCATCGATCAACTCGATGAGTTGCGATTCAACTCGATGCGTTACGATTGGCGAGGCACTTCACCGGCCTCGACACGCCAAGGCGGCTTATACAAGGCGTCGGTCAGCGCTTCACGCTCCTTATCTTTGGTGCGCCATGTCATGTCCAGCCCGGGAGCCAACCTGCTCGACCGTCACTTCGCTTTCAGTCGGAGCTCCTCGTAGGGCGCCGAGCTCGACATGTAGGGAATGAGCCCGATGGCCGACTCGGCGACGCGGGGGCCGTAGCCGGCGACGTTGGCCAGCTCGAGGAGTGGCGCGTACATCACCTTTTCGTATATGAGCTGCTGGGCCTGATGAAGAAGCTTCTCGCGCTTCCGGCGGTCCATCTCCATCGCCTGTCGCTGGACGAGATCCTCGATGTCCGGATACGTCCCGTAGGTGAAGAGGCCTCCTGACGCCACGAACGCGTCGAGCCTGGTCGCCGCGTTACCGAACGCGGCGCTCGTGCTCTGGACGATCTGCTTGAGCCGCTTGTCCCCGTACTCCTTGAAGAATGCCCCGCGCTCCATCGGCCGAATCGTGGCGCGGATTCCGACCGCCCCGAAATAGCTCGTCACCGCCTCGGCGAAGGACGCGTTCGACACGTCGACGGTAATGGTCCCGGCGTCGAAGCCGTTCGGGTAGCCCGCCTCCGTCAGGAGTTGGCGCGCTCTGTTCTGATCGAACGGGTAGAGCGGGGCCGGCCAGAAAAAGTCGAAGTTCTGGGGAATGATGCTGGCGGTGAGCTTCGACAGCCCGAGCGTCTCGGCCTGGTTCACCGCCTGACGGTCGATGGCGAGGTTGGCGGCCAGGCGCACGCGACGATCGGCCCACGGCGATTTCGGATCCCACTGCTCGGTGAACACGTACCAGACCGGGAGCGCGAGATAGTAGGGCTTGAGCGTGAGGCCCGCGGTGCGGCGTAGCTCTTCGGCCAGCGCGCCACGGAAGACGTAACCGATATCGGCCTCGCCGCGCTTGAGCATGGCAAGCCTCACGGACTCGTCCGGGATCGACCGGAGCACGAGCGTCTTCACCGAGGGCGTCTTGCGCCAGAAATGCTCGTGCGCTTCCAGCGTGAGCTCGACGCCGGGCTTGAAGCCCACGACCTTGTACGGGCCGGCGCCGACGGGCGCTTTCTTGAACCCCTCGTCGCCGACCCGTTCGATGTATTTCTTGGGCACGATCCAGGCGGCACCGGTGGCGGGACTGGCGTAGAAGGTCATGAAGTCCGGCCACGGCCGCTTGAGGCGGAAGCGCACGCGGAGCGGATCGACGATGTCCACCGAGGCCACGTGCTCCTTCAGCGTCTTGGCAGACGCGCCGTGATAGCGCTCGAACGAGAACTTCACGTCGTCGGCGGTGACGATCTCGCCGTTGTGGAACCGCGCATTCTTGCGCAGGACGAACTCGTACGTCAGGCCGTCCGGCGAGGCGGTCCACGATTCCGCCAGACACGGCGCGGACGCGTTGCCCGGCATGGGCTTCACCAGCGCGTCATGGATCGCGTAGTAGAAGATGAACGGCGTCACCAGGCCTTCGGACTCGGCGGGATCGAACCAGCGGGGCACGATCGAGATGTTGTAGACCAGAGTCATTTGCCCCGCGGGTGTCTGCCCGCGGGCGCTCGACAGCCCGCCGAGACCCAGCAGCGCAACGACGACAAGGACAAGACCGCGGCGCAACCGGCGCACGATGCTACTTCCCGATAGCCCCTGCGCGACGGTCAGAGACGAGGCGGCCCTCCTTGAAGACGAGACGCAGCGTTCTTAGATTGGTGATGTCTTGTAGCGGATCACCGTCGACCACGATGAGATCGGCGAGCTTACCGGGCTGGATTGTTCCGAGCTCGGCGCCGACTCCGCAGAGCTCGGCGGCATCGCGCGTGGCGGCGAGAAGCGCCTGACGCGGTGTCGCTCCGTCCTTCACCCACAGGCCCAGCTCGAGCAGCGCCGCCTCCTTGAGCGGCCGGATGTCGGAGCCTAGCGCCATCCTGACGCCGGCCGCGAGCGCTCGCCGGAACCATTCCCGGTGCTCACCGGAAGCGTGGTCCGCGCGCTCACACAGGTCGGCCGACATGCTCCGCTGGTCGACCCACCGTTTCTCCCACGGATCGCTCGCCTGGTCCGGGGTGAGGTGGCTGATCGCCAGTGTGGGTACGTACCAGGTCTTGCTTGCGCGGAGCTGCTCGACGCACTCTTGATCCATGATGTAGCCGTGTTCGATGCTGTGCGCGCCGAGCCGGACCGCCTGCTTCACCGCTTCGGGGTTGGCGGCATGCGCCATCACACGAAAACCGCGGGCGCGACAGATTGCGAACGCCGCCTCGATCTCCTCGTCGAGGAGAAACGACTGCCAGTGGCGGTCCCAGGACGGGCCCATGATGCCGCCCGTGAGGTTGAGCTTGATGTGGTCGACCCCGTTCTTGATCTGCTCTCGGATCGCGCGAACGAAGCCGAACGGGCCGTCGCATTCGAGCGCATGGCCCGACGTCAGGAAGTGGCCGCCCGTGCTGGTGAGGAAGTGCCCCGCGGCGAACACGCGAGGGCCCACGTACTGGCCCGTATCGAACGCGCGCTTCCAGGCCACGTCCATGAAGTGCGCCGCACCGGCGCACCGCACGCCCACGACGCCCGACTCGGTCAGCGCCTCCATCAGGCGCTGGCCAAACGCGATGGTTTGATTGACCACGTTTGCGCCCGTCTCGGCGAGATAGTCGGGATGAATATGGACGTCCCAGAGCCCCGGCAAGAGATATGCGCCGTTCAGGTCCATCACGTCCGCATTCCGCGTGTCCGCTGAACGGCTTCCGTCGAGGACTTCGGCAATCCGCCCTCGCTCGATCGCGACGCTGCCGCCAACGATGGGCCGTTCGCCCACACAGTCGATGATGTTCGCGTTCGTCAAGACGAGTCGGTCATGGGTCATGGCCCTCATGTAGCATCACGCGCCCGTTCCAGCAAGCCCAGCCAACCGGCTCGGCGGAGGTTCAAACCACGAGATCGACGTTGTGCGTGTGGGTCGAGCACGACGCGGCACGATACGGGCCGGGGAGAAATCGCCGGTCGCTCTACGCGAGCGAATTCCATTGCGCTCGCCGCGCTCGGTGGAGTATCTAACGGACCGGAATCGGCCAGTGACGGACGGAACCCTCTATCTGCTGTCTGGCTTCTGGCTGGGCGCGCTCCACGCCGCCACTCCGGGCCACGGCAAGACGATCGCCGCCGCCTACATCGTCGGCGCGCGAGGTCGTCCCGTCGACGCCTT
>Ga0126370_10001523_pt1 | contig 10629 bp, 5 predicted proteins | sample PanSoiMetaPlot_3_FD_92586 | JGI IMG/M metagenome (GOLD analysis project Ga0126370, IMG submission 92586) | Tropical forest soil microbial communities from Panama - MetaG Plot_3 | ecosystem: Environmental > Terrestrial > Soil > Tropical forest > Bulk soil | place: Panama | collected 2016-02-17 | reverse complement strand
TATACACGTCCGCGAAACCGCCGTTGGTGATCCACATCTTCTGCCCGTTCAGGATGTAGTGCGTGCCCTCGGGGTTCAGCTCCGCACGCGTCAGCGAGTTTTGCGCATCTGAACCTGCTTGCGGCTCGGAAAGGCAATACGCGCCAATCCATTCGCCCGTCGCCAGCTTGGGCAAGTATTTCTTCTTCTGTGCTTCCGTGCCGAAGTACACGATGGGCAGCGTCCCGATGCCCGCGTGCGCGCCGTGCGTCACCGCGAATCCGCCGTAAATGGAAAGCTTTTCCGTCAGCACCGTCGTCGCAATTTTATCGAGACCCGCACCGCCAAACTCTTCTGGCACGCCACCGCCCATCAAGCCCACTTCACCGCCCTTCTTCACCAAAGTCGGCATTAGTCCGGCCTTTTTGTTTTCCAGGTCCTTCACCAGCGGCAAAACTTCCTTCACCACAAATTCCTCGGCAGTCTGCCCGATCAATCTCTGGTCGTCCGTCAAATCGGCAGGCGTAAACACGTCGCTCGCCTGCGGCGATTCCAGGAGGAAGCTGCCTCCCTTCGCTGCGGGCTTGGTCAAGGTCGCGGTGGCCATGTGGTCTCTCCTTGCGGGAAATCCGTGTGACTGCGTTTTACTCAAATAGGCGAGTGGGAGCGCACGACGCAACAGACTCATTCACTCTTCTCATCTTACTCCCGCCTCAGAACCCCGTAAACACCGTTAAGTCGCTGGTTTCCAGGAGCGGGCGTGACGCAGCCAATGAATCCCTGTTATCCTCATATCCCCAATTCGTTCTGAGGTGAATCTAGTGCGCAAATGTCTTTTGCTTGTTTTTTCGCTGATCATTGTACTGGCAGCCCTGGCTCAGCAACCCCCAACCGCTTCCCACTTCGACGGCAACTCCTGGTGGGCGCATGTGAAATTTCTTGCTGACGATTCGCTCGAAGGCCGCAACACTGGCAGCGAAGGCCTCAAGAAAGCGCAAGCCTACGCCGTCGAGCAGCTCCAGAAGGCCGGCCTTGAGCCTGCCGGCATCAACGGCTTCTATCAACCTGTGCGCTTCACGCAATTTCAGGTGGACGAATCCAAATCCTCTCTGGCCCTCGTCTCCAAAGGGAAAGCCGAACCTCTATCCTTCACCGACGATGCCTACATCAGTTCTCGCGCCACTCGCTCTACGGTTTATCTCGAAGCGCCGATGGTGTTCGTCGGCTACGGCCTGAAGATTCCCGAGAAGAATCTCGACGAACTCGCTGGTCTCAATCTGAATGGGAAGATCGCCGTCTACCTCGCAGGTTCCCCCGCTGATATCCCTACGGCTCTCTCCGCGCACTATCAAACCGCGGGCGAGCGCTGGAAAGCACTCCACGCCGCCGGCGTCATCGGCACCGTCACGATTTTCAATCCCGCCTCCATGGATATTCCCTGGTCGCGTATCTCCGCGAACCACAACGAGCCCTCCATGGACCTCGCCGATCTCGAGTTCAACGAAACGGTTGGCCAGCAACTGGGAGTTGCCTTCAATCCTGCCTCCGCGGAAAAACTCTTCGCTGGTTCCGGCCACACCTTCGAAGAAATCGCCGCTCTTGGCAAAGACCGAAAGCCGCTGCCGCATTTTCCTCTTACCGTTTCCCTCAGTGTCAAAGCGGCCATCGAAACCACTCCTGTGGAATCCGCCAATGTCGTGGCGAAGCTTCCCGGCTCGGATCCCAAGCTGAAAAATGAATGTGTGGTCCTCTCCGCGCACATCGACCACGTTGGCATCGGTGCGCCGATCAACGGCGACAAAATCTATAACGGGGCCATGGACGATGGCTCCGGCAGCGCGGCGGTTCTGGATGTGGCAGCAAGCTTGAAAGCGCATCCCGAGGAAGCCAAGCGCTCAATTCTCTTTGTCCTTGTCACCGCGGAAGAAAAAGGCCTTCTCGGCTCCAAGTATTTCGCCGCGCATCCCACCGTTGCGCTAAAGGCCATCGTCGCGGATATCAACATGGACATGTTTCTTCCCATCGTTCCGCTGAAAACCTTGACCATCCAGGGCATTGATGAATCCGACCTCGGCCCGCGCGCGGTGGCCATAGCGCAGTCCATGGGCGTCAAACCCATCGCCGATCCCGAGCCGCTCCGCAACCGTTTCATCCGCAGCGATCAGTACAGCTTCATCAAAAAAGGCATTCCGTCAATTAAAGCCGACGTCGGCTTCGAACTCGGCACTCCCGAACAGAAGATTTTCAAAGACTGGCTCACCAACCGCTATCACGCGCCATCGGACGACGTGAACCAGCCTGTGGATCTGAAAACCGCCGCCGGCTACGAGGAATTTACGCGCCGTCTGCTGCTGGAAACCGCCAACGCTGCGGACCGCCCGCAGTGGAACAAAGATTCCTTCTTCCGGCGCTACGCTACCAACTAAATCGAGCATTCACGCCCGATTGTGTTGGTGCGCCAAGCTCCTTCCCAATCTTTGATACGAATTTTATTTGACCGTAATGGTTTTCTGGCGTACTATCCTTCGCGAATTACCCAGCCACTTCGAGCCGCTCAAATGTTGGGGTAGCGGTTCTTCTCTCCAGTCCTCAAAAACCGTGTTTGTTCCGCGGCTTAACTGCTAGCCTCCGCCTCGGTATCGGTTAAAAAGCGTTTGTGCGTGTGTGTCTCAATCCTAGGAGGAGTCCTCATGCCAGCTACTGCAAATAGATCGTTGCCATTGCGTCTCAAAGAAAGTCTTCTTGTTATTTTCTTTCTAAGTCTCTTAAGCGCCCTGTGTGGAACCGCGATTGCCCAATCCACCGCGGTTCTGAGAGGCACCGTGACAGACGCAACGGGAGCCGCGGTCCCAAACGCAACTGTAGTAACGAAGAATCAAGCCACCGGAGCGGAGTGGAAGGGCGCGTCCGACGGCCTTGGAACTTATGTGTTTCCCTCGCTGCCCATCGGAGTTTACGAAGTCAAGGTCAGCGCAACCGGTTTTGAGACTTCCGTGGTGCGCAATATTACGCTGAATGCCGCCAGCACCGTCACCCAAGACACAAAACTGCAGATCGGCGAAGTCAGCCAGATGGTGACCATTACCACCGAGACTCCGGTAATCGATGCCAACACCATCTCCATGGGCCAGGTCATCGACCAAAAGACTACGCAAGAGATTCCGCTCAACGGGCGCCACTTTGTGGATCTCAGCCTGCTGACCCCAGGAACCGTAACGCCTCCAGTGACCGGCTTCTTGACTGCGCCGCTTCGCGGCCAGGGATCCTTTGGACTCAACACCGCTGGTCAAAGAGAAGACACCGTCAACTACCTCGTGAACGGCATCAACCTCAGCGATATGGTCCAGAATCAGATCACCTTTCAGCCTTCCATTAACACCGTTTCCGAATTTAAAGTCGACAATTCCACGTTCAGCGCCGAATACGGTCGGAACTCTGGCGCCATCGTCAACATCGCCACTCGCTCGGGCACCAACGATTTCCACGGCGAGGTTTTTGATTTTTTCCGGAATAGCGGGGTGGATGCGAGAAACTTTTTCAATCCCGATGTGACCTCGGCCGGATTGCCCAATCCCCAGGCTACTCTTAAAAGGAATAATTACGGCGCCGCCCTTGGGGGACCGATCCGCGCGAACCGCGCCCATTTCTTCGCCAGCTACGAAGGATTGCGCCAGCGCCAGGCCGTAAACATCAACAGCCTGGTTCTTCCTCCAGGTTCCCTGGGCAGTGACTCCGCCGTCCAGGCCCTGATAGCCCTGATCCCGGCTTCAAATACCACGGAGAACGGCCAGCCCTTTTTCGTTGGCTCTGCCCTCGCGCCCGTCAATATTGATCAAGGAACTGCTGACATTGACTTAGACCTTACCGCAAAGGACCGGCTGCACGGATACATCGCCATTCAACAAGACCTACGGCAGGAACCTACCTTGCAGGGCAATACACTTCCAGGCTGGGGCGACACACGCCAGTCCCGGCGCCAAATCGGAACCGTGAGCGAAGATCACGTTTTCGGCCCGGCGCTGACCAACACGGTTCGCGTAGGCTACAACCGCATTCACATTGTTTTCGCTCCGAACCGGTTGCTGAATTCAGCCAACTTCGGCATCAACAATGGCATAAACGCTCCCATCGGCCTGGCGCAGATGGACATCGGCTCAGGCGCCCTGAATTTTGGCGGCCCTGCACAGTTCCCCCAGGGCCGCGGCGATACCAGCGCCGTCCTGAATGACACTTTAAGCTGGCTCCACGGACGGCATAACCTTGCTCTTGGCGGCGAAATCCGCCGCGTTTATAACGACAATTTCGCTCTCGACACTACGATCTTTCGATTTGCCAGCCCCAGCGCCTTCCTTGCTGACACAGCATCCTCTTTTACTTTCGTAGGAACGCAGGCCAATCGCATTCTTTCGCCCGCCTACGACGGGTTCGCCGAAGACAGCTTCAAGGTGCGGCCTAACCTCACCTTGGAATTGGGGCTTCGCTATGGCTGGTACGCGACGCCGTCGGAGTACGCCAATCGATTCACGGTTTTTGACCCTGCCACCCAGTTCCTGGTGCAGGTGGGGAGCAATGGCCTCAATCAGCCCTTCCACACCAATAACAGGAACTTCCAACCCCGCATTGGATTCGTGTGGTCCCCGTTCAAGAATCAAAAAACAGTGGTGCGGGCGGGATACGCTATCTTTACAGACGAGCCGGTCACCGGCATTGTCACGGGACTGAACACCAATCCGCCGTTCAGTCAGCCTCTTACCGCCACGCCGAACCCAACGACGGGTACTACTGTCTCGCTGACGAATCCGAACGCTGGGGCGAGCCTTCTTTCCCCAACGACCATCGACCGCAACTTCAACAACCCCTATGTCCAATCGTATAACTTCAACCTCGAGCAGCAGCTCTCCCCTTCCATGGGGCTGACCGTAGGCTACATGGGCTCGAAAGGAACGCACCTGAGGGTCGCTCGCAACCTTAACCAATTTGGGTTGGCCGCCGGAACTCTTGTCCGGCCGTTCCAAACAGTATCGGCCTCCAGTCCCATCGACGCGGGCGCGCGTCTTGGTAACATCACGGAAATAACCAGCGGTGCAGGTTCGGACTACAATGCGCTGCTCGTGGAGTTCAACCGCCGCTTGTCCCATGGCTTGCAGTTCATCTCGTCGTATACGTACTCCAAGTCGATAGACGAAAACTCGCTCAACTCCCAAGGCGTCATCTTGCAGAACAGCCTGGATCTCGCCGGAAATCGTGGCTTGTCCGACTTCGATGTCCGGCACCGCGGTGTCGTGAGCGGGTTTTATGAACTGCCGTTCCATCGCAACCGCCTGAATCGCCTGACCTCGGGCTGGGAAGTGGGGACCATCGTCCAGGCGCAAACCGGCAATCCTTTGAACTTAATCACGGGAATTACCAGCTTTACCGGTACAACCGGTCTTGGCGCCTTGCGGCCGGACCCCCTGGCAGCCGTAACCAGCACGGGGAATCCTGATCAGTGGTTCAGCAACGCGGTTGTATGTGCAAACTACAGCGGGCTCCTCCCCGCCCCGCCGGCGCCCCCAGCCCCGCTTCCAGCCTGCTCCTCCACCCCCAATGCGGCGTTTACCATCCCGTGCACTTTTAGCAATACCCCCACGACCTCGGGCACTTATCCAGTCATTTCCAACAGTTGCCATTTCGGTGGTCTCGGCCGCAATGCACTCACCGGTCCCCGCTTCGTCAACACGGACTTGTCCCTCGTCAAGAATACAAAGCTCACTGAGCGTATGACCCTGCAGTTCCGCACCGAAGCCTTTGACGTGTTCAATCATCCGAACTTCGGGAACCCCAATCTCAATGTCCAAAACAGCTCGTTCGGCAAGATCACCAGCACGCGTTTCCCGACGGGCGATTTCGGCTCCGCGCGCCAGTTGCAAGCTTCGCTGAAGCTGATGTTCTAGCGCGCAAACTGAAAAGCTCCACCAGGCGGCGCCTTCTTCGCGGGGGCGCCGCCTTTGTTTTTGCATCTGAAGTCTTCCAGGTGATGTGTGGTAAATTGCACCAACCATTTTTTCGCGCGAGGGTACGGTGCAAAGGCGGACCTTCCCGTTCCCGGACGCAATTCACTAAGAGACCCCCAAAGAGGCTCCTATGCGCGTGTTCGCGGCGACAATTCTTTTCATAAACCTGTTTGTTGCTACGCCGCGCAGTTCCCCGCAGCAATCTCCTCCCCCTCAGTCACGACCGCCAGCTGCCCCGGATGTTGCTTCAGGCAAATTGGTCTTCGAGGGCCATTGCGCTCTCTGCCATGGGATGGACGGCGGCGGTGGCCGCGGCCCATCGCTTCGCCGCCCCAAGCTCGCTCGCGCTGCGGATGACGACGCGCTGAAGTCCGTCATCGAGAATGGCATCGCGCCGGAAATGCCTCCCGCCTGGTATCTCTCCCCAGAAGAAATCGCCGGCGTTGCCGCTTACGTGCGCACGCTTGGGAATGTTCCTCCGGAGGCTCTCCCCGGCGATCCGGCGCGTGGAAAGGCCATCTACGCGCGCAGTGGCTGTTCTGCCTGCCACATCCTTGCGGGAGAAGGCTCCGGTTATGGCCCCGAACTCACCGACGTGGGCGTGCGCCGCGGATCCGCCCGTCTCCGCGAGACCTTGCAGAATCCCGCCAAGACCATCCCTGCAGACTTTCTTCTTCTGGAGGCCACCACCAGCTCCAACCAAACGATTCGCGGCGTTCGCCTCAACGAAGACTCGTTCACAATTCAGTTCAAGGACCAGCAGGGCCGATTCCATAGTTTTCGCAAAAGCGAGCTACGCGGTTTGAAGAAGTTTCGTGGCGAAACTCCCATGCCCGCTTACAGCTCCACCTTTTCCTCTGCAGAATTAGATGACCTCATCAACTTCCTGGCATCGCAGAAAGGCAAGCCATGAAACGCGCCCGGCAAGGACTCACAACCTTTCTTCTCGTGCCCTTTTTTCTTTCCTGCTCCGGTGCCTTCGCGCAAGTTCCTTTCGAGCGCATCGTCAACGCCGACAAAGAACCCGGCAACTGGCTGACCTATTCGCGCAATTTGCAGGGGCACCGCTTCTCTCCGCTGACGGAAATCAACACGCAAAATGCTTCCCGCCTCAAAGTCAAATGGGCCTTCCAGTTTCCCGATTCACGCACGGAAGTTTCTCCCATTGCCATCGACGGCATTCTTTACGTCACCGGACCGAACTCCGCCGCTGCCGTTGATGGCCGCACAGGCCGCTCGCTCTGGACTTGGAGCCGCCCGATTCCCAAAGACTACCAATCCATCGGTTTCGGTCACACCAATCGCGGTCCCGCGGTTCTCGATGACAAACTCTTTGTCGCCACGCTCGATGGCTACCTCATTGCGCTCGATCTGAAAAGCGGCATCGAGCGCTGGTCGGTGAAAGTGCTCGACTACAAAACCGGTTACAGCATGACCATGGCTCCGCTGGCCATTGACGGAAGAGTTGTCGTCGGCGTCAGCGGCGGCGAAGCCGGCATTCGCGGATTCATTGACGCGTACGACGCGAAAACCGGCGCGCAAGCCTGGCGCTTCTGGACCATTCCCGGTCCCGGCGAACCCGGCCACGAAACCTGGTCCGGCGACGACTGGAAGACCGGCGGCGGAGCGACGTGGGTCACCGGCGCGTACGACCCGGAACTGAAACTCGTCTACTGGGGCGTTGGCAATCCCGGTCCCGACTGGAACGGCGACATGCGTCCCGGCGACAATCTTTATACTTGCTCGTTCGTCGCCCTCGATGCCGCGACCGGAAAGCTGCGCTGGTATTTCCAGTTTTCGCCGCACGACACGCACGATTGGGACGCCACGCATGTCCCGATGCTTTTCGACGCGCAAATCGGTGGCGCCAAGCGCAAACTCATCGCGGTCGCGAACCGCAATGCGTTTTACTACGTGCTTGACCGCGCCAGCGGCGAATTTATCGCCGGCAAGCCTTACGCCAAACAAACCTGGGCCAAAGGTCTCGACGCCAAGGGCCGGCCCATTCCTGCGGCGAATAATGAGCCATCCAAAGAGGGAAATCTCATCTGGCCCAACCTGAACGGCGCGACCGTGTGGTTCAGTCCGTCGTACGATCCGCAAACCGGGTTCGTGTACGTGGCCACGCGCGAAATCGGCGCGCGCTACTTTAAGCGCGAGACACCTTACAAAGCCGGCACATTTTTCCCCGGCGGCGGTGAAGATGAATTGCCTCCCGACGATGCCTGGGGCGCGATTAAAGCGCTGCAAGCCGAGACGGGTGAGCAACGCTGGGAGTTCGAGCTGCATTCACCGCCGTGGGCCGGCGTGCTCTCGACGGCGGGCGGCCTGGTTTTCTCCGGCTCCGACGAAGGCAATTTCTACGCGCTCGACGCGCGCACCGGGAGACCGTTGTGGGATTTCCAGACTGGCGGCGCGATCGGCGCCAACCCCGTTTCTTTCACCATTGATGGCCATCAATGCATCGCCATCGCCGCCGACCGCGTCCTCTATGTCTTCGGGCTCTGACGCGGAACTGAGGGTCGCCCTTTTCTTTGCCCTGCAGAATCTTTAAACGTCAGTTTCAGAAACTGACCCGTGGGGCGACCTTCACATGAGAATTGTGCTTCCGCCCCCGGATCAAACCACGCAACCTCGCCTTCGCGGAGCGTTTTCGATGATTTGCCCTTCGCCTCGAGTCTGACATAAGGACTACCGAGTCCTACGACGAGAAACGCGAGTTTGGAGTCCTTTTCCGTGTGTTTTCCGCTTTGCAAAAGCGTCACGAGATCAAGTCTAGCCTCATTCGTCTCGAACTGAGTGCTGGTCCAGTCCTGTGTAAACGGTGGATCACAAATGCCTGCTCCTTGACCAAGAATTACGAACCCGCAGTCATTGTGAGCCTCTCCCTGCGGCTTGAGCAACTCGATGGTGATGTTGCGGAAGGAGGTGTCGGCAAGGTTGCGGGCGACGTGGGCGAAACCGCCACGCGTGAAGTGCGTTTCGCCGTCTTTGAGTTGAAGATGGATTTCGGGCTTGTTGAGGATGGCGTTGACGACGTCGGAGGGGCCCAGCGAAACGTAAATGTAGTCGTGGTCGTGCTGGTGAAGCAGCGTGCTTTCATGAGGAGGGGCTTCGACGTAGTACACGCGGACATATTCATTTTCGATTTTCAGGTGGTGGTGCGGCTCGCCGGGCACATTGCCATGCGCCAGCGGAACAGGTTCCTGCGCGCTGAGCGACAAGGCAAACAAGAAAACGAACGAGCACAACAGCAAATTGAAGGCAGAGCGCTTCCTACACAGCGCCGACATGAAGTCAGCGAAAGAGAAGAGAGATTTCTCTCTGCGCAAGCCGAACTCCGGCAGGAGCCGGAGTGAAGAAGAAGCGTCGGCCTGCTCCGCTCGAAATGACACGTGAGTGCGCCGAGGGGCGCGACGAATGAGGCGTGTGATCATGCGAGGCGTTCGAGGATGCCGGTGGCGCCCATGCCGCCGCCGATGCACATGGTCACCATGCCATAACGCCCGTTGCGGCGCTGCAATTCGCGGATAACGCTGGCGGTGAGTTTCGCTCCGGTGCAGCCGAGCGGATGTCCGAGCGCGATCGCGCCGCCGTTGGGATTGACCTTCGCGGGATCGAGTCCGGCTTGCTGGATGACGGCGAGCGATTGCGCGGCGAAGGCTTCGTTCAGTTCGATAACGGCGATATCGTTCAGCGAGAGTCCGGAAAGTTTCAAAGCTTTGGGAATGGCCGCGACCGGACCGATGCCGAATTCTTCGGGCAAGACTCCGGCGGTGGCGTAAGCGACAAAGCGAGCGAGCGGCTTCACGCCCAGAGATTTTGCGCGCGCCTCAGACATCACCACGGCGGCGGCTGCGCCGTCGCTCATTTGCGAACTGTTTCCCGCAGTGACGGTGCCCTTTACGTGAAATGCAGGCTTCAACTTGCCGAGGGCTTCGAGAGAAGTGTCCGGGCGCGGGCCTTCGTCCACGGAGAAAGTGAACGCTTGCGTCGCCGGTTTGACCGGAGTTTTTGGCTTGGAAGAAGCGCCGTTGCCGTCCGGGAGCGAAGTGATCTTCACTTCGACGGGAATGGTTTCGTCCTTGAATTTTTCCGCGGCGATCGCCGCGAGCGCTTTTTTGTGCGAGTTGAGCGAGAACTCGTCGGCTTGCTCGCGGGTGATGCCGAACTTGCGTGCGATGTTTTCCGTGCCGAGGCCCATGCTGAGGTATGCGTCGGGATAATGATCCACGAGCCAGGGATTGGGCGAGATTTTGTTGCCGCCCATGGGCACCATGGACATGGACTCGGTGCCGCCCGCCACGATGACTTGCGCCGAGCCGCCGCGAATGCGCTCCGCGGCCAGCGCGATGGCTTGCAAGCCGGAAGAGCAGAAGCGGTTGATGGTCATTGCCGAAGTTTCCACGGGCAGTCCGGCGCGCAGCGCTGCAATGCGCGCCACGTTCATCCCTTGCTCGCCTTCGGGCATGGCGCAGCCGAGAATCACGTCGTCAATTTCCTTGGCGTCAAGGCCGGGAACGCGCGCGAGCGCTTCCTTGATGGCCAGCGCCGCGAGATCGTCGGGGCGCGTGGCGCGTAGCGAGCCTTTGTAGGCGCGGCCCACGGGCGTGCGGACGGAAGAAACAATCACGGCTTCAGGCATGGCAGAACCTCG
>Ga0126370_10001521_pt1 | contig 10633 bp, 8 predicted proteins | sample PanSoiMetaPlot_3_FD_92586 | JGI IMG/M metagenome (GOLD analysis project Ga0126370, IMG submission 92586) | Tropical forest soil microbial communities from Panama - MetaG Plot_3 | ecosystem: Environmental > Terrestrial > Soil > Tropical forest > Bulk soil | place: Panama | collected 2016-02-17 | reverse complement strand
CGGTGCAAGCGCTAGCATTGCAGATAGCAGATCGCCACGGCGGGGTGGACTTCGTGGATTCCAACGCCACCGCCGCCATCAGCCCCGGCGTTCCCTACGCGGAACAGGTGGACGACCTGATCAACACCAACAACCTCGGCGCCACCAGGATGATCCGCTCCTTCGGCCCACTGCTGCGCCCTGGCGGCCGGCTCGTGATCACGGCCAGCGACTTCGGCACGCTTGCCAGCCTCCCCGCCCACCTGCACCCCCGCTTCGACACCGAGACGATGAGCCTGGACGACCTCGACCAGACGATGCGCGACTACGCCGACGGCCATGGTCTGCCTTGCCTGGGCTAACGGACTTCTCTGAGCGTGTATCAGGGTTGGCGTACTGATCCTCCTACATGTGAGGAGGTGGGCAGGATTCTTGGCCGCTGACCGTCCACATACGCCATCGGGATTAGCCTCTGGGGCGGATCGGCTTGACCTCTGTTGGCTGAGTGACGTTAGGGATAGGAGAGGACGCAGACCCTTTGCGCAGCCAAAGGCGCCAGGGCCCATGCCCTGCCAATATCAGCGAAGGCCCTAGTCGGTAGCTCCGGACTGTGTCATTTTCAGAGAAGAAAGCGCCAGTGGATGGGGGACCATGGTTGGGGGGCAACGATGGCGCGCCATCGCAGCGACTCACGCACTGGGCTGAGCGCCGGGAACGGTGACGGTCTGGCTGATGCCGCTCGAGATCGGTTGAGTAAGGCCGTCACAGAATTGCGACGTTTGACGCAAGATCAGCTTTTTCGGGCGCTGGGCCGGCTGACTGATGTTGATGACATCCGCGACGTCCCCAGTCTCAACGGTGACAGCGTGACCAGGCTGCCGGATTGGAGCTCGGAGCTCGTGCGTACGGTGGCTGAGTTTGAGGCTGCCATACGCTGCTGCCGGCTTGTCGAACAGGAGTTGCGTCAGCAACGCGACACGTTTCTGGCCGGTTCAGACGACCAACTCGGGACGCTCGCTGAGCATGGCCATGGAGGGCCGCGGGAAAAGAGTCACCGTATGGGTATAGCGGGCTGGCTCAAAGCTGTTTCCCCGCGTAGTCGCCCAGCTCACGAGCAGCGCGGCAACGTGGCTGTCACCGCTTCGCTGACAGCAGGCAAGAGAGCCCTGGGGGCCTCGCCGGCAACCTCGCCCGCGGCGCCAAGCGGGCCCGGCGCTGATATCGCCGCGAGGACTCTAGGGCCGCTCGAGTTGAACGTCGCTGGGAAACATGTGGCGAGGTGGAGCAGCCTGAAGGCGAGGGGTTTGTTCCAGTATCTGCTGGTCCACCGGGGCCGGCCGGTCCGGCGCGACGTGCTGATGGGGCTGCAGTGGCCCGATCACACTCCCACCTCGGCCCGCAACAACCTCAATGTTGCCCTCCATAGCCTGCGCAACACCCTGGATGGACCATGGCAGGGCCACCAGCCGGTCCTCTACCGGGATGGATGCTACTTGCTCAATCCCTCTCTGACATGGTGGATAGACCGGGAAGAATTCCTTTATGCCCTTCGCCAGGCGCAGCTTTTCCGTGTCTCGAGCCATCTCCGCGAAGCTATCTCCCACTATCAGGACGCGGTCGGACTATATCGCGGGCCGCTCTTCGAAGACGACTCTGCTGGTGATTGGTATCTGGCAGAGCAAAGACATTTGAATGATCTCTACCTGGAAGCATTGGAAAGCCTGGGAGAGATCTACTTCGATCTGGGAGAGCTTACTTCCGCGGAGCGGTTCGGGCAGCGAGCGCTGACCAGCGACCCATGCTGTGAGCCTGCACACCGGCTTCTCATGCGGTGCTATGCCCTAGAGCACAAGCAACAGCTGGTGAGCCGTCAGTACCGCTTGTGTGTCGACGCCCTGCGCGACGAACTCGGCGTCGCCCCAGGCGCGGAGACACTGCGGCTGTTCCAGAGCCTCACCTCGGCATCCCACTTAGCGTGGGCAGGCTGCCGCTAACTCCGGCTACCAGCCGGAGCCTAATCCATGCACGCTCGGGCCGGGCTACCCGTGGTTGTGGGGTGCGACCGGGCAGACCGTGGGTGGGACGTCTGGCGCCACGAAGTCCAGCAGGTCGTTCCACTCTTCGGTGGTGAGGTCGCGCCGGGTGTGAATCTTGAGCCAGTTGGCATAGAACGCCGCGCTTCCGACGTCATCTGATGGCATGCCGTTCTGCTCGCAGTAGGTGGCGAACTCTTGCACCAAGGTCATCTCATTCTCCGATCAGAGATGATGGCAAAACCGGGACCGAGGGCTGCCCCAAGGTCCCGGTCACGGTCCGCCTGCATGTGCTCGGTACGCACATGCGTCACGATTAGTCTTCACTACCCCACCTATGTCCATCTATGCGCGGCATCCCAGAAGATCTGTGAGCTTGACGGGCCGACTTCAGCACAGGGCGGATCGTGTCGTCCGGCGACCGAGGGTCACCGGAGCAGTGGACGCGATTTATGCGTTAATTAAGCGCCTGGCTAGATCTTAAGCGCAAACTAATCCAGGATTATGTATTTCCTTAGCGGCGCCCGGCTACCGTTTCTAATCATAGAAAGGTGTGCGCCTGGCGCTTATCCCGGGGGCACCATGGGTGAAAGGAGATGCGCAGTGACTACACCGGTTACTGCACCGCCGTGTTGGGCGGGGGACAAAGATTATCTCGACGGCAGGACCGAGATCGAGCTGCCGTCCGAGAGGTACACGAAGGTGTACTGGGACGCCGACATTCTCGACCTCGATGACAAGAACAAGCACGATACGATCATTGGTACCCAGGAGACCTTCGCGGTGCGGTTCCGCGTCGAACTGCGCGGCAGGCTCTGGCGATGCATCACCGGCGACTGGCTGTTTGACGTGGGCTTTAAGCCCATCGGGCCAGGAAAGGGCTTCTACCTGTCCTCGCTTCTGAACGCCGCCGACTTCGAAGTCAAGGGCTGGCGGGGCTGCGACACCTTGTGCATCGAGCAGACCGTCACCGTGCCGCCAGGAACGATCACGCTCGACGGCAACGTGGACACGGAGGTCTACGAAGTGGCGGCCAAGGTCGAGCTGCGCTGCTGCGATGGCCACGTGGCGGTCGCCGGCTACGAAGCGCTCGAGGAGTACGAGTTCTTCAAGGGCGCCTGAGGCCCGACATCAGCTGTCCGCTGGGCCCGGCTGCGCGCAGCCGGGCCCGGGGCGGCGGTGTGGTAGAAGACCACGGTGGCGAGGAGGTGGGCGCTAGTGCCCGGCGACGATCTGAGGTCCATACCTGATCTGCAGGCTAGCCACTTGCGCGCGCTTGATGACAAGCTAGGGATCACCGGCCTCCGGGCCCTGGCCGATGCTGATCAGCGCACTATCCACGCGGCATTGCGGAACGTCCGGCCCTATGCGTCGCTTGCGCGTATCGCGGCCTGGCAAGACGATGCCCGAAGCAGGCTCGCCGACGCGGCGATCGACACGTCGGTATGGCATACCGCGGCGTCATTTGCGGTGATCTTCGCTCAGCGCCAGGTCAATGGCACCTGGGAACACCGGCTCGAAGCCGAGCAGACGGAGGTGGAGCCTGCGCCGGAACCCCAGCAGTGGGCAGACTGGGGCTGCGGGCAACTGTGTGACTGGATGCTCGCCAAGGTCGGCCAGCCAGAAGGCCCGGCTGCTTCCAAAGCCGGTGCGGTCAGCCGGATCAGGAGCGCTGCCACTGGCACCAGGCGGGCCGAGTTGCGCATTGATAGCGCCTCGATTACCGATGCCTCACATGAGCTGGGCCTCATCACCGGCGGCAAGTTGATCTCGAAATCGCCGGAAGAGCTAAGACCCCCGGCCCACCTGCGCCTCACCGTGAGCGGGGGACGATCCGGTCAGCAACTGAGGGCAGCCGTATGGTTCCGTCGTCGTGGCCATCCGGGCTGGAGCCCGCAGGAACCGGCGGACCTTCCCCCCTCGGGCCAAGCCGAGTTCGACCTCTCCCTGGTCCCGTCCGGCGGGCACAACGTCAGGCTGCTGGCCTGGGCCACCGACCCTGGCGCCACCATGGCTGCCGTCACGCTGCCCACGCTGACCTTTCATCGGGAGGCAGACGGCGACGTTGGCCCTGCGGCCGTACCCGACCGTCCGTAACGGGGCAGCGAGCGGCACGGGTTATCTGTATCCGAACATCTGGTGCTGTGCTGGGGTGTGCTGCCCTATGAGCATGCCGAGCGCGAGCGACCCGTGACTCCCGGGTTCGCTGGGTCCGGCATACGACCGTCAGAGGTACTTCCAGCAGCGCAGCAGCCAGAGCTCGCGGCCAGGCCGGTAGCGCTGATGCACGATGTCGGCCAGGACAAACCTCCGCTCCGAGCAGGTAACGGGCATGGCCGCTCGGATGCTCGTGGAGGCTCAGAAGGGGCAGTTGCCCGGGTCCGGCTCGTCTTGCCGTCTGGTCGCGCCCGCGGGGACGAACTGCACCGCGACCGTCTTCGCTACGGCGCCGCTTTCGTCCCGGATGTTGTGGACGTGGCCGTCGCCGGGGTCGATGAAGGCGTTGCTGGGCGTGCCCGCGGTGTACACGTGCGGGGTGCAGGCCGGGTCGTCGCCGTCGTAGACGGTCACGCTGCCTTGGGTGACGATCACGAAGCTCGGGCCGGGATGGGTGTGCCAGCCGGTGCTGGGAATGCACCCGGGGCTGCCGCACGCGGCCGGGTCCCAGGTGTTCTGTTGGACGTAGAGGTCGGTCGTCCCGACCATGTTCATAACCTCGTTCCAGAACTGTGGGTCCTGGGTCTGGACGTGAGAGAAGATCCGCTCGTACGTCGCCTTCGCCGTCGTCACGCCCACGAATCCCGACGACGGCGTCGCCTGCGCGTTTCCTCCGTAGACCACGACACCGGCGACGGCGAGCATCAGCACCCAGAGCAATCTCGACTTCATTCCTTCTCGTTTCCAGACCAGACCGCTTCGACGACGCGGACGGCGGTGTGGCGGTGATGGTACGGGCGGTGGGTTCATTGGGGTGACTCCTTGGCTATGGTGCGGGCGTTGCTGGGCGGGTGTTTGCCGTTGCCTGCACCGGCAGGACAGCGCGTGCCGGCCGGAATCTCCTTGGAATCTCCTTGGAAGCCGGCTTGGAACCGCAGCCGGCCGGTGGTGGACCGGGTATCGGACCTGGTGGTGGAATGGGGAAAGCCGCTGGCCCAGGCGGCTGACACCCGGGCGGGGGGTGGGTGATGGTTGCTGAGGCGGTGGCCGCCGAGACTGGGTTCACACAATTCGGCATTCTTGGGCCCCTAGAGGTTTCGCGGGCCGGGCGTGCGGTGCCGCTGGGCGGGCCGCGGCAGCGGGCGGTGCTGGCGCTGCTGCTGCTGGAGGCCAACCGGGTGGTGTCGATGGACCGGCTGGCCGAGGATCTCTGGGCCGGGCACCCACCCGAGGGGTGGGTTACCACGTTGCAGACCTACGTGTCCCACCTGCGCCAGGCGCTGGAGCCGGGCCGGGCCCGGGGCGCCGCCGGGGAGGTGCTGGTCACCCAAGACCGCGGCTACCTGCTGCGCGTGGACCGCGAGCACCTGGACGCGGCGCTGTTTGAGGAGGGCTTCACGTCAGGCCGGACGATGCTAGACGCGGCCCGGTACCCCGAGGCGGCCCAGACGCTGCGCAAGGCGCTGGAGCTGTGGCGCGGCCCGGTGCTGGCCAACCTGGCCGACTACGCCTTTACCCGGCCCGAGGCCGCGCGCCTGGAGGAGTTGCGGCTGGCCGCGCTGGAGGCCAGGATCGACGCGGACCTGGCGCTGGGCCGCCACGATGCGCTCACCGCCGAGCTGGAGCAGCTGGCCGCCGAGCACCCGCTGCGGGAACGGGTGCACGCCCAGCTGATGCTGGCGTTGTACCGGTGCGGCCGGCAGGCGGATGCACTGGCCGCCTACCGCCGGGCCCGCGCCCTGCTCGCCGATGAGCTCGGCATCGACCCCGGCGAGCCATTGGAACGCTTGCACGCCGCCGTGCTCGCCCACGACCGGGCCCTTGACTGGACCGGCACCCCGGCCCCGCCCGGAGCCCCGGCACAAGGATCACCTGGCTGGCGGTTCGCGGGCGGCGGGGAGCTGGCCTGGGCGCGGCAGCGCGCCCGCCGCCTGCTGGTCATCGGCTCAGCGCTGGCGGTCGCCGCGGCTGGGTGCATTGCCGTGGTGGCCCGGCCGTGGGCCGCAGAGCCGGCCGGGCTGCCCGCTGACAGCGTGGGCCTGATCGACTCCTCCGGCGGGCGGGCCGGGGCCACGGTGATGGTGGGCAGCCCGGCGGGCCTGGCCTACGGCGACGGGTCGGTCTGGGCCGTGGACAGTGCCGAGGGAACCGTGTCCCGGATCAACCCGGCGACCCACGCTGTGATCGCGCCGATCCCGGTTGGCGCCGATCCGGCCGCGGTGGCCGTCACCGGCCAGGACGCGTGGGTGGCCAACAGCGGCGATGGGACGGTGTCCCAGATCGACACCACGACCAATACCGTGGTGCAGAAAATCCCCGTGGGCAATGAGCCGGTCGCCATCGCCAGCGGGCGCAGCGGGGTGTGGGTGGCCAACCAGGGCGACGACACCGTGGACCGGATCAATCCGGTGACCGGTACCGTGACCATGAGAAATATCGAGGTCGGCGGGGGCCCAGACGGGATCGCGGTCAGCCCGGACGCGGTCTGGGTCGCCAACAGCGAGGACGGCACGGTTACCCCGATCGACCCAGCCACCGGCACCCCCGGCGGCCCCGTTTTCGTCGGCGCCGGCCCGGCCGGTATCGCGGTCACTCCTACCGCGGTGTGGGTGGCCAACTCGCTGGACCGCACCGTCATGAAGATCGACCCGTCGAGGGACAGGGTGATCGACAGCATCGACGTCGGAGACGGGCCGGGCGCGATCGCCGCCGCCAATGATGGCATCTGGGTCAGCGACCAGTTCAATGCGACCCTGGACCGCATCGACCCGCGCACCGACCTCGTCGACCGTGTGATCCCGGTGAGCAGCTCGCCGCAGGGCATCGCCGCGGCCAGGACAGGCGTCTGGGTGGCGGCGCGCCCGTTCGCGGCGGCCAGTCACCGCGGCGGCACGCTGACCGAGGTGAGCGCCGGCTTCCCGCTTCAGCTTGACCCGGTACATGACATCTCCGTAACAACCGCTGCCCTGGCCGCCGTCTACGACGGGCTGGTCGCGTTCCGCAAAGCCGGCGGCACGCAGGGGGACACGCTCGTCCCGGACCTGGCCGTGACGCTGCCGCGCCCGGCCGATGGCGGCACGGCGTACACGTTCACGCTGCACCAGGGAATCCGGTACTCCACCGGCGCGCCCGTGCGGGCCTCGGATTTCCGCCGCGGCCTCCAGCGCGAGCTCAGCCTCGGCGATTTCCCCGACTATTACGAGGGCATTCTCGGCGCCCAAGCATGCCACCAGAACCCGCGGTGTGACTTGGCGGCCGGGATCGTCACCAACGACGCGGCGCGCACGGTCACCTTCCACCTGCGCCAGGCCGACCCCGACTTCCTCGACAAGCTCGCCCTGCTCTTTGCGGTGCCGGCCCCGCCCGGCACCCCCGGCCATCTGATGGACCGTGCGCCGTTCCTGCCCGGCACCGGCCCGTACATGATCTCGCACTACCAGCCGAACTCGTCACTGACCCTGGTGCGGAACCCGCATTTCCGCCAGTGGTCGTACGCGGCCCAACCGGCCGGCTACCCGAGCGTGATCCGGATCGAGGGCATGACCGACCACCGTAAGGAGCAATCAGCGGTGGCGGCTGGCCGGGCGGATCTCGTCGATATCAGCCTGGACGGCCTGCCGTACCGCCCGCTGGCCATTCGGTACCCGGCCAGGGTCCACACCGGTCTCCCGCTCAACGCCTGGGCCCTATTCCTCAACAACCGCGTACCACCGTTCACCAGCCTCAAAGCCCGGCAGGCGATCAACTACGCCATCGATCGTGACCGGTTCATCCAGCTGACCTCCTTCGGCGTCTCCGGCCCGGCCACCCCGACGTGCCAGATCCTGCCCGCTGACTTCCCCAGCCACCAGCCCTACTGCCCCTACACCGCCGGCGCCAAGGACGGCGCCTGGCACGGGCCCGACCTGGCCACGGCGATGCGGCTCGCGCACCAATCCGGCACCACGCACGTGCCGGTGACCGTATGGAACTGGATGGGCAAACCTGTCGGCGCCTACCTCGTCCACGTGCTCAGGCAACTGGGCTACCAGGCCACCCTGCACGATGTGCCTCTTGGCCAGTTTTTCGCCACAGCCAGAGATTCCAGACACAAGATCCAGATGGGCACCGCCGGCTGGATACCGGACATTCCCTCCCCGTCTGACTTCTTTCTCCCGGTTCTGACCTGCCAGTCCTTCTACCACGACCCCACCAGCACCAACAACTACGCCGGGTTCTGCGATCCGCACGCCGACCGGCTAGTCAACGAGGCACGGGCGGCACAGCAGACCGACCCGGCCGCTGCCCGGCGACTGTGGGCACAGGCAGACCACGTCGTCACCGACCAGGCTCCCTGGGTCCCGACCTTCAACGAGTCATGGGCTTGGTTCGTCTCCGCCCGGGTCCGGAACTGCCAGGAGTCCCCGTACTACGCTGGCCCGCTGGCCGACCAGATGTGGGTCCAATAGCAGGCCTCGTCACGCGCGCCTAGAGCTCCTGCTCGTCGTCCTGGCTGCCATGACAGGGCGGTTCCGGGTGACCAGGACACCTCCCGCGGCGCCCCGGGACCGGTCCGGCTCCAGCGCCGGGCGCAGGTGGGACACATACGGCGGCACCGCCCGCCCGGACCGCCTGACCTCCAATGGCCCGAGAATACCGAACTCCGCGAACCCCGTCTCGGCGGCCACTGCTTCTGCAGCCATGGCCCCACCCGCTTGTCCGCCCTGGCCGCCCAGACCAGCCGCTTTCAGCAATCTCATCCACCAGGCCCGCCCTGTTCTAAGCCTTGTCAAGCCGATCCCAAGGCAATTCCGGCCACCATGCGCTGCGGTGTCAGTACGGACAACGCGACAGGCCAACCACAGAACGTCCGCCCAGACAGCCGGAGGGCCACCCCAATGAACCACCAGCCCGCACCATCACAGCCACCCCGCATCCCGAGGACGCTTGCCAGGCTCGGCGGGCTGGCAGTCTGCCTGACCGCCGCCATGGGCCTGGCCCCGGCCGCCCGGGCAACCTCCTCGCCGCCGGCGCCTTCCTTTACACCGGTACCGCCACTCCCGCCCCCCGCCACGGTGCCCGCTCACTTCCCGCCGTGGGCCATCGTCGCGATCCTGGCCGCAACGATCGTCCTGTCCGTCGCCACGACCCTCATTACCCTGGCACTGGCACACATCCGCTGGGCCCGCCGCGAAGCAGCAGCCTCCCCAGAACCCCACGCCAGCACGCCAGGACGGGATCCTTAGCACGACACGGCCTGAAACGCAGATCAGCCGGATCGGTTCAGCAGGGTCGTGGGCGAGCCGGCCACAGCAGGGTTAGCCGAGCGCCGTTCTGCCAGGTCGACGAGCGGTCCGGCTTCGCCGGGCTCACCACCGTCGGCCGCAATGCCGTGCCGTGCGCCTGGCCGGTGCACCGCCAGGCCATCCGCCGCGGCCCGGCGCCCACGCCTGACTACCCAGCAGTGTCAGCAGTGGGGCACACTGGCCGGCTTAAGCCGTCACCAGCGCCAAAGCCGTTCTGGTCATCATTGGTGAAACGGCCGCCGCTTGCCTCCGGCGTGGCCGTCACGGCCACGGCGAACGCCGGGACAGCGACTTCCAACTCGGCCAGCCCCACGGCAGGCACTCAGGCTCCCGGTGCGGGATCGCTCATCGGCATGACCAACGCTGGCAGCCGTGCCGATTACCCAGATCTGCGCCAGACGCGAATCATGCTGTCACGCTCCGGTCAGCCCGCAGAACGGCGGATACTTGCGCATTGCCGCAGATCAGCGCTGGTCACAAACTGTGATCCGATTCCAGGCCTGACGCCATCATTCGGTGCGACCGCGCCCGGCGTTCACGGAGGTAAGGCAGGCGCGCCGGACTGCGGGACGGTTAGCCAGTGCCTTGACGGCCAAGTTGCCTGGACATCGGTGACGGACTTTACCGGATGGTCTACGAAGGGTCACCCGCGGGCAAGTAGCTCATCGAGTATCTCGCCCTGACGGTGATAGCCGGCGAGATGGCCTTCGTTTTCGCTGAACGTGATCAGCCGCGCGTTTGGCAGATGGCCGACCACACGTCGTGCGGCCGACAGCGGAGCGTTTGCGTCCTTGGGCGCGTGCCACCAGGTCACCGACGTCTGGACCGCGGCCAAGTCCACGTCCTCCCATGGCGAGGCGACCGCGAAGGCCTCATCGACCCAGCCGTCCACGCCCTGCCGCAGCGCTTCTTTGCTGGCGACGATCAACTCGGCCTGCCACTGCGGGTCGGCCATCACCGCCCGGTCGGCGGCCGGAGCTCGATCCATCACGGCCCGAAATACCACAATCGGGTCGTCGAGCATGGCAGTCCGGATGGGCTCCATCAGCCGGCGTAGCCCCCCCACATCACCCTTCTGCACCAAGCCGTGCGCGCGGGCGTTGAGCCCGATCATCTGCCCGGCCTCATCGCCGGTGCACGGGGCGGCGCCAACGAGCACCGTCATCGCGCGAACGCGGT
>Ga0126370_10001518_pt1 | contig 10654 bp, 13 predicted proteins | sample PanSoiMetaPlot_3_FD_92586 | JGI IMG/M metagenome (GOLD analysis project Ga0126370, IMG submission 92586) | Tropical forest soil microbial communities from Panama - MetaG Plot_3 | ecosystem: Environmental > Terrestrial > Soil > Tropical forest > Bulk soil | place: Panama | collected 2016-02-17 | reverse complement strand
TTCTTGACGAGTTGGTGCACCCTGACGCGGACCTTGCCTCCGTCTCCCTCGGTGATGGCTAGCGGTTCGACATGGGGATCGAACTCGCCCCATTGTCGAGTCCAATAGGCGCGGATCTCTTCCTTTCCGACAACTTTGCCGCCCTCCGAAGCCTTGGGCCAGCTCACATCTTGCGTCATCAGTGCTAATGCACCGTCGATGTCCCGCTTGTTGAATGCGGAGTACGCCTGCTCAATAAGGGTCTTAGTGTCTGCCATACAACCTCCTACAACGCTTGCTATACACTCGGTTTTCGTTATCCCGCCAGTCCGCATCTCGCGCCATTTAGCCCGTTCACGATGTCATGCAGCGATGATGCGAATGAACCCTCATCAAATAAACTCATCAACTCCTTTTTGAGCCTCCGAATTTCCTGCGAGAAACGGGTGACGGCATCAGTATGTCCAGGGTGGTTGAGTGAAAAATCTTCCGCAAAATCGACGGAAGACAAGAGACAACGGCGAATGTCCCAAAATGACGGACCATCAACTGTTGATTTCATAACACCCTCCTTACGGACAATTCCCCGCCTCTCGATACCCCGCTATTGCTGCGCTATTAAACGCTGCTCGTGTGTGAGGTGCAACCTAGCTGTAATTGGGACAATCTGGCCAGTGATAGATGTGACTGCGACGGGTGCCATTCAGCCGCTCGTCGTGGTCCCGCCACCCAACACATTCGAGGCGATCGACTTCATGACCGATTCTTCCAAACCGTCGCATTGACGGGGAGGATTACAAGTGAGCCGCTACCGCTAATTGCGAAATGTTCTGATTGGCCAATCTCTTAATGTGCACCCGAAGTTTTTCATCGGCAATGCTACTGGCTAATTCGGAAATTGCCAACCGGAGGGTCATCTGGCCAAACGGCCCGTTCCAGTCGGGCCATTCCCCTCCGCGCCTCAAAATTGCAAGGAGGTTATGATTTTGAAACAGAGCATCTTCTGTCTTAAGAGCGTTTGGCATTTGGTATCTCCTTTCTGTCTCGGTTTATTCTATCTTCAGCCGCATGAAGGATAAGGACCCAGAAGATGTACTAGTAAGGCTCGGTATGCAAAAAGTGCACACGGGGAGAGGAAGAGCTGCGTCTTGAGAAGTTTCAATCATTTTTCACATCACCTCCGTCTCAGGACAGTCCAAATGTTATCGGAAAACATTCTGAGAGGATCATATCGGATACAGGTGTAACCCCCATTTCGATCGAACACTCCCAGACGCAAGTCGACAAGAGGAGTATTCCTGTGTTTAGGCTGGCAGGGATGACAGCGAGAATGACTTTACACCGTGGCCGAGTTAGCCGAATTGTTTGACCAAGCTGACCGGAATACGCAGAATGGGGGCAGGATCAGCCCACAGCCGTAGCCCTGCTCCTCGTGCCCTTCGTTCCAACTCTTCAAGGATCACATTCCCAGGAGCATACCTCCTGTACCACCAGCACCAGCCATCTTTGATCAATCTTGTCCATGGTGTTAATCTGGCCGCCTTTCGGTTGTGATCAACCTAGCTCATAAACCGACCCTGTGATCTAGGTGCGCGACCCTAATATGCAACCGTCCCTTAGGATTGACATCTAGGACAGAAAAGACTGCTACGCCATGAACAAATTCATTTCTGTCATTCGACTCAGTCGAGTCTTGTCCACACTATTACTACTCGTTCTTGTGGGTGGATGCACGAAGGTAATCGATGTCACTCGGGTCGAGAACCTGTCACCCAACGAGGGCATCGCATTCGGGCGCATCAATGTGAGAGTGAATGGGCACGATCAACACTGGGGAACCGCAGGTTCTCTAGAACACGCCAAGCAGATGAGCGTTGGGGGGCAAGGCGAATGCCGCGTGTTTGTCCAGTCACTGACGACTAACGAGATTATGCTGTCAAACTTGCTCGAAGATGGAACATTTTCTTGGGAACTTCCATACGGCAAGTACGAAATTCGCTCGTTCGAATGGCACTGGTATGAAGTCATTGTAGACAAGTGGCTGAGAGTTCGAATCACTGCTCAATTTGCGCTCTCACCCAGCTGCCGAATTTGTTATTTGGGAACGATGATCATCGATGTCGACAAGGAACAATTAAAGCGGAAGCATATTCAAGTCGTAGATGAGGAGACTGACGCGACGCCCAGGCTAAAGCGAATATTTCCAGGGTTGTCGGAGAACATTGAGAAACAATTGTTACAAGGTGACAAACCACTTTAACACACATCCTCCGATCCACCTTGCCCTTCTCTCGACAATCGATGCCGTTGAGTTAGACGCGTTCAGCGCGATTGTTGTGCAGGACTTCGATGGTGTCGCCGTCGGGTACACCAGCCACTTTACCAGCGAAGTCTTCGCCGAAGGTAGGACCAGGGATAAAGAAAAGAAAGAGGCAATATACAGACAAGGATCGAGAAAGGCCAAGCTAACGGCCTAGAATCTGTTTAGCATTCCACCGACCGAGCAGCCGACTCGATTGCCTTGGCGATGCCCTTGTTTTTTTCATAGAAAGCCGAGAGCTTGTGCGATTCAACGAGTATACGGTGTTTGTACATCCCGACCCAATTCCCTTTACCGCCAATAGTCCATCCCTGTTCTCGCTCGAATAAGGAACACAGGCTCCGGCTAAACATCTTCCGTATCACCCCCTCATCTTGGTCGGAGCAGACCAGACGATACGCGGACGAAAATGTCGGATGGTTGGGGAAATCCACGTCGGTGCCTCCAAAAGCCGCGACGAACTTGTCGAGCACGTTTTCCGGCTTGAGCTGGAACTCGGGTACCAGGCTGGATATTCGATACGCCGCAATGGTGTGAGCCACTGCATATTCATCCACAGAGTAACGATGATCGAAGATCGCACATTCATGGTCCGGACGTTCTTCTCTCATCACATTGGTCACGCCTTCTCCTACTGAATCGAACGTTGGGATTTGGATTAGATCGGCTGGTAGGGGGATGCTGCCTGCAGGATCAAAGCGGAGGCCGAGTTGACGAGCGACATTCTCAAGCGTTTCTCGCCTGTGTCGCTTCTTTCGAGATGAATGAGCCTGCCCCCTTTTCCTCCGTCAGTCGTCGAGGCTCGGGCGAAGGAGGAACGGTCCGTAGATCAGGACGAACAGGACATAGCCGCCGCTCCAGCCGACTGCTGCCAAACCAAGTACGAGATGCGTCAGAGTCGTCGGAGCGTCGGGGGTCGGCATGACGACCCGCAGCACCGCACCCAGATTGACGAGCACATAGATCAAGACCGTTTTGGAATCGGCGTGCTTCGGCCGTCCGGTATGGCCCAAACTCGCGCGGGTCATGACCGCCAAGGTCATCGCACCCACCGCCCCAGTCGTGAGCACATGCACGGCGTTCGCCGTCGGCAGACCGATCCCAAAGATCACTCCGCCGAGAGCCAAAAACGACAGCGTCAGCCACCCATAGCCCACATGGAGGATCAGCACCAACGGCTCGCGCCACACCATCCAACCGCGCCAGCGCGAGAGACGAATCAGATTCGCCACCCCTGCCGCGAGCAACATCCCTCCTGCCGCGACGCTCTCGGGCTGAGCGATCCACGCGACGGCGGCCACCACGACCAACACAATCGCGACGGCATCGACAGCAGAAAGGGAGGCAGAAATCGCGGTCTTGTTGTGCCGGATCAGGAATTCGCGGGTAAAGTTGGGGGTCACTCGCCCACCAATGAGCGTCAACAACAGCATGATGAACGCGAGCGCCAGACGCTCCGGGAGATCCGTCGGGGTCCCGCGCAGCGCCAGCACGTGAAACAGACAATTCGCGCCAGCATACAGAGTGATCACCACACCGATCGGCGCCTGGCCCCAGCTGCCTGCGGCGGCAAGCTCGCACCAGACGAGCGCGGCCACAACCACAAGAAAGGCTCCATCCACGATGGCAGCCACCAAGGGAAAGGACCACGGCATAGTGAGGAGCAGTCGTCCTGCCAGCCATAGGACTACCAACGAGAGCAGCGGGATGCCCCTGACCGGAGGACGCCCGGTCCAATTGGGGATGGCCGTCAGCAGGAAACCGGCCATCACGGCTGGCAGAAACCCGAAGAGCATTTCGTGGACGTGCCACTCTCGTGGATGATAGAGGAAGCCTGAACTGCTCACGCCGGCAACAATCAACACCCAGACAGGAATCGCCACAGCGGCGAACAACGCCGCACAGAAGAAAAACGGTCGGAATCCATACGACAAGAAGGCTGGGCCATCGTAACGAGGGAAGGTCGGTTCATCGTCCGACTCGGCTTCGGCCCGGCCAGGCTGGCTGACTTGTATCTCGATCTGTTTCTCCGACATGCGCCGACGTGATTCTCGTCGGGGGTCAACGGATTGTCAATGACAGGCCGCCACGGGAGGAGGGTTGGAGTTAGATCAGCCAGTCGAGGCTTGGGAAAAGGCTGCCGGAACATTTTCTTGTTTTGGGAAATGTCCCGGTTTCAGCTCTGTCGATGAAATCCAGAAGAGGAGAATGTGTCAGTTTTCTCCGCCGCTACTGTGGTCTATTGTGTACCATGGTCAAACACTCTCTCATCGAGACAAATCCCTATCTCCGAGATTCAATCAGGCGCCTGGAGATGTTTCACTTGACGGTTTACACATCCACGGGCATTGAAGGCGCCACGCTAACCCAAGCTGAGCTCGAAGAGAGGAAAGCGATTCAGCGTCTTTCTACTCCTGGTCCTGAATCTGCAAAGTCCTCTAGATCACAACGCTGCATAGCTTTGCCATCGGCCTATAATCCCGGTCAAGTCCAGCGCACACTGCAGCAAAATACTGCTGCCGTTTCCTGCCGGACAGCTTGTCGAAAAAGAGAGCTGGCAATCCGCCTTGCAATCCCATCAACACCGCCAGAAGCCTCGCCACACGTGCATTCCCCTCTCTGAATGGGTGAATCAAGATTAGCTCGACGTGAACCTCAGCCAACGCTGCGGCGAGAGTTTCCACTGGAGCTGGTCGACAAGGAGTGAGCCGTTTGAAACCGCCCGCCTCAAAGACTGCCATCAATCGGGGAATGTAAGCCGCCGGCGCAAATGGAAAATCATCCTTTCTTGAGGTTGTCCTGGCGATACTTTCCAGCCCACGGATAGATTTGCCCTAACCACAGCTGGTGAATGCAGCAACCATCGGCAGCGGTCAATCGATGATCGCGGTCGGAGGGATTGGCCAGTTCTTCGAGCGCGCGGACTTGCCCCCTGCCCTCGATTCGATCCATCTCACGCTTGCTGGTGACATGGAGTAGGTTCTCGAGAACACGGCGACGAGAACCTGGCTCACATTAGTTCTCGTCTAAATCAGAGGCGTCATCGCGATCCTTGCGCTTCAGAGACTTACCTTCTGATGCCAGGGACTATAGATTTAAGTATGGCTGCAGGATACACGCGTAGGCAGCGTGTGGGAAGGGAGTGGCTAACTCACAATGTCCCTATTTCGTGGTTCAGCTTGTCTCGGAATCACGGCGAGGATCCTGTGTGAGAAGCGGCAAGAGACCAAAATCTCCTACGAGACCTGCTTGCGATTTGCATCTCGTCGTGCAGCCGGCTTCCATGGCGGCAGACGTTGGCTTGTGCGAACGACCCGACCTTTCCACATCGTGCCTCGGTAAAGCCACGCTTGCGTCAACCCTGCCACGACCATGACAGTGAAAAGCATGAACGCCACGGGCATCACCAGCGTCTCTTTGCTCACCTGGGCCCAGTTTCGGATTCGTAAGCGGATCAGCGCGAGGCCCGCCACAATCTGACAGCTGCTCACTAACCACTCTGTGCTGGTCCCCCGCGCGAGGCTCGTGAACCACCGCCACCAGGGATCCACCCAAAACAGCCACAACGCGATCGTAACGGTCAGGAGCACGAGACTCCCAAGCCCTGGGCCAAGCGCAGTCCAGATCCCGTTCACCAGGCTTCTGGCCCACCCATGAAAAGCCTCCTTGACGTTCCGATACATCGTAGTCTGCAAGGCGGCCCGGCCATCAAGGTAGAGCGGCACCCACCCATGGAGCTTGGACAAATAGCCGAGGGAGACATCGGTGCTGGAGTAGGAGTGGACGGCAGCATGCGTCCCGATTTCCTCGTAGGCTTCTCGGGAGAAAAGCAGGTACTGCCCGTTCACCAGACTCTGTCGGGACCGCGGATCAGCAACGCCCTTGGGATCGGTCACCAGGAAGATGTACGTGAAGACGCTCAGGTTCGCCAGATAGACGCCAAAGGACGGGTGCCGTTGCCCGCCGAGGACCGTCGCGACCGAGGCACCAGCCTGTAGGACGACGGCCATGACACCAGAGAGCAGGAACGAGGCATGCTCGGTGTCCGCATCGGTGAAGAGCAGCCACGTGCCCTTGGCTCGGGTAGAGCCTTGGTAGCAGGCATGCGCCTTCCCCATCCAGTGTTCCGGGAGTGGTTCGCCCTGCACCAGAGTCACTCGCGGATCGCCTGTCGCGAGCGCGGTAACGACCGCACCGGTGCCATCGGTCGAGCCATCATCGACGACAATCACTTCCAGATTCGGATAGTCCTGCGCGAGCAGCGACGTGACGCAGGCGGCAATGTGATGCGCTTCATTCCGGGCCGGGACTATGACCGAGACGAGCGGAGGATCGAGAAGAGGCTGAACCTGGCCTGCCTGCACCGTCGGCATGGGCGTAGTGGGTTGACGCGACCAGCGATACCACACAAACAACCAGACCAGCAGGATCGAGACGATGTCTGAGGCAGTGAGCTGAGGGGCTTCCATCTTCTCTCGCTCGTCCCGCCGTTCCCGCACGTCTCGCCATCGGCCCAATTCGATTCGCTAGAGCGGAGTGATTCGTTCAACGGCCGGCCGGGAGAGGACTGATCGAACTGCGGACGGTCGTAGGTAGTGTAGCAAGACCAGCGGTCGCTGCACAGGGCGGTATCATCACGTCAGGTCAGGAAGGCTGTCGAACACCATGAGTCGATTCGCTCAATCAGTAACCTGATTCGCGATCAGCCGGAATTGTCCGAGGGTGTTGATGATCAGTCATGCTGATGAAGGACCCTGGCACCTTTTCCTGTCTCATCAGAATGCTAGGAACTCAGCTTCAATTGTTTAAGAAACGGCCTCAACGCCTCTACTAAGCGAACCATTGCAGCGATATGCCAGATTCATCAGCGCTTAGCTTGCTCTCGCCGAGAACTTCCCGAAAGCGTGGATCCCGCTGGACGCGCGCGACCACTGTTTCTTTAAATCGTCGCGCCAATGCCATGAGGATTTACTTTTTTCACAGGGTGCAGTGCCTTCACGCTGTTTTGAGTTTCCTTCCTGGTGTGACCGGCACGAAGCGGATCCCGATCCGTTGTTTCAAGACCGCAGCAATCCGATTCAGCATCGCAAGGGAGTGCCCTTCGTAGTCTGCGTCTTCCAGCCTGCAGATGACGGAGGCTGTCGTTCCTACCAGCTTTCCCAATTGGCGTTGGGTCAGACCAGCTTGCCGGACTGCGCCATGCTCGGTAAATGCGAGTGGTTACGCCGGTGGGAACTTAAGCTTTTCGAAGTGGTCGCAATTTGCGACCACCCCGGCTTTTTCCTATGAGGTCAGCCGAAACATGAAATCTTCGGGAAAGCGAACCCTCTTCCGCTTCACCTGTTCATTCAGGCGTTTGGTCGTGGCTCCGTAGAGGATAGCCAAATCCGAATCCAACATGACCCGATGGCCACGGATCGCCAAGATTGTCTGCTCGATTCGTTCTCGAGGAACCAGCACACCCATGCTCCCTCCCCGTCCCCTACACTTCATCCGACAGGCTGCATGCAGATACCGCTTTTCATCCGGAAAAAACAACGGCAAAAGTCAGAAATGGAAGTATTCCGGCCACGCGAGACTGGTGAGACCGGCGAGACTGGTCGCCTGTTGATTCTAGTCAGGGAGAGGAGTACACAGCTTGACGAGGTTGAGGACTTCGGATACGACATCCATGCAGGCATCGAGTGAATATAAATGGCCCTTCCGAGCTCGCCACATTCGGAGGGTGGCCTGCATTGGTTCCAACATGCGCGTGTCGAACGAGGCCCTTCTGAGGGCGCGCGTTCCGCGAGCACAGGAACCAACCAGGCCGCCCCCTCTCTTTCTTCAGCAAAGTCTATCGGACGCCAAGTCAAGTGCCCTGCGCCGGAGCATGACGTGATCAAGCGACTCAGACGCTCGGATAAGACCCCACGAACATGTTCGCGCTATGGTGCGCCATGTCGTTCCAGCAACCATGCCGACGCCATTCGTGGGTCGGATCATACACACAAAGGAGGAATCGCATGTTTACCAATGGAGCCTCTTCGGTGACACCACTCCGACTTCTCTCTTTTACCGTGGGATTGCTTCTCGCGTGCACGTCGCTCGCCTCGGCGGAGCTGCTTGCACTGTTGAACTATGAGAGTAAGCCGGATCAGCCGGTGCGGCGAGAAGGGATCGCAATCATGGACATTGATCCAGCGTCGTCAGACTATGGGAAGATCTTGATGGAGATCCCGCTTCCGTCCGACCTCGTCGCCCACCACATCTTCTTCAACCGCGATCGAACCAAAGCCTACATCACGGCCCTGGGCAAAAGCGTCTTGCACGTCATCGATCTCACCAAGTTTCCTTACCGGCTACGGGCGATTGACGTGCCGGACTGCCAGCTCTTGGAAGACCTCGTGGTGTCGGAAGATAACCGGAAGTGGTACCTGACCTGCATGGGCTCGAGCAACGTCGTTATCGGCGATGCCCTCATCGATAAGCCCCTCAAGACCGTAAGCGCGGCTCAACCAGCGGATGCGTTTATCCTCTATCCTCACGGCATTGCGATTCACAATGGCATCGATCGCGTTCTGGTCACCAGCACCGTCAAGCCGGATATGTCGGAGGCGGGTGAGACGGTGACCGTGTTGGAGGCCAGTACCGGCAAGGTGCTGTCGACGCATAAAGTCTCCATGAATCCGTCTCCTGCCAAAGTCGCCCCGGTTGAAGTCATGTTCAGCCCGAATGCAAATCCTCCGGTGGTCCACATCACCAATATGTTGGAAGGGACGTTGTGGGCCGGGGTGTGGGATCCGAAGACCAAGGCGTTCTCCTTCCATCAGGTGGACGACTTCGGTCCACGTGAACAAGGGATGCCGTTGGAGATGATGTATAACGCAAAGGGCGACCGCTTGTACGTTACGACGGCCAAGCCGGGGTTCGTCAATCTGTATGACAATACGGATCCGCGACAGCCGAAATTTCTCAAAACCATTCCCGCCGCTGGGGGCGCCCACCATACTGTGCTGTCACCCGATGAACGGTACCTGTTTGTCCAGAACAGCTTCCTCAATCTCGAAGGCATGAGTGATGGGTCCATCACCGTGATCGACCTGAAAAATGACAAAGTTCTGGGGAGCATCGATACGTTGAAAGCGGCGGGGTTCAACCCCAACTGCATCATGCCGCTGCCGAACCATTTTCAGAAGGCCGGGTTGCGGGCCCACATTCACTAGGGAGTGAGGCGGCTCGGACGTGAGGCGACAGAAGACGTGAGAGGTGAAGCGTTAGGCGTGAGGCGATAGGAGGGTCTATCTTGTTGACCGGCCTGGCGAGCTGGAATGCATGTATTCCTTGGGCGGGACGAGTGAATAGTGAGGAGTGAGACATGAGACATTAAGCAACGGGAGGTCTGATGAGCGCTGATGGCTGATAGCTAAGAGCGAGAGGAGCGCGGCACGGTCTGACTGGTCCTTATGGGGCGAAGAGTTCACTAGGGAGGGCCAGCACATTGGCGCGAGTGGCTTCTTCGATCTTACCCAGACGTTTTATCAACCGACTCATGTCCACGGTCCTGATTTGATCCAGTACTACCCGACCTGACTTTCCTTTGAAGCGAACCGGCACGCGAGTGGGATACGAGCGACCTTTGGTCGTCATGGGAGCTATGATGACAGTATCAATGTGACGGTTCATTTCATCGGGGGAGATTACGAGACAGGGACGCGTTTTACGAATTTCACGGCCCTCGGTGTGATCCAGCCGCACGCGAAAGACGTCAAACCGGGAGGCTACCGCGCCCAGTCTTTCCGATCCCACTGAGACGTTGGCAGCGCGTCACGATCGATGAGCCGGTCATCTCCGTGGCGGTGCATCTGCTCAAAGGCCTGATCCCAGCCAGCCCGTGCTTTCGTTGCCGAGCGAATGACCAACTGGCCCTGCTGGACTTCAAGATCGACCGGACCGTGCAGGTGACATTGCTCAATGACGGCTTTCGGAATCCGGATACCCCTAGAATTGCCGATGTGCACGACGCGCGCTTTCATCTCCCCCTCCTTCAACAACATAGCCTCACTTAGGCGTCATTACATTGGCATTACCAGTCCTGTCGAGAGAAATAGACCGAATGAGACGGCTCCGAGTGGGCTTTGGAGTATTCTCACGCACCTTTCGCTGTAGAGACGGGGCGAAGACAGTACGGACATTGGGTCGGCGGCTGTTCGGTGAGATAGCGGCGGGCGCACGAGGGACATTCCCATACGGTCTGCCCATTCGGCGGGTTCATGCCGGTCGGCACCGGAGGGGTTTTGTCACTGGCCATGATTTCCTTTTTGAGGCGCTATGACACGATCATCCGTAGGGCGTATCTTCCATGGTGTCTACGGC
>Ga0126370_10001517_pt1 | contig 10657 bp, 10 predicted proteins | sample PanSoiMetaPlot_3_FD_92586 | JGI IMG/M metagenome (GOLD analysis project Ga0126370, IMG submission 92586) | Tropical forest soil microbial communities from Panama - MetaG Plot_3 | ecosystem: Environmental > Terrestrial > Soil > Tropical forest > Bulk soil | place: Panama | collected 2016-02-17 | reverse complement strand
TGACACCGCCAGTAGCGGCCTTTGTACCTTTCTTGCGCAGTGGAAACCTACTTTTCCTCTCTGGGCACATCGCCAAGATCAATGGCAAGCCGTGGGTCGGCCGGCTTGGCGGGGATCTGTCGACGGCCCAGGGTAAAGAGGCCGCGCGTGCGGTGGCCATCGATCTGTTGGGGACACTTCACGCAGCTGTGGGCGACCTGACACGAGTCAGACGCATCGTGAAGTTGATGGTCCTGGTGAACAGCGCACCGACTTTTACCGAACAACACCTGGTGGCCAACGGCGCTTCGGAACTCTTCGAGCAGACATTTGGAGAAGTCGGAAAACACGTTCGCAGCGCTTTCGGGGTCACTCAAGTGCCGTTCGGGTCGTGCGTGGAAATTGACTTGATCGCGGAGGTCAGCGAGTAAATGGGGCAGAGCAAGTCTTATCGCTATACCGTTGTTGACGTTTTCACAATGGAGCCTTTGGCGGGAAATCCATTGGCAGTGTTTCCGGATGCGTCTGAGATCGAGGAACGGATCATGCAGAGAATCGCCAGAGAACTTAACTTGGCGGAAACCGCGTTCGTGCTTCCGGCAACGCGCAAGGATTGCGCGGCACGCGTACGCATATTTACGCCGGCAAAAGAAATGGTATTCGCCGGCCATCCGACCGTTGGGACCGCATTTGTTCTGCTGCAAGAAAAAGCAGTCTCCCGATTTAGTGCAGCTTTCAGTTTGGAGGAAGAGGTCGGCGCGGTTCCGATCCGAGTTGAATTAGACCATCGTCCACTTATTTGGTTGCGTATGCCTCCGGTCCACGAAGGACAATTCCATGACTCCTCGCTCGCTGCGAAGGTGCTGGGGCTGGAGCCGCAGGACCTTCTTCCCATGAGGCCGCAACTGCTGAGCGCCGGTAATCCCACAGTCGTTGTCGCGGCAAAAGACAAAGAAGCTGTCGATCGTGCTTGGCTTGATCTTGCAGGCCTCAAAACTCTAAAGGGTCCGGAGAAGGAGCCTTCCTGCGTCTTTTTGTTTACGCCAACCCCGGATGGGGCGTATTCCCGGATGTTCGCCCCCGAATACGGCATTCCAGAAGACCCGGCGTCCGGAAGCTGTGTAGGGCCTTTGGCCGTTTTCATGATGCGTCATGGGCTGATTGCGCACGTCTCGGGTACGCGCTTTGTAAGCGAGCAAGGAACAAAAATGGGGCGCCGAAGTCTGCTCCATGTAGAAATTCACGGCAAGGACGGTATAGAAGGAATCTACGTCGGCGGTCACGTCACGCCGATTGTCGAAGCTGTTATGACCCTAAGTGCATGAATAGCGCTTGTAGGAAGCAAATGAAGAGTTGGGCAGGGATTATGCGGCCTTTGAATAGGAATATAGACAAGGAGAATGAGGTCATGAGAACGAATCACAAGTTCGCGCTGGGAGCGTTGGCTGGAGCCCTGATTGGCGCTGCTGGCGCCCATGCCATTCACGCGCAGCAGGCGAAGGTGCCGCCTGCCTACGTCGTTGCCGAAGTCGAAGTAACCGACCCTGCCAACATGCAGAAATATGGCGAGAAGGTGCCGGAAACACTGGCGCCTTTCAACCATCACTATGTGATTCGCAGCAACAAGATTCAAGCACTCGAGGGCGAACCACCTAAGGGCGGGGTGGTGGTCATCGCTTTCGACAGCGCTGAGAAAGCTCGGGCTTGGTACGATTCGCCGGCCTATGAAGCGATCCGACCGATCCGACAAAGCGCAGCGAAGAGCCGCATCTTTATTGTGGAGGGTATCGCGCCCCAATAACGGAATAGGTCAAGTGTCACGTGGACCGTCCGAGAGGCGTAAAGACTTGGCCAAACGGTCAGCGCGCAAGACTTGCCGATGGGAATGCTTATGAACCGTCGCAACTTCTCGTGGGCCATTGCTGGGACAGCCCTCTCTTCGCTCTTAGAAAGATCTCTTCCCGTTCGGCAATCGACAGGGGACATGTCTGCTGTTTCCGGTGAGTCGGCACAGTTATACAGGCGCGCGCTGGTGTTCGACTGCAATTCAGGACCGCCATGGAAGGGAGGCCACCTACCCTTACCGCAGGCTGACCTCGACATGGTACGCAACTGCGGCGTTGACGTAGTGAAGTCGCCTATAGGCGGGATCGCTGCTAACTTTACCGAAGCTGTTGAGCAAATTGGGTACCTCAATCAACTGATCGAGATCCATCCCGCATATTTCCTCCAGGTGCGAGTTCCCACCGACTGCGAGCGTGCCAAGCGCGAAGGGAAGATGGGCATCATTTTCTCTTTCGAGAGTGTCGAAATGTTGGAAGGGAAGCTCGAAAGGATTGAACTCTTCCGCAATCTCGGGGTGCGCGTCATGCAGCTGTCGTACAACCGCAAGTCGCCTTTCGCAGCAGGCGTGATGGAGCCGAACGGAGGAGGCTTGACGGCGCTCGGGCATGATGCCGTGAGAAAGATGAATGGATTGGGGATCGCTGTCGACTTAAGTCACGCTAATGCGCAAACGACAGCAGACGCTATTGCGGCCTCAAGGAAACCCGCGATCATGTCGCACACCGGGTGTGCCGCAGTGCACTCTCATCTTCGCAACAAAACCGACGAGCAACTCCGAGCGCTTGCGGGGAAAGGTGGAGTGGTGGGTATCTATGACTTGATGTATCTAACAGCTTCGCCGAGGCAGCCAACGGTGGAAGATTACATGGCGCACATGGAACATGCGCTGACGGTAGTTGGAGAAGACCACGTGGGTGTTGGCAGCGACGGTCCAATCAATCCCTTCGATACAAGCGCGAAAAGCCCAGCCGACTACGAGAAATATGAACAAGAACGCCAGAAATCCGGGCTCGCGGCACCCGAAGAAGACCGGCCGCCGTACGTGGTAGGGCTTAACGCTCCTCGCAAAGTGGAGATTATCGCAGATCAGCTTCTCCGACGTGGCTATCGGTCCCGCGTAACTGAGAAAATCATTGGCGCAAACTTCGTCCGAGTCTTTAAGGACATTTGGATGGCATGATTTGTCGCCGATCGAAAAATTCCGGATCAATTGCCTCAAGGGCGCTGGGAACGGCGTTGAGATGCCCGGACAACGATCGCACTGTTCAACGCGCGGTTGCTGTAGGTGACAGCATTTCAACCGCTTGGGAGTGGATCTCGGCAGGCAGGTGCTTCTTCTGGGATCCTCGCTAGCCGGCGAAAGGCAAGGATTGCCAGGAAGGTGAAGATAATCGCCTGTAAAACGTGGAGGCAAAACCAAACACCCGCTCCACCCTCCCAGATCAGGCGCCGAGAGGCATCATGAGGCCAAACCAAGGCAAAGAAGGTGAGATCGGCAAGGATATGTACTGGGATGGTGGGCAACGTTGATTTGGTTAAATAGGCGGGTAAGGCAAACACCACACCAGCGAAAAAGTACACAAGAAGCTTGGGCCAGAAAAACCCCTGTGTAAGATGAGCCAATGCGAATAGCACAGATGAGATGGTGATGGCAGTCACGGCGGAAAACTTCCGCTCGAGAACAACTTGGCAATAGCCCCGAAAGGCAGCTTCTTCTGTTAGCGGTGACACTAGTGACGCCATCGCACCGACGAAGACAAGGGTGATCAGGGGATACTTGGACAGATCCGGCAAAAGGTTCGCACGCATTTTCACCAGACTGAACAGTACGATCCAATATCCGGTCAACGCCGCGATGGAAAGAACGCCCGCCAGAAGCGTCCATGCGTAGGTTCGCCGGGACACCGGGTTCGCCCGCAAGTAGCGGCGCCGAGCATCGGACGTGCTTGCTGGCCACCACTTGCCGCCCAGATATCTCCACATCAGCCACAAGACGAGAGCCATCACAATTGCGCACCAAGGAATGACGGGAGTTGTCTTGAGATTGGTGATGAGCAACCCTGCCCAAACGCCTTGGCCGAACGCGAGGATGAACCAAGCTAGCGCAGCAGACCACAGGACGGATACGATTCGATCGGATACGATTGATAGAGCTTTCATCGTTGTCAGATTGGAAGTTTGAGGCTGCACTCCGGCCTGTTCGCAAGTCTGACGGTCACCGGGCTTCTCTCCGTACGTCGTAAACCCCGAAGGTGAAGTTGTGCTCGGTCGTGCCTTGGCTCTCCTCTCAATGTCCAACCCCTCCAACTCCTGTGAATATATACGGCTGGTAACGATCTTTTGCCAAGGCGGGCCGTGTGCACCTAGCTGGCCACCGGAGAGGCTGGGCTCGGTAGCGGTTTTGGCTTTGCGCCCACGATCAAGAGCCAGAACATGAACAACAGCTCGCCGAACCGGAGGGGCCTCATCCAACGGTGGACCATGTCTCCGTGGTAGGGCACGACGAAGAACGTAAAACTCTCCACTACATAGGCAAAGCATCTAAGCATCAGGAGGACTCCCAAGATCCGAGGAAAAAAGCCGGACCGGTACACCAGCAGACCGAGAGGAAACAGCCAAAGTCCCCAGAATATTTCGGAGATACCGAATCCATGGTCGTGAAGATTGAGGAAGAGCATAGCCAGGGCATTCCGCAGAGGCTTCTCAAATATCGATAGTGAATCAGCTCCGCGCACGAGGACGAGGGCGGCGATTGCGTTCAGCTCATTCAGCAGTGTTATCGGGATCGATACCACAAGCAGGCCAAACATAAGCGAAGCCTGCCGTTGGTTGACCCCCTTGAGCAGATCGTACAGGGCCAGGGCTACCCACATGAAAAGAATCTCGGAGAGGATGTTGCATGCAATGCCAGCGCGAAAGAGCGTTTCAGAGGCAGTAATGTTGCTGGCCGTCGCCGTCGCGTTCCCCTGCACAATCAGCTTGCTGGGAACATACACGAGGGCAAAGGCGCCCGGTATTGAAACGAGTACGTACAGCAATCCTACGAATCTTCCTGGATTCTTCGTGAAACTCATGCGTCCCCCCTTGTGAGAGTTGTGCCTAGGATGCCGAGGAGGTTGCCAAAAAGTTCTGCCGAGGACAAAAGGCGTGCCTAAATCTGCATTCGCCGGTCTTCATGGTTGCAGTACTGTACTTCGTCTCTTAGCTAACCGTCAATTACAAATAACGCCCAAAGATCACGACGGGCTAGCGTGTTGCTTTGAGCGTTATTACTTCGGTTAGTCCTAGTACGAGTGCATAGGCGGCAAAGAGGAAAGCTCATATTTGCTTCCGGAAGCGACTTGCAGCTTGGGCATGAAGGTCCATGCGAAAAATTCAGCCTGAAGTTACGGCTTCCGCTGCCCGGCGGGTTGTTCGCTGGTTGGCGGAACGATGTTCTTTAAACGCATGTAAGTGACCAAGTTGCCGTAGTGCTCCATGGAATGGATGCTGTTGCCGGATAGCACGCCGAGTTTCGGTGCGTCGATACCAAAAAACTTCACGACCTGACTTCCGGACGCATCCGTCATGCCGTCATAGGCTCTGTCGCAGTACGCGACTGCGTCTTTGAGGGCAGCAATGAGATCGGCTTTAGTGGTTTTGGTCTCCTCGATTCTCAGGCCTGGGTTTTTCTCACCTAGCGCGATGGAGCAAAACGCGTATTGCGCGTCCGCCAAATGGCCAATAAGCTGGCCGTAACTGCGGACGGCGTCCGTTGGCTTAAAGTTGTAATTCTCTTCGGGCATCTTTTCAGCGGAACGTAACAGGTTAGATTTTATCCGTGTGTAAGCAAACTTGTTGAATGTGCTGAACGGATTGGTTTGTACAACTTGCTCCTCCTTGGCATTGGAAGCGCTTTGCGGAGTCTTAGAATCAGACTGGCCGAACGCCGCCGTGGATAACAGGACGAGTACAACTGCTGACACGACCATGCGAAATTTCATCTCTCACTCTCCTTTGTGTGCTGATTTAGCCGATCGCCCTCAGTGATTGCCCATCTGGGTGGCTCTGTCTATTTCGAATCTAGCAACGTAACCCTGACTTGCGACCCTGCGCTCGGCACGCACCTAATGATGTCCAAATGGCGCCGTTCCTTGGTTTCGTGTCGTTGAACAGATCACGCAACCGATCGCCTCTCGAGGCCCATCAGAATCAAGCCCCTCTGCGGCCAATATCTCGACGATCCTTCAAGGTCACAGGGATGAAAGCTTGTGCAACGCGCCTTCGATAAATCTAATTTCTCCGATCAGCCAGCCCGAGATCGCTAGCATGCAGAGCGCCGCTGCGACACCTCCAATCCCAAGACGGTGACCTCCTTCCGCACTGCAATCACGTAGCGAACCGACAAAAATCAGAAAAGCTGCATTGCTAGCAACGGCGAACGCCAAGAAGCAAAGCGTGAACAATACGGTTTGTGGGCGTTCCTCACCTAACGTCTCACCGCTTCACATGAACCAATTGAAATAATGCCCGGTACGCAGTTGCATAGGGAACATACACTCCCGCACCTTGTGCATAACTCACATGCGCAGCAACGAATGAACTTGAGAGCGCTCGCATAGGCCCCGGTGATCGTCCCGCTGCTAAAGACGCGATCCCCTTTCAATAGGTGTCATAGGGATTCACCCCTGCAGCAGCCACTTTGACCAAGACTTCCCCAGCTCGTGGCGGCCGCAGATCATGAGGTCGACATCGGGTCGAATTCAACCTGTGGAATAAGGCTCGGAGTGAACAATGCGAACGCCAAGGGTATGCCAAGCGCAACGCACAACATGCCTCGCAACGACAGCCTGGTTGTCATCGTGGGAGTTCGTGCATCGCATATGCTATCGCAACACAATCAAATAATATGTCCGACGCAATGTTGTTAACGGCGTTCAAGAGATTTTCGCAACGTTGGCGGCCTGCGGCCCTTTTGGACCCTGCACGATTTCAAATTCCACGGAATCGCCTTCGCTCAGCGTTCGATAGCCGTCCCCTATAATGGCGGAATAATGAATGAAAACATCCGGGCCGTCATCCCGTCCGACGAAGCCGTACCCCTTCGAGTTGTTGAACCACTTTATTCTGCCTTGCACCGTTGCCTCACAATACGGAGTGTTGTTCCTTGAAAGCGACGTCAAGAAAAAGCCGACCCATGCAGGCCACAATCCAGTTGCTTGGAAGACCGGCTTCCTGGATTGTATTTCGTTTCTTAGCTAACTGTCAATATGAGACAAGAAACATGATTAGCCCCGATCATCAATTTGACCGTTAAGGTAGACTTGCCACCGTTCGGCAGGCTTGCTTCAGCACCTCCCCGCGAACTTAAAGCCAGCGAAACCGACCTGGGGATATGGTTCTTTGGCGCCTCAATCTGTGGCTCTCGAATCATGCGACAATGGCTTGCAACTGAAATGGAGCCTGAACGATTTTGGTTCGGTCGATTCGAATTCGACGCGGCACGTCTTGAGCTGCGCCATGAGGGCGCGCTCGTCCACCTGCAATCGCAGCCTGCTCAAGTGCTCGCGGTTCTCATCAAGAGTGCTGATGAAATCGTCTCAAGGGAAGAACTGCGTCAGGCTGTCTGGGGTGATAAAACCTTTGTGGATTTCGAAGGTGGCCTGAATTTCTGCATTTCGCAGCTTCGTTCCGCATTACAAGACAATTCCGCACGGTCGGCATACATTCAAACTGTGCCGAAACGCGGTTATCGGTTCATCGCTCCCGTTCAGCGCATCTTTACACCGAAGCCGGAGCAATCAGGAATCGAGGACGCGAAGCGATGGACCTTCGACAAGCGAAAGGCAACTCTGGCATTGGCACTGGGGAGTTTGGCGGCGATCGCTCTGTTTGGCTATCGTTTCCGGTCCGTCCATAGCGTTAGCCGAGTGCCCATCCTGGCGGTGCTGCGTTTCGACAGTGAACCGCCTGCCCCTGGCTTCACGCAGTTCAGTGATGCGCTAACCGACAACGTCGTTGAGCAATTGACCTCGCAGAGCCGTGGTGATTACCGAGTCATAGGAAACGCGCAGATCCTCAGGCTTGCACGCGAGCAGCGCGACCTGAAAGTCATCGCCTCTTCGTTGCACGCCGAGTACGTTGTCCTGGGACAGGTGCAGACCAACGGCACGCGAGTGCGCATTCTCGCCCACCTGATTCGCTTGTCGGACCAGACACACATCTGGGTCGTGCGGGTGGATCGCCCCTTGACAGATGCTCTGAGCTTGCAATCTGAAGCCGCCAGTAAAATCGCCGCGGAGTTCTCGGCACGAATGTCGGCGGACCCGAGCCAGGCGACCTCATTCCCGTCTGCAAGTCATTAAAATCTCTCGCGGATAGCGCCTAAGCTTTTTCTATTCTTCCAGAATCGCCAATTCACTTGCTTGTATTCGCCTGCTTCGCGATTGTGTCACTAGATTCCTGAAATCGGTCGGATAGCTGCGCGCTTAGGAGGGCTTCCATGTGGAATCCCGTATCAAGACGAAATCTGCTCAAAATGCTTCCCATAGGATTTCCAGCGAGCGCGATGAAACTATCGGCAGCGCTTCTAGGGATCGAAACTTCATTTCCGGAGAAGGAGGGCGCGATTGTCAGTGACATCTTTCCAGCGCACCGGCCGGAGCTTGTGCGCGAAATGGTCACCGTTGCGCACTTTGATCTCGAACGGGTCAAAAAGCTGCTTGAGGCACGACCATCCCTTGCACGTGCGGCATGGGACTGGGGCTTCGGTGATTGGGAGACGGCCTTGGGGGCCGCCTCCCACATGGGTAACCGGCCGATCGCCGAATATCTGATCTCGCAAGGCGCGCCACCGACGCTGTTTTCCGCTGCTATGCTCGGTCAGCTCTCCACCGTGAAGGCCTTCTTGACCGCCGAGCCCGGCGTTGAACGCGTTCGCGGTCCTCACAGCATCAGTTTGCTTGCCCATACGAGAATGGGGGGTGAAACCGCAGGTCCGGTATTGGAGTTCTTGAAATCCCTGCCAGATGCCGACTCGGATCCTCCAGTTCCTCTAGCAGACGATGAAAGCGCAGCGCTTGTGGGGACGTACGTCTTCGGCGTGGGAGTCACTCAGCAGGTTGACCTGACCGCGGACCTCAAGATGTATGCAAACAATAAGATGTACACATATCCGCCTCAACTAAATTGGACGCGAAAGGGCACCATGACGCGTCCGCTGTTCCATCTCGGAAACCTCCGCTTTTATCCAGCGGGCGCTCCGTCGGTTGGAATCCACTTTACGGAAACCGCCGACGGAATGCTGATGAACATCAACGATGGAGAACTAGCTTTGGCAGCTTTGCGGAAAGTCCGATTGAAGGGCTGATTGGGAAGAATCTGAATTGTCGGCCGAGACTGCGGGATATGACCATAAAATATCTCCGCTATCGACTGTTAGTTAATAGACGAATTACAGTGCAGATGTTGGGCTTATGCAGACCAATTTTGGAAGGGAACTCACCGATGTCTGAGCGATTTGCGGTAACTCAGCGCGCCGCACAGATGTTACTGGCAAGTTTACTGTTCGCGTTCGTGGCGAAGGGGCAGAGTGCTGGCGTGTTGTTGGGACTGGTTGTTGAACCTGCACGTGCGGAGGAGGACCCGTATTCGGTGGCAGAACCGAAATACCAGACGTTGTGGGCGGCGGTGGACAGTAACGGCAAATTTGGAGGGCTGACCACGATTCCTGACCTCATTGTTCCCCGACGGAGAGGGTTTTGGCACGTAGGGGTCAAACAAACCTGTGAATTTGAGCCTAACGAGGCTGGCGGTAACGAAACGACCGACCAAGTAGTTTGGACAGCTGCGATCGGCAAGCCAGGCGCGGTGGATCTGGAGCAACCGTGCTCATCGCACAAGCCAAACGAATACGCTCCGTCTTACGGCCGAACAGAAAGCGATAGGACCAAGACTTCGCAGTGCGGCTACTCGCTCACGGACATTGAGTTCTTGTCGGCTGAACTGATCTCCTGGAAGCGGTATACGTCCCAATCCGAAGCCTGTGAGCCACGGGGCGGGCATTATAGCGAGACCTACAGCGTCCGGCGATTCGAATCGACCGAACCGCTACGCTTTGGAGAATTGTTTGGGCCCCAAGCGGCAAGCGCATATGCGAGAGCGGTGAGAAGGAGAATTTGACTCCCCCGAGCGGACGATCTTAGAACTTTTCTCGGGGAATTCGTGTCAAGCCTGACACAGATAGCTCTGTAATGGGCGATTGGAGCGGAAATGCTGCAGCGCTTACGGGTCAGCTTTAGCGGCGTTCAACGTTCGACGATACTGGTCGGGTGTGACCCCGACTAACCGAACGAAGGAGCGGCGCATTACGTCAGCGCTCCCAAACCCGCAGTCGAGGGCGATTTGTTTTAGGCCGCGGTCGGTTCGTTCGAGTTGACGCTGCGCTTCTTCGACCCGCACTTGCAGAACGTATTTGGAGGGCGTCCTGCCCAGCTCCCGCGTGAATACACGCTCAAAATTGCGAACACTCATGGCGAAGTGATCTGCAAGCATTTGCACTGACAATTTCCTTCGGACATTTTCCGCGATCCAGACCTGGAGATCCTGGATGGCTTTCATCTGCGAAGCTTGCGCGGCGAGAGAAACGCTGTACTGCGGCTGCCCGCCAGGGCGGCGTAAGAACAAAACCAGTTCGCGCGCCACTTCGTGAGCCACGGCCGCGCCGCAATCCTCTTCAACCCACGCGAGAGCTAAGTCAATACCGGCAGAAATGCCCGCGGAGGTGTAAATGTTGCCGTCCTTGACCCAGAGCGGATTCGATTCGACGCGAACGCGCGGGTAACGTTTGGCCAGC
>Ga0126370_10001516_pt1 | contig 10657 bp, 4 predicted proteins | sample PanSoiMetaPlot_3_FD_92586 | JGI IMG/M metagenome (GOLD analysis project Ga0126370, IMG submission 92586) | Tropical forest soil microbial communities from Panama - MetaG Plot_3 | ecosystem: Environmental > Terrestrial > Soil > Tropical forest > Bulk soil | place: Panama | collected 2016-02-17 | reverse complement strand
GGAGGTCTACGAGGCGGCGCATCGTCAACGCGAGATCCACTATCTCAAGCACAAGGCGGCCAGCCTGGGATTTCACATTATTGAGGCTGCAGCATCCTAGGCCAAGGCTACCGGATACCCGCCACAGCCACCGAGCTCTCTCGCACGACTTTCTGGAGAGGGTTTTCGCGGAACAAAGCCAAGCCTCTGCGACGATGTTTGATGGAAGGAGGATGAGTAAACAGAGTATGGCGGAGATGGAAATTTCGCGGTCGCAGGAACCCCAGTTCGCGGCGTTCGTGGGAATGGCATTGTCGAGAGTGAACCTGAGTAATGGGTGGAGCAAGCTTTCATCGCCCTTGGCAGGGTCAGAGGCTGGCACCGGCGTCGCTGTCCAAGAGATAGCTTGGGGAAAGGAACTCACGGAATCAGCTGCTCTGGCCGCGAGACCGCGCTCATCGTGGGCAGCCTCTGGTGAAGATCGGACTGGATGAAAAGTGATTTCGGAAATCAGTAACTTGTATAACAACGACTTACAAAGACTAAAATTGCCAACTGTGCTCGGTTAAATTGTTCGTTTGACATTCAGGGGCGGGTTCAATTCCCATCTCCCACCCCATCCTTTCAATTACTTATCAACCACGAAATCAGGCGAAATCAGCTTTCCGGCGAAATCAGTTTGCACCATTAGAACCGCGCTGAGTCCGTCGACTCATGGCTAGGCGAACCACTTTTTCATGAGCCTGCACCATATCCTCCGTCACCGCATCGCTATAGATGTTCATGGTCGTGCGGATGCCATCAGCTTCTGCTGCACCCCGACTGGAGACTCCGGTGCTTCCGGAGGTGAACAGCAAATACGCAGTTGCGTCACCGTTGATAATCGGATCACAGGGATCGGCTACACTTGATAAATCCCGCGTCGCGCTAACCGGGTAGGCGAAAAATGTCTCCTCCGCTCATCCCCAGCCCGGATCTGCGGTAATGAGTCAAATATGAGGCGGCATCCACAGATGAGTTTGATTAGCGGTTTTATGCGCTCCTTAGCGCTCATCACACCCGCTCCGCTCTGGAGCTTGGCGACCAGATTCTTACATATGAGGAACTCTTGAATTGCTGCAGGGAGGATCAGCGCTTGCCTACGAGAGGAGCTCACAATCCTAAGTTTTCCTGGAGCGCACGCTGATCATGCTGAATGCCTCCGGTTGCCAAACAGCGGTTGTCGGAGAGGAATGTGCAGCAGATCTGGAGTCATTGCTGCTACGAATCGACACACTGCTAACGGATTTACCTTGAACGTGTTGCCGGCGACCCAACGGCCACTAATCTGAATTTTTGCCGGAGCGTCTGGACGGATGCTCCAGGATCTGAAAAAGGCGATCGGCAACGATGCGATTACCTTCCGGCTTGATGTGAACGCCATCCTCAAACAACCAACGCTTTTGATCGTCGAAGAGATCACCGAGATAATATAAGTTCTGACGGTGCGTCTGTTCGCAGCGGCGGTAAGCCGCGCGGTAGACGCGCGTTACCCCCGGAAGGACCTGCTCCCGCTTAAGTTCGGTTTCTTGTTCATAAGACGTCAACTGCTTGTGCCCGACCACCAGAACGGGGTACCAGGCAAAAATCGCACGAAAACCAAAATGCTGTGCCAGCAAGTCGACGATATCCATGTTCTGCTGGTAATTCTGCAAGATGCTGCCGGCGAGTGCTTCAACCTCATCATCGGTCTCAGATATGTTTTTGCCACCACGCGCCAGTTTGCTAGCTATCTTTTCCAGATACCGGTAGGTATTGGTCTTCGCCAGATAAGAGAAGCCGGGTTTCTGTTCCGCGCTCCAACCGTCCAAGTAACTCTCAAAGCTGTTGTATCTGTTAGGCATATCTGCCCGGCGGGACTGGAATGCAGTAAATGCTTCTGTACCGCCGTCGTAAAAAATAACGACATCAGGTTTCCGAGCACCATGTTTCAATTCTTCGATGAGTTTGATCACTTCCTGCGTATTTGCCCAGCCGCTCTCGCCATAGTTCACAACGCAAATCTTTCGGCCTTGCCGTTCATAGTCGCCGGCTAAGAAAGACGCGACGGTCTCACCATCAGTTGCACCGGCTCCCCACAGAGTGGAATCGCCGAACATCCAGATAGTAAAGCTCCGACCATCGCAGTTGCTGTGCAACGTTCGTCGGATTCCATCTGCACTGATGCGGATCATCGAGCCCTGGAAAGGCTTTCGGCGCCACAGCACGTAGGGTTGATAGGTGTACCTGTCTGCGGCGTCAAATTGTCTCCAGTATTCGCGTTCGGATGCACTTGCGTCAGACAGCTCCGTTCTCATGATCATAATGTTCTGGACGTTAGGGGAGTGCTGCCGAAACGAATACAACTCGCCCACAACAAGGAAGGCTACGGAAAGAGTGACCGCTATGCATAGGCGAATCAAAAATTTCGACAGGAGGAAGCGATATTCAACGATGGGGATACTGCGGGTTTTGAGCGACTCTTCAGTCCCTAAAACTGGCACAAGTGTACAAACTCCCTTGCGCGCCGGTTGGTTCACCCGACCGTTGAGGCCACCGGTCCGCGCTGATCCCCCGTACGGTGACCCCCCGGCTCACACGATGAATTCCACCGTCAGAAGTAACAACTGTTACTTTTGCCAGTAGCTGCTAAAAAGGGAAATGAACGTAATGAGGGGGACACGTGGACTTGATTTATCCGACCAAAAACGATAAGCCTGACTGGAATGCCGATCAATTGCCTCACTAATCGCGCAAATCTTCAAACCCAGCTGAAGAACCTAAATGTAGTGGCCTGGCGTAAAACCAGCGATCAGCTTCATTACCGCTACCGTAGCAAAGTGCTCTAAATAATGGCAATGGCACAACATAAAGTCGCTCGATTTCATGAAAAGTTTGGGTTTCAGATCGAGATAGCGTGTGATTGCAACGAATGGCAAGCGAAATAAGCGCAGTCCAGATACATGAAAGCCTTCTTGAACCTTAGTAAATTCTTCTTTCGTCAATGGATGTTCGTACTCGGATACGTCATCCTTAGCCGGAAAGACGGCCCGCATCGTGGCACACAACTGGCTGAAGCAGATTGGTTCCTTCATAACGATGAACCCATCCGGCTTCAGGATGCGGCGCATTTCGGCCACGGCCATCGGAATATCCGAATGGTGAATAAGGGACATGCAGAAAATTACGTCCACAGAACCATCGGGTAATTCGGTTTGATAGGCTGAGCCCACCTCAATTCGGGTTGAACGCCTTCTCGGTGAATGCGTTCTTGGGCGAGAGCAATTAAATCAGGAGAGATGTCGATTCCGGTGACATGGGCACCGCACAATGCGAGAGCGGGGATTTCTTCGCCAGTGCCGCAGCCCAAGTCAAGAACGTGCTTGTGCTGAACATCCCCCAACAAATGAAAAGCATATTCCAGCGGAAAGGCGGTATTGGCGGGCGCATTGATGTAGCGCCATACTTGGGCTGGTGACAAAACGGTTTTGCGGGCCTCTAGAGCGCGTCTTGCGATTTTCCGCTTCACCCCTAATTGCGATTTCCGTTTCATCCCTAATCATGCAACCCCCTCGGGGACGCTGTGGTTCGGTGATGTCCTCCGCATCTTCGAGCATTAACTTCCCATCGGGACAGTAATTACGCTATTCGAGCAATCATGCTATTCGAGCGGGGTACAAATGTGAGCTGTCAGAACTGACAGGGAATAAAAATTGGGTGACGCGCCGCAGGGGAGAGAGGAATCGGGTGGTTGGGCGCGGGTGCTGTGTACGGTTGGCGGATGGTTCTTTCTAAACTCCCCGGCAAGCCGTCCATCCTGTTTTTGACTTTGAGGAAATGCGCGTTGACACACGATTTGCTAACTCCAGTAACATCTTAGATTTGCGCTATGACGTGGACCATGAGCAGCTAACTCCCCGTCAGGTGATCTTCAGGCTAAGCCATGAGGCGGAAGTACGACCGACGCCGTAAGTCCTAAAAGTATCCGCCTTCAGGGCGTTTTTGGCGAAACTCTTCTGAATCTAGAGCTGCCCTGGCGGATTCGCGACTGGCGAAAAATGGGCTCAATCCGGGGGTTCATTTCCGGCAAGGGCAATTGCGCAGTACATTGTATGCGTTATCAGTGTGGGAGTGCCCATCAGAATAGCAAGCTAATGGACGTTAGCACATCTGGTTGAAGTATGGAGGAATGTCCAGGCCATTCGGCAGTGGCATTGAATCCCAACTACATCCAACTACCGCTAAAATAATCCCACCAAACAAACGGGCAGCATATGCCAGATTCCACGGAACAAGGAGAGGAATGCCTTTGTGGACGCTTGGCTACACGTCCACATTGTCCTAGTTGCGGATCATACGAGACCTATGCTTACTCGGAACCCGTGACCGCGATTCGGCATGGCGGGAAAAAGGTTAAGCTAAGAGCCTTCAGATGTAAGGTTTGCGGGGAACGCTTTAACGATGACAACTGGCAGCTGACCTGTCATGCGCCTCCGTATCGGCCACGTGGTCGGCCACGTAAGCTGGCAGTGAAAGTGGATACGGTCGAAGAACGTGCGGAACTACTGGAAAGGTTGCGGGAAATTCAGAAACTGAGAGACTTGTCAGCCCTTTGAACTAAACAGAATTGTTACATCCCACTTCCTCCTGATCTTTTCTTTTTTTCGCAGCACCGAGAGCCGGCAAGTCTGATCAATTAACCCCTCTTTTCTTTTGTTTTGCGACAGTTTAATTAGTGCAGCAAGAAGTATCTCGCGTGGACCGAACAGGTGAGCACTATAATCAGCAACCGAAAAACTAGACTAGAGGTGACTGGAGGCTTGGAATTGATCACATGGCTCAGGAGCCAAATAACTCGAGCGTGCAGGTCAAGATTTTCGATCAAGAATACAGCCTGTTTGCTTCACGTAACGCCGTTGGCACGGCCTGAGTGTACGTGTTCACCGTTGTCCGAATATCGGCGTGACGCAACAGCTCTTGTTGCATCTTCACATCCACCCAAATGACGCAGCATGGATGAGTAGGATTCCAAACCACTTACGGGGGGAATGGACTGTACACAGTCCATTTAGTTCGGGTAGCATCATACGAGCCAACCTGCTGCTCGCTGCCCCAACGTCGCCGACAGTGCATCTCGATAGGTATTCATGGTTGTTGGGATGTCGGAATGGCGCATCAGGTTCTGCTGTACGTGATCGGCGCGCCGGTCTCATCCAACCAATGACTGGTAAGTGTGGCGAAGCGTGTGCCAGGTCACTCCGTCCAATTTCGCCCGCGTTGCTGCCTCGGTGATCATTTTGTACAACGTGGTGTAGCAATATGTATTTTCGCCAGCAGCAGCGGGCGAGGCCCAGGCCCAGTCGTGAGGTTTGCTGAACTCGGTCTTGCCCGCCAATTTGGCCCGTCCCTCAAGATATGTACTCCTTTGCCATTAAAGGATAGGGAGAAGCGCCACTTGAGGTAAAAGGCGGGCACCGGGGAAAAATCCTCCGTTCCGGTTTTCTCTTTTTAAGGCACAAGAATTGTCTGCTGTTTAGTACTGGTGGCCAACTAACGAGGTTTTGAGCATGCAATAATTTCGCGAACCATATTCCGGGAGGCAAGCAGGATGCGCGTAGAATGGCATGTGTCTCTGAATGTTAGAATCGCCCGAACCGCTTCATTTCTTGGCTTTCTGTGCTCTTGGTGTTTTTCACAGTCACAGCTGCTGCCCAGCAAAACTCTTCCACTATCGACCTTCCAGCTCCTCTAGGAAGTGCGATTGGAATTTGAAAACAGTGTTGTTCCGTCGCTCGGAGCGAACTGTCTGGAGAACCACATAACATTCTGCAGTGCGAGTTCGCGCCTCTGAGGCAAGGTGAGGAGCCTCATGAGTCGCCGAACGCTGGGGTGCCACCGGTGTTCAGAGTTACTACTGCACCAGATTTGACACAGCCCTGAATGGCTGCTCCACCCTGGCGCGGATCACAGTTCAAGAATCGCTCTAAAGCAGCCTTCGCTTGCGACATGGCGTCCAAAGAACTGGTCAACTAGCGATGCGGCTGTTTACCTATGAACACAACAGGTGCCGGTATTCAAAGAACGCCGGGAGCACGCCTGAGGAGGTTTACTCATGAGCGACAATACCATTAGCATTCTTGACGGTTCGACATTCTTGGTCTCCAGTGCCAACGGTGATATCGATGCCAGGCCGGACCAACCACAAGGCCTTTTTTATCAGGACATGCGCCATCTGTCGAAATGGAAACTCACCGTCAAAGACATCCCGCTGGATGTGTTGTCCACGGAAGCCATCGAATACTATTACGCGCAGCACTTCTGTGTTCCGCCGACGGGCACCATTTATAAGAACCCTAGTATTTCCATTATCCGCCGCCGCTTTGTTGGCGACGGCTTCGTGGAGGACCTGACCGTACTCAATCATGGAAACGAGGGGGAGGAAGTGGAGCTGCGTCTGGACGTCGCTTCCGATTTCGTCGACCTTTTTGAAGTCAAAGATGCTCTGAAGAAGAAGGGTGAGTACTATCACGATGTGCGGGACGGCCGGATGGTGCTGGGTTATCGGCGCAAGGACTTTGTGCGGGAAACCCACATCAGCTCAACCGTGCACCCGACGGAAGTAACCTCGGATCATGCGGTCTTCCGCATCAAGCTGCAGCCCAAATCCAGCTGGAACACAAAGTTCCATGTCACGCCCGTGACCGGTGAGACGGCACATCAGCCCAAGTTTGCCACGGCGCAGGGGACAGCGATGCGCAAGGAGCTGAAGGAGTGGGTCCAAGCCGCGCCCACTTTCACCAGCCATCCTCAAGCCGTGCAGTTGTATATGCGAAGCCTGATCGATGTTGCCGCTCTGCGTTTCCGTCCGGATACAATGGCCAAGCACTCGCTTCCCGCGGCAGGTCTGCCCTGGTTTATGGCTCTGTTTGGGCGCGACAGCCTGATCACCAGCTACGAGCTGCTACCCTTCAATTCGGAGCTGGCGGCGACCACGCTGCGCGCGCTGGCTGCAGCCCAGGGAAAGAAGGAGGTGGATCTCACGGAAGAAGAGCCAGGACGCATCCTGCATGAGTTGCGCTTTGGGGAGATGACGTACTTCGGGGAGCGTCCGCAGAAGCCCTACTATGGAGCCAGCGACACTACGCCATTGTTCCTGGTGCTGCTGGATGAATACGAACGCTGGACCGGCGACACGAAACTGGTAAGCGCGCTCGAACCCAATGCGCGCGCGGCTCTCAACTGGATCGACCACCACGGCGACCGGGACGGTGACGGCTACATCGAATACGAGCGCAAGACCAAGCTGGGACTGGACAACCAGTGCTGGAAGGATTCCTGGAACTCGATTCTCTTCCACGACGGCACGCTGGCTTCCACACCGCGCGCCACCTGCGAAATCCAGGGCTACGCCTACGATGCGAAAGTACGCTGTGCCCGGTTGGCACGCGAGATATGGAAGGATCAAGCGCTGGCGGCGGATCTCGAAAAGCAAGCCGCGGAGCTCAAACGCCGCTTCAATAAGGACTTTTGGATTCCTGACCGGAAGTTCTTCGCCGTCGCACTCGACGGTTCCAAGCGGAAAGTGGACAGTCTGTGCTCCAACATCGGCCAGCTGCTGTGGAGCGGAATTGTGGACGAGGACAAGGCCAAAGACATTCGCGATCACCTGATGGGCCCCAAGATGTTCTCGGGCTGGGGCGTACGCACCATGGCTGAAGGCGAGGGTGGTTACAACCCAATCGAGTATCACAACGGGACGGTCTGGCCTCACGATTGCTGCATCATCGCCGCGGGACTTGCGCGCTACGGGTTCCGCAAGGAGGCATCGCAAATCATTGCCGGCATTTTCGAAGCTTCAATTTTTTTCCGCAGCTACCGTTTGCCTGAGGTGTTTGCCGGATACGATCGCTCCAAAACCCGTTTTCCGGTGGAGTATCCCACAGCCTGCATTCCCCAGGCATGGGCGGCAGGGGCGCCTTTCCTGGGAATTCGCACCCTGCTGGGACTGGAACCGAAGGGCGAGGTCCTCACCTCTGCGGAAAATCCCGAGCTGCCGTACTGGGCAGGGACGCTTTCTTTAGAGGGCATCCCCGGTCGTTGGGGACGAGCCAACGTGATTGCGAAGGGCGATGAAAAGGCCGCCCTCACCGCGAAACAAATCTTCGAGACTATCCTCACAGCGCGCAGCGCGCTGGGCGAGGAGGACTTGGCAGCTTAGGTCGAAAACTCTTCTTAGTCAGGGCACGCATCGGAGGCGGCTGCTCGCCTTTAGCCTGTCTTGGGACAGGCCGCCGCCAACCAACGTGCGCACCCGAGACTCTCACCGTCCCCCTTCGTTTTTACTTTAGTATTCGTATAAATCGAAGCGCGTTTTTTGGCACTTATCATGACTAATTGCGGCCAGATTACCCGCATTCCCGAAAACGCATCTGCTTCACAAATTGGCGCACTTGTCTGCGCAAGACTCGAGTGTGAGCCAATGAGAGCATGGTTTTTTACACGAGTTACATTGGACGTAGACTGCGGACCACATGTCAGAAATGTTGATCTGGATCCCTGGAAGCAGACAACTGGAATTCTCTGGTCAGCCTGGCCCATGTGTCACGCGGAGTGTTACTCCGGATCTGTTGGATCGTTGAATAGTACGCTCAACTTGATGCTGCCGTGACCAAACTGCGGGAAGTTGTCCTTCGCTGGGTCGGCAGGATCGAGATTGGACGCTGTGTCGTCCGGCGGAAATAGCACCAGTGAGTTCAGGAAAGCCTGTAGGGCATCAGATTGCCATTTCGGCAGCGCCGCATAGGCATCCCGCGACTTCTGCGACTCTGCACCGTGGCGCAGAATGACATCATCCAGCGTCACACTGCGGCCGTCGTGGCCGTAAGGCGCAGAAGAGCCCACGCCCCATAGCGGACGAGTCACAAACGTTGTCTGGAGCGTGCCATCCCAGTTTCGCTCGTAGAACTTGGAACCGAGATCGTGGCGTTTGAAGTCGGTGAAGATGTTCTTGACAAGGAAAGGATTTGCTGCAGGTAATTTCAGTTGTCCGCTGCCATCGTCCCGAGTGGCGTAAAGCGGCGTCACCGTCGCAAACAGGCTATTGAATACCCCCCTCGTGAGATCAGCAGCGGTTTCTACATCCGCAACGCGTCGGTCATGGTCAATGGTTAAGTTTGCTACATGGCAGGAACTACAGCCGATCTTATTAAACACAAGGCGGCCCCACGCGGTAGCGGTGTTCTGCTGGGCGTGGCCCGGTTTGAAGTAGTTGAGTAAGTAAAACTCCAAGTGGTCGACGATGGCTGGATCGATCTCGTTTCCGTTCTGAGCATCCGGGGCGGGTGGCGGACTGATCTTGTCCTTGGACCCATCGAGTACCATTCCCGAAGGAGTCACGACACGAGCACCAGAGCTGGCCGCCAGAATGTCTGGGTCGGATGAAGCTTCCAGCCCCATTTCATTGTGCAGCGCCCCTACGATGAATCGTCGAATGGAAAACTCGCTCCCCTCTGCGAAGAATGGCTTGATCCTCAGGTCCGGGTCAATTCCCATAACGTTCGACGTGTCCACTGAAGCATCCGGGTGGGCGGTAATGCTGCCGTAGCTGATTCCTTTGCTCGAAAGCCTGAGTGTTACAGGATAGTGAGCATGCCGTGCCTGCAGGATTGCGCGCGTTCGGATATTTCGCAAATCCGTAGTGATCTCGTCGGCAAGCATCTCACGTAAACCAAGGCCAAAGAGATGGGGAGCATCGCGGCTGTCCGGTCGAGTCACGACATTTCCACCTACACCCGCTGACCCGCGGGGACGCCCGTGGCACAAGGCGCAGCTATCTGCCAAGCCGGCGCCGAGTGCTAGGTTCGTGTTGATATCCCCGATGCCATCACCTTCATTGGGTCCCTGTCCCTGCGCGCGCGTGAACTTCCGCTGAAAGAGCTGCCGACCCCTCCGGATGGAACGGAAAGGGTCATGGCTGATAATGCAGACGGATGATCCTGGCGTGTTCACACTGCCTCGGCCGGGTCCAACCTCATCGGCCAGCGACTTGTTAATTCCCGCTCTTGCGGTACTCGTCGCCTGTGTGTTGTCAATCATTTGGGCCCGCGCCACAATTGCGAGGAACATTGTGCTGATAACCCAGACAAAGAAAATGAACTTTCCAGTACTAGTCATACCGCACTCCTTTTAGGGGGAAGGATCTTCGCGCTTCTGCGAGACGGTCAGAACACCTTTCTCTATTGGTAGTATCGGAAACGGCAGACAGAACATGACATAGAATTTGCGGGTTGCAAGTGGCTCATTTAGAAGGTATAACCGGGCCAGCATGCGCAGGGCGCTGAGAGTCTCGGGGTGATCGGGTCCAGGCTACTTGGGAGGCGGTCCACAGCTGAGCCCTTCAGGCTCCGAGGCTAGGCAGTCGCCTGAGTTCGTTGGAAGACCATTCCGCCTGCGCTGGCTCATGTGGCTTGTTCGGGCCCGAGAGCCACCGAACCGCACCGATTCTTGATGAGAAGCAGGGTGGGCGGTAGCTTTAGCCGAGGAGCTGCAGCGAAGCTAGTTGGCATTCTAGCGGGTGAAAGACCCGTCAGTGGAACTTGCCCAGTTGCCACTGTAGTTATATCTGGCGGCGGAGCGGGTGACCAATCCGTCGGAAGCCCGG
>Ga0126370_10001515_pt1 | contig 10658 bp, 10 predicted proteins | sample PanSoiMetaPlot_3_FD_92586 | JGI IMG/M metagenome (GOLD analysis project Ga0126370, IMG submission 92586) | Tropical forest soil microbial communities from Panama - MetaG Plot_3 | ecosystem: Environmental > Terrestrial > Soil > Tropical forest > Bulk soil | place: Panama | collected 2016-02-17 | reverse complement strand
GTTGGGCACCGCCGAGGAAGTGGCTGCGCTGGCGGTTTTCCTGGCATCGGATGAATCGAGCTATATCACCGGCCAACCGCACCTCGTGGACGGCGGCCTGGCGCTCTAATGGGCGCTCGTCAACCTCAAGTCGGGCTTGCTTTTCTAAGGGCGAAAGCCCGATGATTTAACTTGCGCGGGCGTTTCGGGGCGGCCCGACCGCGCAGATGATGCCGAAACCAAAGAGAAACAGGCGGAAAACCGCAGTAGCCAGGGAGGAATGAATGGCTTCGGTCGCAATCCGCGACGTACGAAAGGCCTTCGGCGCAACTGCCGTCATCCATGGCGTCGACATCTCGATCCGCGACGGCGAATTCGTGGTGCTGGTTGGGCCTTCCGGTTGCGGCAAATCCACGCTGCTGCGAATGATCGCGGGGCTGGAAAACATCACCAATGGCGAAATCCGCATCGGCGAGCGCGTGGTCAACAACTTGCCACCGAAAGAGCGCGACGTGGCCATGGTCTTCCAGAATTACGCGCTCTATCCGCACATGACGGTCGCCGCCAACATGGCCTTCTCCATGAAACTGCGTGGCGCGCCGAAAAGCGAGATCGACGAACGCGTCAACCGTGCCGCAGCGATCCTTGGCCTGTCGCAATTGCTCGAACGCTTTCCGCGGCAACTTTCTGGGGGCCAGCGCCAGCGTGTCGCCATGGGTCGCGCCATCGTGCGCGATCCGCAAGTGTTCCTGTTCGACGAACCCTTGTCCAATCTCGATGCCAAACTGCGCGTTCAGATGCGCACGGAAATCAAGGAGCTGCATCAGCGATTGCAGACGACCACCGTCTACGTAACGCATGACCAGATCGAAGCAATGACTATGGCCGACAAGATTGTCGTGATGCATGACGGGCGTGTCGAACAGATCGGCGCGCCGCTCGATCTCTACGATCGTCCCGATAATCTGTTTGTAGCCGGTTTCATCGGCTCGCCCGCGATGAACATGGTCAAGGGCCGCATCAACCTGAACGGTGCAGCGGTCTTTGAAGCACCGACCGGTGTGAAATTTTCACTTAACGGTGCGCCTGCCGGCAGCGACGGCCGGCCTGCTGTTTACGGCGTGCGGCCCGAGCATTTTTCCTTGTCGGACGATGGCGTCGACGCCGTGGTTCAGGTGGTCGAGCCGACCGGTTCAGAGCTTCAGGTTGTGGCCAAGCTCGGGAACGATGAAATCATTGCGGTGTTCCGCGAGAGACATCAATTCAAGGCGGGTGACAAGATCCGGCTCAAGCCGGACCCGCGGCTAATCCATCTTTTTGACGAGACGACGGGAAAGCGTCTCACCAACTAAGAACGCAAAGGAGGAATGATCATGAGGTATTTTACGCGCCGCACACTAATAAAAGGTGGCACTGCGGCCGCGGTTGCCGGTGCGTTGACCGGACCCGCGCTGCTCGACTGGGCGAAGGCCTGGGCACAGAGCGCACCCTGGAAACCAGAAAAGAACGCGCAACTTTCGATCCTGCGCTGGAAATATTTTGTGCAGTCGGAAGACGATGCCTTCGTCGCTATAATGGATTCCTTCACCAAGGCGACCGGCGTCAAGATCACGATCGCGCGCGAGTCCTTCGAAGATGTGCAGCCGAAAGCTTCCGTCGCCGCCAATACCGGCGCCGGCCCTGACCTGTTCTGGGGCCTCTACTCGCTGCCGCATTTGTTTCCGGAGAAATGCCTCGACGTCACCGATGTCGCGGATTATCTCGGCAAGAAGTATGGCGGCTGGGTGCCGACGGCAGTGACGTACGGCAAAGGCACCGGCAACAAGTGGATCGCGATTCCCGTTTGCTACAACGGCAATCTGCTCAATTACCGTTTGGAAGCGTCGAAGAAAGCGGGCTTCTCTAAATTTCCGACCACGACCGACGAATTCCTCGCCTACGCCAAGGCAATGAAAGCACAAGGCACGCCGGGCGGCATGGCGCTCGGCCATGCCTCTGGTGACGGTAATACGTGGGTCCATTGGTGCCTGTGGGCGTTTGGCGGCAACGTGGTGGACAAGAATGACAAAGTGATCATCAGTTCGCCGGAAACCGAGAAGGCACTCAATTTCGCCAAGGCGATGTACGAAAACTACGTTCCTGGCACCGCTTCCTGGAACGACGCCTTCAATAACAAGGCCTTCCTCGGTGGCGAAATCCACTGGACCAATAACGGTATCTCCATTTACGTGGCCGCGCAGAACGACCCGACGAAAAAACAAATCGCCGAAGACATGGACCATGCCCTTTGGCCAGTCGGCCCCATCGGCAAGCCGACCGAATTCCAGGTGCTGTTCCCGCTGATGGCGATGACCTACACCAAGTATCCGCAGGCCAGTAAAGCGCTGATGGCCTACATGCTCGAAGCCGATCAGTTCAACAAATGGCTGACGGCATCGAAGGGCTATCTCACCCAGTGCCTCAACGCCTACGAAGCCAATCCAGTGTGGACCGCGGACCCGAAAGCAACACCATTCCGCGACGTCGCCAAACGCACGCTGACGGTGGGCGGTCTCGGTTCGGTCGGCGAGAAGGCGGCAAGCGCGATTGCTGACTTCGTCGTGCTCGACATGTTCGCGGCCGCTTGCACCGGCCGCGAAGACGCCAAGGGCGCGATCAAGATCGCCGATCGTCAATTGCGGCGGATCTATCGATGACGAAGGACGGCGGGCGGTTAGCAGCCGCCCGCCGCATTTTCAACTTTCGCAGCTTCGAAACGGCGACGGATAAACGGAATGGCTGAGATCGCTTACGGTAGGGTGGGACCCAAGCAGGCGATCGGTGCATCCACTGCCTGGAACCGGCTCAAAGCCAACCACAATTGGCTCGGCGCCTGGTTCATGTTGCCGGCAGCGGCGTTCCTGATCCTGTTTCTCGCTTATCCACTCGGCCTCGGTGTCTGGCTATCCTTCACAGACACCAAAATCGGCCGTAGCGGGGTGTTCATTGGCACTGAGAACTATGAATGGCTGTGGGACGACAGCGTATTTTGGCTGTCAGTGTTCAACACGCTACTCTACACGATCGTTGCCAGCGCCATTAAATTCGCCGTCGGCCTTTATCTCGCGCTGCTGCTCAATGAAACCCTGCCGTTCAAGGCGATCCTGCGCGCCGTCGTGCTGATTCCGTTCATAGTACCGACGGTGCTATCGGCAATCGCGTTCTGGTGGATCTACGACAGCCAGTTCTCAATCGTTTCCTGGACGCTGCGTCACCTCGGCTTGATCGCTTCAAATATTGATTTTCTCGGCGATACCTGGAACGCGCGCTGGTCGGTCATCTTCGCCAATATCTGGCGCGGCGTACCATTCGTCGCGATCACGCTACTCGCTGGCCTGCAGACAGTGTCGCCATCGCTCTATGAAGCCGCGACTATTGACGGCGCCAGCGCCTGGCAGCGATTTCGCTACATTACATATCCGTTGCTAACTCCGATCATCGCAGTTGTGATGACGTTTTCGGTATTGTTTACCTTCACTGATTTTCAGTTGATCTGGGTGCTCACACGCGGTGGGCCGGTCAATGCCACGCACTTGATGGCAACACTTTCCTATCAGCGCGCGATCATCGCCGGACAACTCGGCGAGGGAGCAGCGATCTCGACCGCAATGATCCCGTTTCTGCTGGCGGCTATTCTCATCTCATGGTTCGGCCTGCAACGCAGGAAGTGGCAACAGGGCGAGAGCAATGACTGACGCCCTCGCCGGCAAAGCATCTGACCCGCGCGCGGTGCTTAACGCTACCGCGGACCACAGCGAGGGCATGAGTTATCTCCAAACGCTGCCCCGTCGCCTCGTGTCGCTCTATCTCCCGCTCTCGATCATTCTTTTGATACTGCTGTTCCCGTTTTATTGGATGGCGCTGACCTCTATCAAACCCGACAACCAGCTGCTCGACATGGAGCGAGTGAACCCATTCTGGACGACGGCGCCGACACTGAAGCATTTCTACAATCTGCTGTTCCAGACGAACTATCCGCGGTGGCTATGGAATACGATGTTTGTGGCCGTCGGAGCGACGGTGCTGTCCATCATCGCAAGCGTGCTCGCTGCATATGCGATCGTACGGCTGCGATATCGCGGCGCGGCTTGGGTGGGCGGCGCCATTTTCCTGGCCTATCTGGTCCCGCCGTCGATCCTGTTCATTCCGCTCTCGATGGTCGTGTTCCAATATGGCCTGTTCGACAGCCCGTTTGCACTGATTTTGACCTACCCGACCATCCTGATCCCGTTCTCGACCTGGCTGCTGATGGGCTATTTCAAGACCATTCCATTTGAACTCGAGGAATGCGCACTGATCGATGGCGCGAGCCGCTGGCAGATCCTGACCAAGATTGTACTGCCCCTCGCAGTGCCGGGCCTGATCTCGGCTTTCATCTTCTGCTTCACGCTGTGCTGGAATGAATTCATTTACGCGCTGACATTTCTCTCCACGACGTCGCAAAAGACGGTGCCGGTGGCCATCGTCAATGAATTCGTCGATGGTGACATCTACCGCTGGGGTTCGCTCATGGCCGGCGCGCTCGCAGGATCCCTGCCGCTCGTGATCCTCTACGCGTTTTTCGTCGAGCACTACGTCTCGGCAATGACCGGGGCCGTCAAGGAATAGCCTTTATTTTCCCTCGAATAATTGATCGCGGTCTGCCCGATACGCGATATGGCGGAGTCGTAGGAACTTTCTGCGCTTTGCGCCGTTTAGCGCAGGGCGTTTCAGGAGGTTCTTTTGCGATTTGCGCTCCGTGGGCTTTTTCTTCAAATGTCCACCGCTCCCCCGCCATCTTTCACATCACCGCAAAGAGGGAACCATGAATCGTACGGGTATCGTGGGAATGCTCATTACGTTGTTTCTGACAGCCTTCGTATCGTCACCTGCTGACGCTCGTCGCGGCCACCATCACAATCAATATGTTTCCTATCGCGGGACCGATGCCTGCACATTCACGAATGATGGGCGGAGCATGTGCGGCGCAAGTGCAAACTACCGGACCTCGGCAACACCCGCACTTGACCCTGTCGGAAACAGGGCGTTCGCGAGGGCAAAAACCGGTACCGTTATCGGTTCGCGCCCGGCTGGCTGTCCCAATCGCTATTGCGGTTGCGGGCTGCGCATGTATCTCGGCTTGTCCGATGCACGACTGAACCTCGCTTCCAATTGGGCGCGCTTGCTTCCACGCGAGGCGGGTCCACGAGCCGGACTTGCCGCCGTGAGAAGTGGCCATGTCATGTACATAGAGTCGGCCGCCGGCAACGGCCAATGGCTGATCCGTGACTACAATTCCGGCGGCGGACTATCGCGGATGCACGTGCGCGACGTGCGCGGCTATATCTTCGTCAATCCGCATGGTGGGATGGCAAGGGGATAATCGGCGACCGTCGTACGATGTCTATTGCCAGATGATTCTGGCGGCTTCGACCACGCGCGCTAGTTTGGCTCGTTCGTCCGCTTCAGTGATCGGATTGCCAGCGACTGTACTGGCAAATCCACACTGAGGGCTGATCGCCAACCGATCGAGATCGACGTAGCGGGCCGCATCTTCGGCGCGGCGCTTGAGATCGGCCAGACTCTCGAGCCAGGGCGTCTTCGTGCTGACGAGCCCGAGCACTACACCTTTGGTCTTCGGGACGAAACGCAACGGCGCGAAGTCGCCGGCGCGAGATGTATCGTATTCAAGCAGAAAATGATTGACGTTAGTTTGCGCGAAGAACCGCTCCGCCACTGACTCATAACCTCCGGCTCCGAGATAGTGGCCTTTGAAATTGCCACGACACATGTGCACACCGATTGTCACGTTAGCCGGACATTTGCTCACGGCCTGATTAATGCTTGCGATGTACAAATCGACGAGCGCATCGGGATTGCTGCCCGACCGTTTGACCTCGTCGCAGATGGCGGGATCGCACAACAGCGCGACAGCGACTTCGTCGAGCTGCACATACCGACACCCTGCTTCCGCCAGCTCCGCTATCTCTTCCTGAAAGATGCTAGCGAGATCGTTGAGGAAACCATCTTCGTCAGGATAAATCGTTCGGTCTGCGAAATCGTTGCAACGGTAGAAATGCATGGTCGAGGGTGCAGGCAGTGTTATTTTGCCGGTCACTTTCGTGACCGTACGCAGAAAATCGAACTCGTCTAGCGCCAGCGCTTGCGCGCGCCTGATCTTGTTCTGCGTGTAAGGCGCGGTGAACTCGACCTCATGGCCGGCATCGTTGCGAAACTTGAACGATGCCGGTTTGATACTGAAACCCTCCGTTCGCTCGACAAAACGCCCCCAATAGGAACCTCGTCGGAATTCTCCGTCCGTGACAACCTGTAACCCCACGTTCTCCTGCAGCGCCACGACGTCGCGAATGCATTGGTCCTGTAATTTTCTGAATTCGGCGTCGTCGATCTCCCGTTTCGCGTTCTGGCGAAATGCCTGGCGCAAGATCTGTGGACGCAGCAAGCTTCCGACGTGATCGGCGCGGAATGGTGGACGGCCTTGAGCGGATGGCATGCGGCCTCCCGGATTTTTCTATAGGTCAATAGATGGAATTTAGATTGCCAGCATGGCACAAGACAATGCTTCTGTTTGGCGACCCGCGCCTATTTGAGCTTTTGCCCATTCCGGCCTTCCGGACGAGATGTCGCTGATGAATATCGTTGCCCTACCCGTGACCCGGCGCAATGCCAACCAGCGACGGCGGGCCCCCCAGATCATTGAAGCGGCGGCGCGCGTTTTTGCTGAACGAGGGTTCCATGGAGCCACCACGCAGGACATCGCCGATGTCCTCGGTATTAAGCAGGCGAGCCTATATTACTATTTTTCGTCCAAAGAGGCGGCGCTTGAACTCGTCTGCGTGAAGGGCGTTGAGGGCTTTTTTGACGCCGCAAAAGCCATTGCCGCGCGGCCTGAGAGTGCCACCCAACGCCTGACTTTACTGATCAAATCTCACCTCTCGCCGCTGGTCGACAGGCCCGACTTTGTTCGGGTTTTCCTCAATGAGCGCCAGCATCTTCCCAGGGAAAGCCGTCGTCGTATTGGCCGATGGTCGCGCGGACTCGAGCGCATATTCGAGGACGTCATCAAGGAGGGCATCGGTCAGCGGGAATTCCGTTCCGATCTGGATGCCCGGCTCGCGACGCTCGCAATTCTGGGCATGTGCAACGCGACATCCAACTGGCATCGCAAGGAAAGCACCGACATCGACCGTACCGCCGCCGAATTTGCCCAACTCGTGATCGATGGGATGGGCAAACGCCCGGCCGCGCCGCGTCGCCGGCGCTGAACGCACCATTGCTTATTCATGGACGGGCTATAGAATTCGATTGAGCTATAGAATTTTAGTCGATCAAAGAGTGCAAGATGATCGCAGGTGTCACGATTGATCGCGATAGGCTGCGGCGCACCACCGCTCTGCATGTGCTGTGCGAGCGAGCGCGCTCGGCACCCGATTCAGTGGCGTTCCGGTCCAAGCATCTGGGCATCTATCGTGAACGAACCTGGTGTGACTACGCGAGACACGTAGCGCATTATGCGCACGCACTGAAGAGTATCGGACTCGCCCATGGCGACCGCGCCGCCATCATGGGCGACGTCTGCGAAGAATGGTTGCTTTGCGATCTCGCCGTCCAGTCGCTCGGCGCAATAGCCTATGGCATTTACCCCACGGCATCACCAACCGAGGTCGAGTACCAGATGCGCGATGGTGGCGCTGCAATCTTCATCGCCGAGGATCAGGAATACGTCGACAAGATTCTGCCCATTGCGGACCGTCTTCCCGATCTGAAAACCATCGTTGTCATCGATGATTCAGCCATGTTCGGCTACACCCACCCCAAGCTTCGTCGCTTGCGCGACTTGTTGGACGGCGTTGACAGACCGCAACTCGGGTGGCTGGAGGAAAGGATCGCCGCGCTGTCGCCAGAGGATCCGGCCTTCATCGTCTATACATCCGGCACGACTGGTCACCCAAAAGGCGCGCTGGTTACCCATGGCACGCATCTCGCGGCCACCGATACGGTGATTGCGCAATATCCGACACTGCGGGAGAAGCCTCACCGTACCGTCGCTTTTCTTCCAATGTGCCACGTGCTCGGCCGCGACGTCGCGATCACCCTGCCGCTCATCTCTCAGTTAGTGCCGCATTTTGGCGAGGATCCCGAGGATTTCGCTACAACGCTCTTCGAAGTGGCGCCAACGGTGATGTTCACGGTTCCGCGCTATCTGCAGAAATTTGCCTCGCACATCCTCGTCGGCATTCTCAACTCGAGTCGCCTCAAGCGGGCTGCTTACGATTTTGCGACGAACGTTGCACGCAGTCACGTCCGCAACCGGTGGGAAGGCAAGACAGCGTTGGCGCAGCGCGCGCTGTACAGCGCTGTACAGGCGATGATCCTTCGACCAATCCTGAACAAGCTCGGCTTTGACAAATTGGAGCTAGTGGTCAGCGGTGGCGCCGGTCTGCCGGCCGAAATCGCCGCGCTCTGGCACATGTACGGCGTCAATGTCGTCGAGATGTACGGTCAGACCGAAGAGGCCGGCGGCATTATTGCCGGACAGCGTGGTCCTTTCCCACGACCTGGCAATGTCGGCACGCCAGTCGAAGGGCTCGAGGTCAGGCTGGCGGAGGATGGCGAAGTTCTCGTGCGCGGTCCCGACCTTTTCAACGGCTATTGGCAAAACGAAGCGGCAACCCGCGAGGTCAAAGATGTCGATGGTTGGCTTCGCACGGGTGACATCGGTGAGTGGGCAAACGGAAGCCTGCGTCTCATCGACCGCGCGCGCGATTTTCTCGTCACAGCCGGCGGCAAGACGATCTCACCATCGCTTATCGAAAATGCGTTGCGCGCGAGCCCCTATATTGCCGAGGCCGTCGTCTTCGGTCACGGTCGCAAGTATCTCACCGCCATCGTCGAGATCGATTTCGAGACTGTCGCGGATTGGGCGCGCGCCAACGACGTGGTCTACACGGGCTTCACCAGCCTGACTGCGCAACCGCGTGTGGCGCAGCTGATCCGTGTTGAACTTGATAAAGTCAACCGCGACCTCGCACGCGTCGAACAGATCAAGTCATTTCGCATTCTGCCCAAGGCGCTCGATCCGGAGGAGGAAGGCGAGCCGGTAACGCCCACAAGGAAGGTCAAGCGAAAGCTGATGTATGAGCGCTTCAGGGAGTTGGTTGAGGGAATGTACGACGACCGCGAAGAGCGGTTGATTGCGGCGGGCGCGGGAAACGTGCTGGCCTCTTGATGATGGGCAAAGTTCAGCGACATGAAAAAGGGAGGGACACCATGCTCAACCGGATCTTGCTTGGCGGTCTGACCGCCTGCGCGATTGCGCTGCCCGCAGCAGCGCAGGAGGCCTATTTGGTGGGATTGACCGCCGCGCTGACCGGCCCGCCGGCGAGCACCTATGCACCAGCGGTGGATGCCTTGCGCATCTATATCGACCGCGTCAATGCAGCGGGCGGTGTCAACGGAAAGCAGATTAAGCTTGTGATCGAAGATGATGGCGCGCAACCTTCGAAGGCAGCTGCCAATACGAAGAAATTGATCACCCAGGACAACGTCGTCCTGATGGTGAACGCCAGCCTGTCGTCGACCTATGCGCCGGTGATTGCTGAAAGCAAAAGCGCGAATGTACCGCTGCTGTTCGCAAGCGGCGTCTGTCCGCAAAGCGTGTATCCGCCGGCTGATCCGTTACAGTTCTGCACGACGGGCTACGCTTCGCAGTTCGATAGCCGCGCCACCCTCGATTTCGTCAAAGCAACAGCGAAGGGCCCGATAAAAATGGGATTCTCCGCCATGGCTATACCCCTCTCGCGCGGCGAGATGGATTACGCCATGGAGCTTTCGAAAAAGATGGACATCGAGCCGATCGACCAGGAAGTTATCCCACCTCCGACCGCCGATTACACTCCGTTCGCGACGAAGCTAAAAGATGCCGGTCCAACCTGGGTTTACTCGTGGGCGCCGTGGGTCACGCAGGTGCGCACGCTCGAAGCGCTGCGCAAGCTGGGCTGGCAGGACAATTACATAGCCTGGGGTCATCTCGAGGCCGAGGCTGAACTTGCCCGTCTGAAAGACGGAAAGTTCTACGTGATAAACTCGAATGCTCTCTTTCAGGAAAAGCAGCCGATCCATAAGGAAATCGAGGCTGCGGCGAGTAAGGCAGGCTCGAAATTTCCTGCGCAGACTATGACGGAGGGCTGGATCGGGGGAATGGCGATTGAAGCGGCGCTCAAGGGAGCCGGTTGGCCTGCGGATCCCGCCAAACTGCGCGCGGCGATGGAGAATCTGAAGATCGATACCAAGGGACTGCGCGGCGGACCCATCGAGTGGACCAAAGACAACCACTTCCGCACCCGCCTCTACTACCGGGTCTACAAGTGGGACGGCGACAAGATTGCCCTCGTGCAGGATTGGAAAACCTATGAGGTGAAATGAGCTGGAGCCGGTTGGGGCGCGTAACTCTGCGCGCCCCATCGACGACACCCAGATTCCAACTCGCGCGGACAATTCGTTTGCAACTCGCGGTCAACATTCTCGTCCTCGGCTCGATCTACGCGCTGATCGCCTGCGGATATGTGCTGATCTACCGCGTCAGCCGGGTGCTCAATCTCGCGCACGGCGAACTGATGATGCTCGGCGCATATCTCGTG
>Ga0126370_10001514_pt1 | contig 10659 bp, 13 predicted proteins | sample PanSoiMetaPlot_3_FD_92586 | JGI IMG/M metagenome (GOLD analysis project Ga0126370, IMG submission 92586) | Tropical forest soil microbial communities from Panama - MetaG Plot_3 | ecosystem: Environmental > Terrestrial > Soil > Tropical forest > Bulk soil | place: Panama | collected 2016-02-17 | reverse complement strand
CGGCGCGCTTTGGGACCATGCGGGTCGTGTGAACGTGCTCGACCTTCTGCCGGAGGCGTTTTTTCTCTTTCAGTTTCTGTTTGATCCAGTCCTCGAGATCGGCAACGGAGTCGCAGCCAACACAAAGCTTAATGAGGTGAAGCGACATAAAGAAATCCCATCCTATTCCTTAAGATTCAGCCGCCGGCGCGACGCGCATGATCTTTGCGCCTTCGGCAACCTGCGCGTCTCGACCGCCCGTAATCTCAACAACGGTACCGTCGATTGGCGCCACAAGCGTGTGCTCCATCTTCATTGCCTCGATAATGGCAACACGTTGGCCACGGGTGACCTGCGCGCCCTGCTCCACCAGGATGTCGAGCACCTTGCCATGCATAGGCGCCAGCACAACCCCGCTTTTGTCTTGATCCCCAGCCTCATCGAGTGTGAGGTCGCGTAGGCGTACTTTGGTCTGGCGGCCGTGGCGCAGCACGTAAACGGCGTCGTCACCGAGCAGCGCCACAGCATCCTGCGCAGGCGCCTCGCCCTCGATTGAGACCATTGGCCCGCCGCGGCCATAGGTGACCTCGGCCACAACAACCTCACCCTCGGCAAGAACCGGCACAGCCAGCCTTCGCTCGCCTGAAAACTGAAACCCGTCGGCTGCATCCCACGGAGACGGCAAGGCGTCAGTTTCAGGATCGTGCGAGGAAGCGATACGGTCATCCCCCTGCGCGAGCAGTTTCTGCGCTCCAAGAGCTGCCGCCGCGAGATCAAGTTCCACCGGTTCGGCGCCAAGTTCAGCCAGGTGGCCGTCGATAAACCCCGTATCGAAACCGCCCGCACGAAATCCAGGGGCACGGGATAGCGCCGCAAGAAAGCCCGCATTGCTGCGAGGGCCAACAATTACGGTCTGCTCGAGCGCGGCGGCGAGGTGATCGAGCGCCTGAGCACGCGTTTTCTCGTGGACGATGAATTTGGCGATCATCGGATCGTAAAATGGGGTCACTTCGCTTCCGCTCTCCACTCCGCTATCGATTCGGAGCCCTTCCATCCTGGGGAATTGCAGAGCGAGCAAACGGCCGGTCGAGGGCAGGAAACTCCGTTCCGGATCCTCGGCGTAAAGGCGCGCTTCTACGGCGTGGCCATCGAGGGCTATCTGGTGCTGTGCCAAGGGCAGTTTTTCGCCGGCGGCAACGCGAAACTGCCATTCCACAAGATCGAGGCCAGTGACCGCTTCCGTCACCGGATGTTCGACCTGCAGGCGTGTATTCATCTCCATAAACCAGTATTTGTCCGGGCGGAGACCATTCGCACCCTCGGCGATGAATTCGACTGTTCCTGCGCCGACATAGTCTGCGGCTTTTGCGGCCGCCACCGCCGCCGCCCCCATCGAGGCGCGCAATTCTGTCGTCATACCGGGCGCTGGCGCTTCCTCGATCACCTTCTGGTGACGCCTCTGCAACGAACAGTCGCGTTCGTTCAGGTGAATGGCATTGCCGTGTTGGTCGGCAAAGATCTGCAACTCGATATGCCGCGGGCTCGTCACATATTTTTCGATCAACACACGGCCGTCTCCGAACGCTGCCGTGGCTTCGCGCTGGGCACCCTCCAACGCAGAATCGAAATCGGCATGACGGTCGACACGCCGCATGCCTTTGCCGCCACCGCCCGCAACGGCCTTAATCAGGACGGGATAGCCGATCTCATAGGCCTTCTGCTTGAGGAATTTTGGTTCTTGCAGTTCGCCGTGGTATCCGGGAACCACAGGTACACCGGCTTTCTCCATAAGGGCCTTAGCCCGATCTTTCAGACCCATCGCACGGATCGCCTTAGCGGGCGGACCAACAAAGACGATGCCGGAGTCAAAGCAGGCTTGTGCAAAATCCGCATTCTCGGAGAGAAAGCCGTAGCCCGGGTGAATGCTCTCGGCACCCGCAATCTTCGCCGCCTCAATTATTTTTCCGATCGAGAGGTAACTTTGCGCAGCTTCCGAGGGTCCTATAGCGTGCGCCTCGTCGCAGCACCGTACGTGCAGCGCGCGGGCATCCGCCTCGGAATAGACTGCTATCGTACGAAGGCCCATTTGCCTCGCGGAGCGAGCAATGCGGCAGGCAATCTCGCCGCGATTGGCGATCAGGACTGATTTGAACATGTGGGCCCGGGTTGGTCGGCCAGATACTAGCGTGCCGGCGGGGATGCCGCTTGAGTCTGTGGACGTTTGGGCGGCACCGGAGGATTGCCGGCCGGTTTCTCTCCGGTTGGGGCATTGGCCCCTTCCTTTGGTGGCGGAGGCTCTGCGTTCATGATGCTGACCGGGGGAATCGATGCGGCAGACGGAAAATCATAGCGACTGTCGACGGGATGCGGCGCTGCCGCCTCGCCCGTGCTGGCAACCGGCGGCAGCGGCGCCCCTGAGGCCTGCGGCGCCCTCTCACCTGGCGGCTCGGGCTTGCCCCACCCTGAGGCATAGCGAGCCACATAGGTGTCAAAGGCACTCACCTTCAAATTTGCCTTCAGCGCGCCGGTATCTTGCAACATGGAAAAAACTGCGCAGCGTTCCGCAGTGCAACCATCGCGAATCGCGAGAACGTGAGCCACTATTCCGTAACGATCGAGTTCAATGGCACGACGCGCGTTGGCAAATACGGCCAACTGATCGCGATCTCCGCGTTGCGCGGCCGCAAAAGCGTCAGCAAGCAAAGACAAACGCGCAGTGACATAGGCGACTGCCCTCGCTGCGCTTTGGGCATCGGCGAATATTGCTCGCTCGCAGACATTTTCAACCTGCTCGCCGGCGACGCCATCAAGGCATGCAAGAGACGACCCAGGCGCTATCGCGCTTATGTTGAGTTGCGAATCGCGCTGGCGGAAATCGCGTTGTTCCGCCATACGTTCGTTCACTGCCAAGCGGTCGGCTACGCCAATCACCCCAAGCGCGCAAACCAGTACGATGAAAAACGGAACGAGAAGACGCGTCCCCCCGGTGTGAACTGCGCGCCGGACTGCCATCACGACCATTACCAGGAACAACGCAGCCAGCGCACCGGCCACAGGAGCCGGCAGCACCAGTGACGTTGAAAGCAGTCCGTTTACGGACGCGCCGTCGACCATCGGCATATTCCACCGACTTGATTGCGCAGGACCCTATCCAGAACGGTCGCCGGGCCTGAAGCGAAAGTCGGCCGATTTTTCGGGAGCATATGCTTACTGGATTTTTGCTCCCGATACTTTTACCACATTGGCCCACTTTTCGATGTCTTTGCGCAAAAAGGCCTCGAATTCGTGCGGAGTCTTCACCAGCGGAATCGCGCCCTGCTGGAGCCAGGCTGCCTTAACTTCGGGCAAATTGATGACCTTATTGATGGCGGTGTTGAGGAAAGTGACGATTTCCGCAGGTGTGCCCTTGGGAGCCATCACGCCAAGCCAGATTGTCGCCTCGTAGCCGGGAACTGTTTCGGCGATAGTTGGCAGACCGGGCGTGAGTTGCGACCGGGTCAGGCCGGTCGTCCCCAGTGCACGCACCTGCCCGCCTTTTGCTAAAGCCGACATCGTGGTGACGGCGTCAAACATCAGCTGGACGGTGCCCGAGATCACGCTGTTGCGTGCATCACCCGAGGCCTTGTGTGGCACATGGACGATGTCCGTCTCGGTCATCGCTTTAAACAGTTCTCCGGCCATGTGATAGGGCGTGCCCGGCCCGGACGAAGCGTAGTTGAGTTTCCCCGGTTCTTTTTTCGCCAATTCAATAAGCTCTTTGACGGTTTTGGCCGGCACTGACGGATGAACGACCAACAGCAAATCGGAGTAGTTGATCGTCGCAACAGGAACGAAATCGCGCATCAGTTGGAAAGGCTTATTAGGCAACAGTGATTCGTTGGTCGTATGCGTATTCGACATGATCAGCAGCGTGTAACCGTCGGGCGCTGCTTTGGCGACCGCGTCGGTGCCGATGATCGAACCGGCGCCGGGGCGATCCTCGACGACAAAGGTTTGCTTGGTTTCTTCGGAAAGGTGCTGTGCGAGCACTCGCGCGTACACATCAGCGGGCCCGCCCGCACCAAACGGGACGACGAATTTAACCGGACGATTCGGATAGTCTTGTGCCGCAACTGGTAAAGTTAGCAAAACTGGCAATGTGAACGCCGCGAGACGCAAAAGCGCGCGCATAAATCCTCCACTTCGATGTTTTCTTCGGGTTAGCTATAGCGTCATAGGTCAGCTATGTCCCGCCTGCCGACTTGAAGCTTGGCGCAAGGTCGCTCGCTGCCGCAAACGCGCCCTTCGCCTCCACTGAGGTCATTGCCACGGTGGTGCGCAAACCAGTGACCCCGCCCCCGCTGCCCGCCGCAAGGAGGACGGCCGCCATCTGGACATCATTTGGAGCCTCAGCGACCGTCAAAAAGTCGTATTCACCGAAAGTGAGATAATATCCGAGCAGCCGCCCGCCAATTTTGGATAGCAGGCGCGCGACAGCATCAGCGCGATCCTCCGGCTTCACGATCATCCCCTTGATCGCATCGCGGGTGTAGCGCCCCTGCGTGATGTAGATCGGCATGCCCTGGTCTCCTGCGCGGCGCCATTACGCCGTCTAGGGCACAGTAAGAAAAGCCCGCGGCAAAATAGCGACGGCTGGCGCACGTCGGACTAAGCGCGGTCGAGTTGGCTTTCCTTGGCAACCCGTTCGAATGCCTCACCGGAGCTTTTGATCCGGTACTGATAGTCGTCGCCTTCCGACGGCAGCAGTTTGACCACAATATAGCTACCTGTCGCTGCGGCACGGCCAAATGTCGGAGAGGTGTAATAAACCGTCTCGCCCACTTGATACTTGTGCAGCTGCACCGGCAATTCTGGCATGGCCACCGGCTGCACGGGCGGACTTGGCGTTCGGATCATCTTCACGGTTTGCACCGGACTGGAGGTCATCGTGGCCGCTCTTGTCGGTCGCGTGACCTTGCCAACCGGCGAACGCGCCGATTTTGACACCTTTGCTGCCGAAGTACGGGCGCCTTTCGTACTCTTTTTTGCGGTTCGCCTTGTCGTTTTGGCGGACCGTCCGGCGGTTTTTGCTGAATGTCTGCTCATATTTTCAATATAGCAGCAAATTTCATTCGCGGGCAAAGCTTTTTTGACCTAGAAATCTAGCATTTTCAATATGTTATAAGACGACCGCGCCGCTTGTAGGGTTAATTCCGAGCGGCCCAAAATCGACGGATTTCTAGCCAAAATTGCGCTCTAAACCTCCCCGAGAGGCTGGAACCGCATCTTCGGCAACTGCGTTTTGAGGTCGGGAACGAGGAGTTTCATCACATGCGCGTCCTCTTCGGAATTCTTCTAGGCATTCTGCTCACCATTGGTGGGGCTTATCTCTATGACTCGCACCATGCAATGACGACCGCGGGCACCAACAGCCGGCCGATGGTAAATTGGGACGTTGTCGGCAACAAATGGAACCGGCTCACGGACCGCGCCCGCGCGGAATGGGTACGGATCGCCGGCTAAACTCTTCAGAGCTGTTCTCTCATACCGACCCGCAACGCATCAACGATCGAACGGCGGTTCATTCGTGTGCCGTCGTCGCCCTCAATCAGCAGCGGAACGCGCCCCTCGGCCTCCAAATGGCGCGCCCAGGACAGCGCATCATCGAGCGCTGCAAATTCTTTGAATAGCAACTCTGATTTTTCGAATGGCGTTACGTCCGTTGATCCCTTGGGACCGCTATAAACTCGGTATTGCATGTTGGACCTCGCAGTTTCCCCCGGTCGTGCACACTCATTCTGATGGGGATCAGGAATAACGCGCGACCTTTGTTCCGGTTCTGGGGCGGATCAAGCCCGTGCTACTGTGCCAATTCACCGGGGGCCAACGATGCAAGCCGCCTATTACGAGCGAAACGGTACTGCGCGGGAGGTGCTAAAGGTCGGCGAAATCCAAACGCCCCGTCCAGGCCCCGGAGAAGTGCGCGTGAAGCTTGCCACCTCGGGCGTCAACCCTTCCGACGTCAAATCGCGGCAAGGGCTTACTCGAAAGATTGCTTTCCCGCGTGTCGTGCCGCAGAGCGATGGTGCCGGAGTAATCGATGATGTTGGCGACGGCGTTCCCAAATCGCGCATCGGCGAGAGGGTATGGGTATGGAATGGACAATGGAAACGTGCTTTCGGCACGGCCGCCGAGTTTATCGCTTTGCCAGCCGCGCAGGCCGTAAAATTACCCGACAGTATCGGTTTTGAGGCCGGCGCTTGTCTTGGAATTCCGGCGATGACAGCTATTCACGCGGTCGCCCTGGCCGAGCTCGCCGAGCGCACCAACTTGCTGATATCGGGAGGCGCCGGCGCTGTCAGCCAATATGCCATCCAATTTGCAAAGGCCTCGGGGGCGAACGTCATCACCACGGTTTCCTCCTCCGAGAAGGCGAAGGCCGCTCGCGAGGCCGGCGCGGATCACACTATCGATTACAAGCGCGAGAACGTTGGCGAGCGGGTCATGGAGATCACGAACAAGCGGGGTGTCGACGCCGTAATCGAGATGGATCTGGTAGCCAACGCAAAGCTTATTCCAGATGTGCTCCGGCCCAAGGGCAGCGTGACCGTTTATGGCGCCGGGCCTGAAGCTGCATTGCCGGCGGCCTTCTGCCTGGTCAATTCTGTCCGCCTGCGATTCTTTCTGGTCTACGAACTTTCCGCGAAAGAACGCGAATTTGCCGTTGAGGGCATAAGTGCCGCTCTCAAGTCGGGCGGGCTGCTCAATCGAGTAGCGAAACCAACATTTCCCCTAGCCGAAATTGTTGGCGCCCACGAAGCGGTGGAGCGTGGGACGATCGGCAATGTCGTTGTGACATTGTGAGAATCAATCGCGATGAGCAAAGGGACGCCGCCTAAGGCGCCACCAACGCGTCCTTAAACCCTGCCGCGTCGAGCGCGCGGCGGACCAGGCCGGACGTTTTCGCGGATCTGAGCAACTCGCTCGCGATCTTCAGCGCGGCCGGGCGCTCCTTCGGAACCGCCACAGCTATACCGGTCTGCTGGAAATTGCCGGGCAACACGCGTGCGCCCGGCAGCTTGGGCAACAGACCCGCGAATGAATCATGCGAGAGGGCAAAAGCATCACCTTGCCCATGCCGCGCCATCTCAGTCATCTGATCGACGCTTGGTACCTCCTCGACACTGGCTTTCGGCGCCGTGCGGCGAGCACTGCGCGCGGTCGTCGTGTTGGAGATCGCAACTATTCGCCGGCCCGGCTGATTAACGTCGTCAATATTTCTGATAGCTGAGCCTGCCGGTACTAGGTACGTGCTTTCGATAAGATAGTAGGCCGGGCCGAAGTCCACGCGCTTCGCGCGTTCGGCATCTTGCGGCATGAAAGCAAGATCACATTCACCTTTTGCGACTGCATCTGTGACCTGGCCGGAATTGTCATAAACCTGAAGAACCAGCGGGAGTTTTAGCGTGGCGGCGAAATCGCGAATAAGATCGACGGTGACACCGTTCACGTCGCCGTCGCCGTCCCTCGTGGCAAAAAAAGCGGAAGCCGCCGGCGCGGTTACTACTCCGCCGCGAAGTGACCCGGTCGGTGCGAGCTGCTTGAGATCTTCGGAGCTGACCATGACGCTTGCGTGCCTGGTGCTATTGCTTACGCGGTTCGTAGTCTTGATTAGTGAATGCCGGCCGCGTCGGACGCCTGATCACAACAAAGGCGTTCTCGGTACCTTGATGGCATGCGTTGCAGGCAGCCGTAAGCTTGTCGTAGCCGGCAACGAAAGCCTTGTAATCCTTTGCTTCAATCGATTTTTCCAGCGTCGCGATCTCTTTGGTGATGACTGTGTCAAGCATGTCGGCGAGCGGCAGGTTCTTGAAAGTGGGCACGAAGTCTTGCACGTCGCCCATAATTTCTTTGATTTCACCGAGTTGGTATTCCGCAAGCGGCCAATTGCGCGCTTTGGCCGCAAACCAAAGCTTGTTGTGCTCAATTAAAATCACGTTCATGAATTGCTCCAGGCCGGGCACGTAGGCCTTCGGCGTATCTTTTGCTGCTTCCTTTGGCGGAGACGGTGCTGGTGCCTGTGCGTTGACAGAAACCGGCAACAGCAGGGCGGCAAACACAATCGCAGTCGTTCGACGACGCATCGGTGGACCTCATCAAGCGGGGCGCGTCGAAACTTGTGTCACCGCACAGATCGCGGTGCAAGTCACGCAAACAACATTAGAACGCGTCTAATTTGACATCCGGTAGCGACGAAAACCCGTGCTACCGGCGGGTTGTACGCTTTACGAAATGTTCAAAAATTCTCCACCCAAGGACGCAATTCGATTTCCCAAGTCCACGCGCTGCGTGGTTGTTCGAGCACGTGCAGATAACTTTGCGCTATGGCGTCCGGATCGAGCAACGAATCCGGCTTATCCGGCGACTCGACACGGCGCGCGCTGCGGATGCCTCCATCGATCACAAAATGGGCGACGTGAATACCCCGCGGTGCCAATTCGCGTGCGATGCTTTGTGCCAGGCCACGCAATGCGAACTTGCCCATCGCGAACGGCGCGGATTGCGCATAGCCTTTCACGCTGGCCGACGCGCCGGTGAAAAGGATCGCCCCGCGCTTGACTGCCAGCATCCGTCGAGCCGCCGCCTGAGCCACCAGGAAAGCCCCAAAAGCAGACACCTGAAACGATTTCTCAACCTCGCGCGGATCGAGCGCGGTCAACGGCCCCCGTGCGCGGTAGCTGGCGTTGTACACAACGACATCCGGCGTCGCCGCCGAGGTCTCAAGATCGACAAAAAGCTTTTCGACGTCGGCCGGATTGGCGGCATCACAGGTAAAGATTTTCGCCCCGGTCTCGCGCGCCAGCGATTCAAGCTTCTCAACCCCGCGAGCGGCGAGCGCGACCTTCATGCCTTTTTTGCCGAAAGCGCGCGCGAGCGAGGCAGAAAGACCGGAGCCGGCGCCGACGATGAGTGCGCTCGTGTAGTTCATGACCTCGTTTCCAGCGTTCTATGATTTAGCCACATTACATCCTGAAAACGCCGAATCGTGTCTCCGGCACCGGCGCATTGAGAGCCGCCGAAAATGCCAACGCCAGCACCCGCCGCGTTTCCGATGGCGCAATGATGCCGTCATCCCACAGCCGTGCGGTTGCGTAATAGGGATTGCCCTCGGCCTCAAATTGGTCGCGCAAAGGTTGCTTAAACTCTTCTTCTTCGACTTCAGACCATTTGCCTCCCTTGGCCTCGACATTCTCGCGTTTGACGGTCGCCAAGACGCTCGCCGCCTGTTCGCCACCCATGACCGAGATGCGAGCGTTTGGCCAAGTGAACAAAAAGCGCGGCCCGTAGGCACGCCCGCACATGCCATAGTTTCCGGCACCGTATGATCCGCCGACAATAAGCGTGATCTTGGGAACCTGGGCGCAGGCAACTGCCGTCACCATTTTCGCGCCATCTTTTGCGATGCCGCCGGCCTCGTAGTCGCGTCCGACCATGAAACCAACGATGTTTTGCAAAAAAAGCAGCGGGATGCGGCGCTGGCAGCAGAGTTCGATGAAATGCGCGGCCTTGAGTGCGCTTTCGGAAAAGAGAATACCGTTGTTGCCCAGGATCCCGACTGGCATTCCGTGGATGTGCGCGAAGCCCGTAACCAAAGTCGACCCGTAGAGCGCCTTAAATTCATCGAACTCCGACGCATCAACAATGCGGCCAATCACCTCGCGAATGTCGTATTGTTTTTTCAGGTCTACCGGGACAATTCCGTCAAGATCGGTCACATCGAGCGCCGGGTCGCGGGATTTGATCAACGGAATGTCGGAAACCTTTTTCGTGTTGAGATTGGCAACGATGCCGCGCGCGATGGTCAGCGCATGGTGATCGTCTTGCGCGTAGTAATCGGCAACGCCCGATTTACGAGCATGCACATCGGCGCCACCCAGTTCCTCAGCGGTTACCACCTCCCCTGTTGCTGCTCTTACTAATGGCGGGCCCCCAAGGAAAATTGTGCCTTGGCTCTTGACGATAATTGTTTCGTCCGACATTGCCGGCACATATGCGCCCCCTGCCGTGCACGAGCCCATCACCACCGCGATTTGAGGAATTCCAAGCGAAGATAAAGTTGCTTGGTTGTAGAAGATGCGGCCGAAATGCTCGCGGTCGGGGAACACTTCAGTCTGATGCGGCAGGTTGGCTCCGCCGCTATCGACTAGGTAAATGCAGGGCAAACGATTTTCGCGCGCGACCTCCTGGGCGCGCAGATGCTTTTTGACGGTCATTGGAAAATACGTCCCGCCCTTGATGGTGGAGTCGTTGCAGACCACCACGCATTCGCGCCCCGCGACCCTGCCGATCCCGGTGATCAGGCCCGCACCATGAATGGGATCGTCGTACATGCCGTTGGCGGCGAGCGGTGAAAGCTCAAGAAATGGCGAACCTGCATCGATCAGGTTCATGACGCGATCACGCGGCAAGAGCTTGCCGCGACTCACGTGGCGTTCGCGCGCACGCTCGGAACCGCCTCGAGCCGCTTCGGCGCGACGTGCCTGCAGTTCAGACACGAGGTCCCGCATGCGTTCCGCATTGGCACGAAATGCAGCGGCATTTTTATCAATTGATGATGAAAGAATCGCCACGGGTTCCTCCCTGTGTGAAAGTTGCCTTGGCGGAACCGGGAACGCAATGGCGGTTGCGGGCATGCACGTT
>Ga0126370_10001513_pt1 | contig 10660 bp, 18 predicted proteins | sample PanSoiMetaPlot_3_FD_92586 | JGI IMG/M metagenome (GOLD analysis project Ga0126370, IMG submission 92586) | Tropical forest soil microbial communities from Panama - MetaG Plot_3 | ecosystem: Environmental > Terrestrial > Soil > Tropical forest > Bulk soil | place: Panama | collected 2016-02-17 | reverse complement strand
GGCGGCACTTGAGGCTCCTCCTCCGCCGGCTCCGGCTCGTCCTCCGGCCGCTTCGCCCCGTGCGTCTCACCATGCTTCGTCATGCTCCCCCTCTATGCCCCACCCCACCCGTCTGCTATATGCACGCCCGCATACCGCACCGCGGAGGGATCCCATTGCGGCTCTGAGGGCTCGTGAGCATAGCGGCGCTTTCCCCGTCCCGCCCTACCTGCCGCTCCCAGCCCGCGCACTCCTCCCCTTCGCCCGCGCCGCCGCCGCCCACGCCGCCCGCCGCTCCCACCTCCCCCTCGCCGACTGCTGGGACGAAGCCGTCACCGCCCTCCTGCGCGCCGCCATCCACTTCCGCCCCGGCCCCGGCTCCTTCCACGCCTACGCCCAAGTCGCCATCCGCCGCGGGCTGTGGCGCTACTGCCGCCGCCCCAGCCACCCGACGACTATCAGCCTCGACGCCGTCCCGCCCAGCCCCCTGCCCGATGTCGAAACCCTCCTCATCGCCCTCGAGGACGGCGCCGCGCTCACATCGGCCGCGGCGTACACAGCCACACCGCCAGCCGCACATAGAGCGCCAGGATAACGAGGCCCATCAGCGGCATGTCAGTCAGCCTCCCGCAGCGTCGCCTTGATGCGATCGACATGGGCCTGCGCCAGTCGCCGCTTGTGGCTGATGCGGCTACACACCGTCTGCCCGTCCGACCGCACCTCGATCACGCGATAGCCGGGATACCGACTGCCGATCAGGATTACCTTGTCCACAAACGCATCCACCGTCCGGCTCCCCGCCGCGATCGCCTCCTGCCAGGTCTGTGTCGGATGAGTCATTGTCTGTCTCCCTTTCTTGGGTGGCCTATGTGGCCACTCAGTCATGTAGACGCACGACGCTAGGAAGGTGTGTCGCGCCCGCCGCCGCGCCTCCGTGCTATGGCATCCCCCGTGCCCGGGAAACGCTGCCTCGCTCGCGAAATGGCCCTGCACGACGCGCCGGCGCGCTTCGCCGCCTGCTACGCCAACCTCCAAACCCACCTCCCACAGTACGACCGCGTCCTCGTCGGCCTCGACGCCGCCCGCACCTACCTCCACGACGTGCTGCGCATCCGCCGCCCCAACGGCCAGCCCCTCACCCGCCGCATCGTGCTCCGCTGGTTCCGCGATGCCGGCTTCCCCGTCGTCCGCGGCGGCTGGCGCTCCCGCCCTACCAGCCAACGCACCGTCTCCCTCACCTCCACTCACGCCGTCACCTCCTGGGTCCTCGCCCAGTTCTCCACCGCCCAGCCTCGCTCGCTCTTCTCAGTCAGTATTCCTACACCTGGGAATCCAGATGGGAATGCGCCCAAGCAATCGAGGAAGATTCGAATCGGGGCCGTGATCGTCCGCGACGCGGCCTGAGCGCACCGCGCAGCTGCGCTACGCTTGCAGTCTGATTGCAGTGTAGCCGTGTAGCCACGTCGCTACATGCCGACCCTCAGGCAGGCAACCAGCGGCTCCCGAAGGCAGGCGGGTTTACCTCTACCCCGTCAACTCAAGTAGGCAGCTGGCTGGCGCAAGCAAAGCAGAGGCCAAGACAGAGCTCGAGGAACGTGCGAGGGCTGCCCTGCCCTAGGGGGTCGCCGACCGCTTTGACGACTCGCGGCCGGCCCGGAGCCGGAAAGCTTCCCCATTCACATCTGTATCCCGGAATGGCCCAAAAAGGAACACGCACCGCGTTAAAACGCATGCGAAGAGGGCTATTGTATTCACCCACGCCGCCTACGCCGCCTACGCCCCCTACGCCTCCTACGGACCGTAGACGGAGATCTTCTCTATTGGGTTTTTTTGTGTGTGTGTGGGGTAGGAGGCGTAGAGGGTGAAGGCGGCTGTCTGGGAATACAATGGGGGTGATCACGCATGACGAGCGACGAAGGCAGCGGTTCGGAGCGAGAGCTGCGCGAGGCACTTCAGACACTTTTGAATGCCCTTGAGAAGTGTGCCAGCTACCGGGGGCGCGCATTCACGGTGCCGCATGATCTGCGGTGTCCGCCTGGGGTGGTGCATCCGGGAGGGTGGTGTGAGTGTGGGGCGAGCGATCTGGAGCGGGCGGTCGAGGCGGCGAGTCGGGTTGGAAAGCCGATGCGGCCAACGGCTTCAGGGAAGGCGCATTGACCAGCGGCCGTCGGCGTAGCCATCGCGGTCGGCCACGACATTGAGGCGGTGGCGGGCGCGTTTCCAGGCGTACTCGGAGATGCCGGCGCGGAGGCGGGCGGTGTCGGCGAGGTCGGAGGCGACGGGGCCGTCTTTGAGGAGGTCTGAGAGGAAGGCGCAGGCGGCGGCCACAGCCTTTGGGGGATCGGTGGTGGAGGGGGTGGGGGCGGCGACGAGCTGATCGGCGGTGGTGTCGGCGGTGCCTTTCCAGGCGATCTTGAGGGTGTCGTCTGGGGTGGGGTCGAAGCCGAAGCGGAGCGCGGTGGCTGGGGGGGAGAGGTTATTTTTGACGGGGGCGACGATGCGGTCGTCGGGGGCGTCGGGGTCTGGGGCGACGAGGAGGACGGAGCGGGCGGCGGCGGAGAAGGCGATGGAGCCGCCGCCGCGGTAGAGTGCTTTTGGTCCTGGCGACTTTGTCAGGTGGCGAACCAGAAGAACGGCGACGCCGGTTTCATGGGCGAGGGCGGCGAGGGGGCGGAGGATCAGGCGGACATCTTGATCGCGGTAGGCATCGCAGGCGGCGGAAAGGACGGCCATGACGGGATCGATGATGAGCAGCGAGGCATCGACGGTGCGGATGGCGTCGCGGAGGTCGGCGAGGCCGGCGGGGAGCATGGGGATATGGTCGAGGTCGAAGGCGACGATGCGGTGGAGGTCGGCGTGGGCGGCTTGGAGGCGGGGGAGGAGGGTATCGCCGAGGCCGTCTTCGGCATTGACGAGGACGACGCCGGCGGGCTGGGCGATGCGGCCATCGCCTTCGAGCGGGGCGCCGGTGGAGATGCGGGCGGCGAGGTCCAAGGCGAGGGCGGTTTTGCCGAGCCCGGGGTCGCCATCGAGCAGCGTGAGTTTGCCGAGCGGGATACGGCGGTACCAGAGCCAGTCGACGGGTTCGAGCATGACGGTCTCCATGGCGACGAAGGGCCGGGCGCCGTTCTGGCCGAGGTCGGCGACGGCGGCCCCGAGGGTGGTCAAGGTTTCGCGGTCGTCGAGAGGATTCGTCGGGGCGTCGGCGACGTGGCGGAGCGCGGTGGCGAGGTCGTGGGCTTGGCGGCGATGGGCGAGGCCGGTCAGGTGTTTCTTTAAGGGCCCGGGGAGGAGGTCGTCGCTCTCGAGGTAGGCGGTGGCGACCTGGGTGGCGGACCAGACGGTGGCGAGGGCGGTGGTGGCGGTCGGGAGGTCGCCGGCGAGGGTCCCGAGGCCGTGGGCGCGGCGCAGCGCGACGAAGGCCGCGCGTTCGACGGCGAAGAGGCTGGGGGTGAGGTGGCGATCGTCGAGCCGGGTGGGCTGATGCATCACGACGCCCAAGAAGAGGCGTTCGGCGCGGGCATCGGCGGTGGGCTGGGGTTTCATGTGTGGGGTGACCACGGCTTATCGCGTCGCCGCGGGGTGGGGGCGAGGTCGAGTCCCAAGAGTTCTTGGCCGCAGCGCTGGCAGCGGGCGCGGACGATGTCGCGGGTGCCGGGCTGGTATTCGAGGCGTTTGGTCGGGTGGGTACAGGCGCGGCCGGCGCCGGCGGAGCGGGCTTGGCCGATGGTGCGGCGGCGGCCCATGGTCAGGCGGAGCGCCGATCGTCGAGTCCGTGCTCGAGTGCGGCGGCGACGGCGAGCATGACGGCATCGGCGTGTTCCAAGTTGATCGGGACGGCCGGAAAACGGCGGCAGGCGGCGAGGCGGACGGCGGTCTTGATGACCTTCTTCTCAGTGCCTTTTGGGTACGCGGCGAGGCCGACGCGGGCACGCCAGCGCGGCGGCGGGATGACGGCGTAGGGCATGCGGAGTGCGGTGAGCAGCGCGATCCACATGCCGAACCCGAAGCCGGTCTGAAAACTCGATGCGACGCCTTGGCGGGGCCGGGCGGATTGGAGCTCGACGTAGGCGAGCGAGATGGGGCTGAGGAGCCCCAGGGCATCGGCGCAGCGGGCGACGGCATAGCGTCGCCGCTTGCCGGTGCCGACCTGGTACCAGTCGCAGGGGGTAGGCGTGACGGAGACGGCTTGAGTGCCGTCGTCGGCGACGGTGAGCAGGGCGAGGGCGCCGGTGGTGCCGGGGTCGATGCCGAGATAGCGCCTCATGGGGCCGCCGTGGCGAAGAGCCCGCGCTGCGCCGTCCGCTCCCGAGCCAACCCGAGGAGTTGGACACTCATCGGGGTGACCCCAAGAGGCGAGCGAGGGCCCGATCAAGGAGATCGTGCGCGCCAGCCCGCGCGCCCTCTGGCGTCTCGTCCATCGTCGCCGCGGTGATCATGCGGTCCATCTCGGCGTGCCGGAGGCGGACGATCAGCGTCACGCGGTACCTCGTGAGGAGGATGCGCTGCGCCTCCTCGCGCGAGATCTCGTCGTCGCTCATCGCCGTCGGTCCACCTCGAGGACGATCTCGCCGTCCTGGAGGACCCCTATATTAATGATGTCGTACCGACCGCCGGGGCCGGCGACCCCAATCCGCGTGTCGGCCTTGGCGGGGCTTGACCGGAGCCGGGTGCGAATGAGGGCGGCGACGTGCGCCGCGAGCAGCGCCCGACGACTCGGCGGGGGCCGCGTCATGGATTGGCCTGGAAGAACGCGCGGGCGAACCCGGCCGGCGTGCGGGCATCGGCGGGCAGCGCATTCGCCTGCGCCGTCTGCCAGGTCGCCGGCGTGGTGCGTTGCGTATGCGCGGGCGGCCGTTTCCACGGCACCGTGAAGTCCCCCCAGATGCAGGTCGGCTTGTGGCCGGCATCGCCGTATTCCCATTGATAGAACTCCAGCCGGGCGGGACCGAGATAGCGGCGCAGGAGCGCACGCGGATTCTCGAGCGCCCACCACCGGGGCCGGTGGATCGTCACGGCGCGCAGGCAGGCATCGACGACCGACAAGGCGGCGAGGAGCTCGTCGCCTTCGGCGGGGTACCGATTGCGCGCGTAGGAGAAGGCCGTGCACGGTGGGGCCGCGAGTATCCCGTGCACGGGGATGGTGTCGTGGCAGAGCAGCCGGACGTCAGTCGGCAGATCGACCATCTGCACGTCATAGCCAGCCTCCCGATAGGGCGCGGACCAGGCGCCCGTCCCGCCGCAGAGATCCAAGATGCGCTTCATGGCTCGAGGGCGGCGTCGGCGAACCGGCAGAGGTCGCACCGGGTGTCGATCAGGGGCAGGATCTTACAGTTCCGATGAGGTTTTTGGTTCCGATAGGCCCGGAGCGCCCGTTCGAGGTCGAACTGCCGTTGTAACGACCGCTTGGTATGCTCTTCGATGGCGTTGAGCGCGTCTTCGGTGGCTTGGCGGGGACTCATGCGGCGCTCCACGCGGTTCTCGCGCCACTCGCGCGACGTCGGCCGAGGATGCGGATGCCCCGCGGGGGCGTGTCAGCACTCCAGCCGTATCCCGCCGCCCGGAGCCGACGGCGGAGATGTTCGCGATCGACCCCGGCGAGCTGACAGGCCTGCTCGCACGGCAGCGTCTCGTCACGGGGGGGCCCGAGGAGATAACGCAGCGCGTCCTGATGGAGCCGATGCGCCGGGGGGAAATGCAGGCAGCGGATGGCGTCGATCAGGAGGGCCGCAGCGACGCGCGCCATCGGCAGATGGGTCGTGTGCTGCTGGCCCGTCTGCGGGGGCAGGAGGACACCGAGGTCGTCCGGGATCGGATGCGGCGAGTTCAGTCGCCACCATGCGCTCCGTGCCCTCGGCCCATATCGCATGACGCACCCCCGCGTTGACACGCCGCCATCCTCTCAAGGCGGGCGGCCGAGGCGCCCGGCCGTGCCGCCTTTCCCGGTGCCGGTCGCGGAGGGAGCAGCCGGGGGCGACTGCTGGATATCGACCGGTACCAAGCCCATACGCCTTCCCCAGCCCCGCCTCCGGCCCCGCCGACTGCAATCAACCTGCAAGCGCCGGGGCAGCATCAGACACCGGAAACCCGTCGGTCTCCTGCATCCGGCCTTCGATTGGATGGAGAAATCTCGGGGACTTACAACGGACTGATGCAGCGCCGTGCAGCCGGTTGGAGCCCGGGAACAGGTTCGAAGCCTGCCGCTCTGTCCAGCTGAGCTACGGGCGCTGCAATGATCTCGCATGGTTACGCCTGCCCAGCAAGGTCGCTTGCGGGAGACTGCAGTCGGACTGCAATCGGTGGCCCGTATCGCCACCAGTCAAAATCGACCCAGCCGTCTAGACTCTCGGCGAAGACCGGATGGATGAAGCGTTCGCAGAAGGAGCACTTGATCTCCGGCACGCTGGCGTGCGTGGTCACGCCGCACCGGGGGCATCGTCCGTGGAAGGCGTTCACAATCAGATCACCCGCAGCGTGGTCGTCCGCTCCGCATCCGACGCCTCCTGGAGCCGGTTGGTCTCCACCCGGGCCTCGTTCAGGCGCTCCCGCAATGCCGTCAGGTTCCCCAAGTTGTAGTGCTGGATCATGTGCTCCGTCTTGTGGTTCGACATCACCATCGCCTCGGCGGTGGAGAGTCGGCCACTCGCGAGCATGTCCGTCACGGCCGTGTTGCGGAGGTAGTGAAACGTGAGGCCGCCGTGCTTCCGGCCGACCGGCATCCCCGCCGCGATGCATGCCTTCGCCCACGCCTTCTTGAAATCACCAACGCAGCCGTAGTGTCGATTGGGGCGCCGGCCGGGAGCACAGAGCGGGCCGTGAAACAGGAACGGGCACCACGGATTCGTCAGGAGCACGCGGTCGATGATCGCCAGCGCCGCATCGTCCAGCGGGATCGTATGCGGCTCCCCATGTTTGGTTTCGTCACCGGGCCATGTGAGGACCGCCCGCTCCCGGTCGACGTACGCCTTCCGGGTGCGGGTGAGCTGGCCGCGGCGCGTGCCATTCAAGCGAGCGAACTCGATCACGGGAATCAAGTAATCGGGAAGATGCTCAGCCAAGAGCGCTTGGTCGGCGCCTTGGATGTAGCGAGCTCGGATGGCCTTCACCTTGAGCCGGGCGATGTAGGGCCGCGTCGGGATCGTCCCAGCGCGCACCGCGAGGTTGAAGGCACGCCGAAGCACCTCGCACCGCTTGTTCACCGTCGCGTTCGTGATGCCCGTTGCCTGTTGCGCCTCTTGGAAGGCATCGATGACGGTCGCGGTGCAGTCCTTCACTTTGAGGTGACCGAGCTCGCGCCGGAGGACGTCGAGATGGCTGCGGACGGTCCGGAGGGACGCGAGCCGGTTCTTCACGTAGTAGCTCTCGACCCGGTCGAGTAGCGTATTGATGGTGAGGCTCGCCGGCGGCAGGGCGGTGCCCGTCAGGGCTGCCGCTTGGCGCTGGGCGAGCAGCTGACGGGCGACGACGAGGCTCGTTTGCTTCGTCGACTCCATCCGCGATTTTCCGTTGACCCGGTAGGTGATCCAGAGCGGACCCAGAAGAATGCCCGTCCGCGGATCCTTGCGACGGAAGATGCCGCGCTCGATCGTCTCGACGTAGCGGGCCATCAGCGGGTTCTCCGCTCGCGCAGCCGGTCCAGCGCCTCACGGGCTGCCGCACGGGCCGTCTCGAGGAACTCCCGGCGGAATTCCTGATCGGCCCACAGTTCTTGCCCGATCTGTTCGGTGGCGCGGACGGCCTGCCCGCTCAACCAAGTCGCGAGAGCCTGTTCCACGCTGCGTTCGATGAGCCGGTCCATCGCGGACGCGGCGCCGTGATCGTGCTTGTTGTTCTTGCGGGCCATCAGATGGCGTCCTCCGGGAGCGGCGTCTGGAGGTACGCCTCGATGGCGCGGGTGGCGATGTCCTTCAAATCGCTCCGCTCCTCGATCGCGCGATACTTGACCCGCCGCCAGAGATCCTCGGGCAAGATGATGGTCGTCTGGACACGGCGGGGTTGGGGGGGAAAGGGCTGGGCCTTCGTGGCCGTCACGCGTTTTGTCATGTAGGGGAATATACATGCGCGCGTATGGGTCTAGCAAGGGGTCATTGGCCGGAGCACTTCGCAAGGTGGCGGAGCACAACCTCCTTATTCCATTCGACTTTGCAGCCTGGCCGGTCCTGGCGGCGCCCGGGGATCTTGTCGCGCGGCATGTGGCGGATGGTCGATTCAGAGCGATGGAGCAGCGCGGCGAGCGCCTTGGCATCGAGCCACTCGATCGGCCCGGCGGGCACGGGCGCTGGGGCCATGCGCCGCAGGAAGCGCTGCTGGACGACCGCACGGGTGGCGAAGTCGAGCGCCGCCTCCTGGAGCTCCTCGAGGACGAGCGGATCGTCGATCCGGTCGACGCGGAAGCGACGGAGGAGCCGGGCCACCTTCGCGGGTCGGCTGCCGTTCCCCTCCACCATGACGCGCAGCCGGGTCTAGCGCCCTCCCCGCGCATGTGTCAAGGTGGGATAGTAAGCAATGCACGAAACTACGCGAAACGACAGCAATGGACAGTTTTGGTCGCGTTTGTCCAGTTCGCCGGCGCGGAAATCCGTGTCAGCCGTGACAGGATGGCCTCAGCGGCGCCGCCGTGGTCTGCGCTGGAGCCGATGCTCGAGCGCGCGGAGCCGGCGGTTCATCTCCTCGAGCTGTTCCATCTGGCGGGCGAGGACTTGGTGCTCGCGCAGGAGATCGCGGATGAGTTCAGACTCCGACAAGGAGCCGAGCCGCGCTTGCTGACTGAGGACGTAATCGTAGGTCGTGCGGTTCAAGCTGATCGCGATCCGTTTGACGACCCAGCGCCGCGCATGGGGGCCCGGAGAGGAGGCAGTCACGCGCTTTTTCATGTCCGACGACGCCGCGAGGAACAAGAGGATGAGACTCCACTTGACACAAAGTGACAAGCGATGCAGAAGCGTGCCTTTCCGTCGCTAGTTGAAGCACGACTCCGCCGCAGGATGGAGCGGCACCGCGGGGGCACGCAGCACAGTTCGCGTAAATCTCGTCCCGTCAGTCGGAGGAGACTGCGGCCGATGGCGAAGACGCGTCCGCGCAAACCCGTCCGGGCCGGCCCGGGGAAGAAGGTGAAGGGGGCGGTGGTGGCCCCGAACGGCGGACCACCGCGCCCGCCACGGCGGCGGATCACGCTTCCCTTCAAGGAGGCCGCCGCGATGCTCGGCATCTCGCAGCGGACCCTCATGCGCCATCTCAAGCGGACGAATGCGGCATGCGTCGTGAAGCGCGTCGGGCGCCCGAAACTCGATGAGGAGGGGTTCTACGGTTGGTGCCGGGCACAGGGATTTCAGGGTGCCGGGAGGTTGAAGGATGAGTGATCTCTACCCATGGCGCCGCGACTGCCTTGGCGGCTCAGACGCGCCGGCCATTCTCGGCGTCGATCCGTACCGGACCGCCGGCGATGTCTGGGCCGAGAAGACGGGGCGGTTGCCTGTGACGGCGGGCGATGGTGACGACGACCTCAGCCCGAAGCTCTTGGGCAGCGTCATTGGGCCCCTCCTCGTGAATCTCGCCGCCAAGCGGATGCTCGGGAAGCCGGTCGCGATGGAAGTCTTCTATCGCCATCCCACGGCCCCGATGGGCTGCAGCGTCGACGGCATCTGTTTCGATCCCGCGGTCCTGATCGAGGCGAAGACGACCGGGCTCCTGAGTCCAGCCTTTTCAAGCGCCTACGGCGAGGACGGCTCCGACGAGGTGCCGGAACCCGTGATGATCCAAGTGCACCACAATCTTGCCGTGCTGGATGCGCAGCCCGACCTGCCCCCGATCCGCGAAGCCTTGGTGCCCGTCTTCATCGGTGGCCGAGGCTTGAAGGTCTACCGGATCCACCGCGACGACGCCTTGGTGACACAGCTCTACGAGTTCGAGACGGACTGGTGGCGGCAGTACGTCGAGGGCGACCGCTGCCCGCCGGAGGAGCCGCCGTCGATGCCGACGCTGCGGCGGATGGCGCGGAAGCCGGAGGCCCCGGCGCGCCCCGTCGACGACACCTACGTCGCCGAGTGGCTGGCGGCGAAGGATGCGCTCAAGGCGGCCGAGAAGCTCGAGGAGTTCACCCGCCGCTTGGTCATCGCGGATCTCGGGGACGGCGAAATCGGGCAATGTGCCTTGGGACGCCTCACCTACCGGGCGGTCCGGCGCGCTGCCTATACCGTCGCGCCGTCCGTCGTGCGGACACTCCGGTTTTCGCCCAGCAAAGAGGGACAGGTGCATTGATGGCAGACACCGAACTGACCCCGACGCCTGACCGGCAGGTGGCCAGCGGTACGCTCATCCCGGAGTCGTCCGTGATGCCAGCGACGGCGCTCGAGGCGCTGAACCGGAGCGAGCTCGACGTGCAGGTCGCTACTGCGCGTCGCTATCCTCGGAGCCTTGCCCTCTTCAAGCAGCGCGCGCTCACCATGATCCGACTCGATGCGGAGACGGCCAAGGGCTGTTTTTATGCGTTGCCCCGCCGCCAGCGGCAGGAGGACGGCACGTTCCGGCGCGTGAACATCACCGGTCCCTCTGTCCGGCTCGCCGAGATCGTGGCGACCGCCTGGGGGAACATCCGGGCCGGGGCGCGCATCGTCGCCGAGACGGACCGGGAAGTCGTCGCCCAAGGGTACTGCCATGACCTCGAGACCAACAATGCGCAGGT
>Ga0126370_10001511_pt1 | contig 10662 bp, 7 predicted proteins | sample PanSoiMetaPlot_3_FD_92586 | JGI IMG/M metagenome (GOLD analysis project Ga0126370, IMG submission 92586) | Tropical forest soil microbial communities from Panama - MetaG Plot_3 | ecosystem: Environmental > Terrestrial > Soil > Tropical forest > Bulk soil | place: Panama | collected 2016-02-17 | reverse complement strand
TCTATGACGCCATGGGGCCCAGCAGTTTGAATCGTTTCAAGTCAGTCAATTCTGCGCACTCTGGCCTTTTGCTGCAAGAACAAAAGTTTTTTCGTTCCGTAGGCGGCCTTCTTCGTCCCCACCGCCAATTTTTGACCTGTTCTTTAGGACAGGTACTCAAATGCACAGGAAGTGTCGTTTATCTCACCCCGCGGTTGTTTCTTGCACAACGGACGCCCGTGCTTTGTAGTCTAATCTAGTAGGTGTTCGCCCCGATTCGCGGGGCCATCATAAAGGGACCATGGGCCAAAACTCCCTGTCGCACCGGCGCACCCGCACGACAATCTTCTTGTCGCATGTGGCGGCATTTCTGTTCGTCGTTCTTGCCGCTTACTGGCTGCGCAGCCTCACCATTCCCCCCGACGCGCTGCTCCAGGGCTACCTCGAGGTCATTAGCAGCCTCCTGGCTTTCGTTTTCGCCGCGGTCACCTTGGTTCGCTTTCAAGGCACCCAAGACCGTATCTCCCTGATCCTCGGCGCCGGCTTCTTCCTTTGTGGTGGGGTCCTGATCGCCACCAGCGTACTCTTTTTCCAAGTGCTCCCCGAGGCGTCTCTCCGCCTGCCTTCGGCGCACATCGCCTGGTGGCTCGGGCGCCTGATTCTGGCGGTTTTGGTGGTCGCCGCGCTCCTGGTCGAGCACTTCATGCCTCGTTCGCGGCATCCGAAACGGGAAATTGCCGGTGCCTTGGTCGCTGCCGTTGCAGTTACCTATGGGCTGGCGGCTGCACTTCGTCACTTGCCCCAGGAAGTCTCCCCGCATCCAAGCGCCTTTTTCCCCAGTCCGCAGCAGTTGCTACCTGGCGGTCTCTTCTTGGTAAGTCTTTTCTGGTACCGCCGACGCTTGACGGTCGAGGATTCCTCTTTTGACCGCACCATGTACGCTGCCGTCTGGCTGAACGTCGCCGCTCAACTTGCCGCCGCCCAGTCCGCGCGCCTGATGGACGCTCCTTTTGTGTTCGCCCAGGGGCTTATGGTTCTGGGCTACACCGTCGCGCTTGGCGGCGCGCTGCTGGACAACGCGCGGCTGTTCGAGCGCGTACGCCATATGGCGGTCAGCGACCCGCTTACGGGACTTGCCAACTATCGCCGCTTGCTCGACGTTCTCGAAAACGAAACCGAGCGCACCGACCGCTCGGGCCGCCCGTTTGCAGTTCTGCTTCTGGACCTTGACGGCCTGAAAACGATCAACGACAGCTACGGGCATCTGGTCGGCAGCCGCGCCATCTGCCGCGTTGCCGATATTCTCCGTATTCATTGCCGCGCCATTGATACCGCCGCGCGCTACGGCGGAGACGAATTTGCCCTGGTTCTCCCGGAATCGCAGGAAGAGGAAGCGCGCCGCGTCACCGACCGCATCCGCCAGGTGATGGCGAATGACGATGAGCCGCCTCGACTTTCCGCGAGTATCGGCATGGCCGTCTACCGGGGCGACGGCGAACGCATCGAAAAACTGCTCTCCGAAGCAGACCAGCAACTCTACGCGGAAAAAGCCAAGCGCAACCGGCGCACTCCGGCGCTGCTGAATCCTCGCCGCCGCGCGCCCAAGCTGTAGCGGCTTCGGCCGCCATCGAACCGTCGGTCAGGCTGCACCGTCAGACGCCGCGAGGCATATCAACGTAAATGCGGTGGCTCGATGTCCGTCCGTTTTGAATGCTTTTCGTGGGTACCCCGCGCTAATAAACCGCGCGTCTCTGCACGGTTTCCTTCGTCGCCAGCGAAAATCGGGGTTCGGCTGGTGCGCTGTCGAGGAGTTGACTCGCGAGGTATTCTCCAACGGCGGGACCGTGCTTGAATCCGTGCCCCGAGCCGCCGCCTGCGAACCACACGTTTTTCATTTCCGGGTGCCGGTCGATCAGAAAATCTCCACTCGAAGTATTTTCGTATTGGCAGACGCGGGTCTCCACGATCGGTGCGTCGCGCAGGGCAGGAAATCGCCGCGCGACATATTCGCGCATGGCCTTGGTCATCTCCGGCGAAACGATACGCGATTGCGTGTCGGGATCGACTTGCTCGCCGTGCTCATCAAACGCAATTTTTAGGCCGCGGCTCTCGATGTCCGGCATCCCGTAAACCAAATCTTCCTGGAACAGCCACGTCGGCAACGCCGGCGGAGCAAATCGCATTTCTCCCGCGGGAATCCCGAAAAAGAAAACTTCCTGCCGCGAAGGAAAAATCCACGCGCCCAGCACGTCCGGAAAAATCTTTCCGAGCCACGCCCCACACGCGAAGACAAATTGCCCCGCGTCGATGCGTTCTCCCTGCTTCGTCGTGATCTGCTTTACGGCTGCCGCTTCTTGCGGGTCTACAACTTGTGCGCAGCGATATTCGACGCCAGCCCGCAACGCGTCCTCCACCACCGCGCTCACGGCCCGCCGCGCCATCAATACGCCGCTGTGGGGCTCGAGAATTCCTTTTCGAATGTCCTCGAAAGCGATTTGCGGATATCGTTTTTCCAGCGCCGGGCGGTCAAATTCCAAAAATTGCACACTGCAGCGGTTGAGCGTCGCGGCCGTTTCCTTCAGTCGCGCATCCTGCTTCCCAGCCATCCACAGAACGCCTGTCTCGAGGAACAACGGCTGCTTCGTCGCGGCGAAAAACTCCTTCCATTGCACCAGAGACCGCTGCGACCATCGCGTGTACAACTCATCCGCGCCATAGCCCATCCGAAGGATGCGCGTCTCACCGCCGCTGCTCGCCCGCGAATGCCCCGGCCCAAACGCCTCAATCAGCACGACGCGTTTCCCGCGTTTTGCCAAGTGCCAGGCCGTCCAGGCCCCAAACACCCCGGCCCCAATCACGGCCACGTCGTATGTCTTCTGCCCGCTCATCTTAGAAATGTTCATCCCGACTGCATCCTATCTCATTTGAGTTCTTGCTCGAAAATCCTTTCCATAAACCGCGTCATCGCGTTAGCATCTTGAGTTTCCCATTTCCGCTTCGGAGGTTCGTGTGAATCGTCATTGTCGCGTTGCAGTCCGCCTGCTGACAGCTTTCCTAATCGCTTTTGCTGCTGCACTCTCCGCCCACGCGCAGCAGGTCGATCCCAAAACTTATGGCGGGATGAAGTGGCGACTTGTCGGGCCCTTCCGCGGCGGGCGCGCGCTGGCGGTGACCGGCGTGCCGAGCCAGCCAAACACCTATTATTTTGGCGCGACCGGCGGAGGCGTCTGGAAAACCACCGATGGCGGTAACAGTTGGGATCCGCTCTTCGATAAGCAGCCCGTGTCTTCGGTCGGCGCCATTGATGTTGCCGATTCCGATCCCAATATCGTTTACGTGGGCACGGGCGAAGCCTGCATCCGCGGCAATATTTCTTTTGGCGATGGCGTTTACAAATCCACCGACGCCGGCAAAACCTGGACGAATGTTGGGTTGAAAGACACGCGGCACATCGGCGCGCTCGTTGTTCATCCCACGAATCCTGACGTCGTCTTTGTTGCGGCACTCGGGCACGCTTACGGTCCGAACACCGAGCGCGGAGTCTTCCGCACGCGTGACGGCGGCAAGACCTGGGAAAAAGTTCTCTATCTTGACGACCGCACCGGTGCCATTGATGTCGTTTTCGATCCGCAGAATCCGCACATTCTTTTTGCTGCAATGTGGGAAGGCTGGCGCACGCCCTGGACGCTGAATAGCGGCGGCGCAAAAGACGGCCTGTATCACTCCACCGACGACGGCACAACCTGGAAGCGCCTCGAAGGCGAGGGCCTCCCTGAGGGTCCGCTCGGCCGCATGGGCGTGTCCGTTTCCGGCGCCGATTCCAACGTTGTCTATGCGCTCATCGAAGCCAAGAAAGGCGGACTGTATCGCAGCGACGATGGCGGCGCCAAATGGTCGCTCATCAACGACGACCACCGCTTCCGCCAGCGCGCGTGGTATTTCACACACGTTTGGGCCGACCCGAAAGACTCCAATCGCGTCTACATCGCTAACACCGGCCTTTATCGCTCCATCGACGCCGGCAAGACTTTCGAGCGCATCAACGCGCCTCACGGCGACCATCACGCCCTCTGGATCGACCCCGAAAATCCCAATCGCCTCATCAATGGCAATGACGGCGGCGCCACCATCTCCATCGACGGCGGCAAAAACTGGTCCACGCAAAATAATCAGCCAACCGCGCAGTTCTATCACGTCGCGGCCGACAACGATTTTCTTTATCGCGTTTACGGCTCGCAACAAGACAACTCTTCGGTCGGCATCCAGACGCGAAGCGACCGCGGGTTTATCGATCGCGGTGACTGGGACGCGGTTGGCGGCGGTGAAAGCGGCTACGTTGTTCCCGATCCGCGCGATTCGAACATCGTTTACGCCGACGACGAAGGCCCCATTTTCACGCGCTTCGACCGCCGTACCAATCAGGCGCGGAGCATTCAGGAGTGGCCCGAAGATCCCAACGGTTATCCCGCTGCCACGCAAAAATACCGCTACACCTGGACCATGCCGATTGTGATTTCCTCCCACAATCCCGATGTGATTTATCACAGCTCGCAATATGTGTTTCGTTCGAACGACACCGGCCGCACCTGGGCCACCATCAGTCCCGACCTCACGCGCAACGACAAATCCAAACAGCAGGATTCCGGTGGCCCGTTGACGAAAGATCAGTACACGGTCGAGTATTACGATACGGTCTTCACGCTGGCGGAATCGCCAAAGCAGGCAAGCGTGCTCTGGGCGGGCACGGATGACGGCTTGATTCAAGTGACGCGTGATGGCGGCAAGAGCTGGGCCAACGTCACGCCAAAAGAAGTTCCTGAATGGTCGATGATCAGCCTGATCGAGGCCTCGCCGTTCGACGCCGGAACCGCCTACGCCGCCGTGGACGCGCACAAGCTCGATAATTTTAAGCCGTACATTTTCAAGACCACGGACTTCGGCAAGACGTGGGCGAAAATCATCGGAGGCTTACCCGACAATTCTTACGTGCACGCAGTCCGCGAGGATCCCAAGCGCAAGGGTCTGCTCTTCGCGGGAACCGAAACGGCGATTTGGGTTTCCTTCAACGACGGCGCGAACTGGCAGCTGCTCCAGCTCAACCTCCCGAACACGCCGATCCACGACATGATTGTGCACGATGACGATCTCGTCGCCGCCACCCATGGACGTTCCTTCTGGGTGCTCGACGATATCAGCCCGCTGCGCCAGGCCGCAGCTTCGATCGCTTCAGAAGATGCGCATCTCTTCACGCCGCGCACCGCTTGGCGCACGCGGATGGGTCATTTCAATCCACGCCGCTATCCGATCGGGGAGAATCCGCCGAGCGGTGCGATTCTGTACTACTGGTTGAAAGCTGAGCCGAAGGAGCCGGCAAAGCTCGAAATTCTGGACGCGCAAGGCAAGGTCATTCGCCTGTTCACCAGCGAAGAGAAGAAAGGCGAAGAGGCTCCCGCTGAATGGGAGCGCGACGCACCCGCCGAGCACATTCCTGCCAAGCCTGGGCTGAATCTGTTCACATGGGATTTGCGCTACGAAGTTCCAACAAAAATTCCGCAAGCAGTGTATGACGCAGGCGATCCAATCGCACCGCTCGCGGTGCCCGGCACGTACCAGGCGCGCTTCACGGTCGGCGGAAAAACCCAGACCGCTTCATTCGAAGTGAAAATGGATCCGCGCGTGAAGACCTCCGCCGAAGATTTGCGCAAGCAATTCGAGTTGATTCTTAAGATGCGCGACCGCACGGACGAAATGAACAAGACCATCATCGCGATTCGCGACCTGCGCGGACAGCTTCAAGCGCTCGAAAAGCGTCTCGGCCCAACACAAGCCGCGAAGAACGATCCAAGCGATCCGCCGAATCCCGTCGTGACCACTTCAGCCGATCTGCGCAAGAAAATCTCCACCATCGAGGAAGAACTCATTCAAGTAAATGGCAAGTCCACCGAGGATTTCGCCAACTATCCCACCAAACTCGAAAGCAAATTTGCCTATTTGCAGAACGTGACTGACAGCGCCGACACCGCACCAACGGCCGCCGAAGAGGCGGTTTTTGCAGAGCTCGACCAACGTCTCGAAACCCAGCTAGCCAGGTGGCGCGACGTCCTTTCGAAAGACGTCCTCGCCCTCAACGACGCCATGCGCAAAAACAATATCGCGCTCATCGCACCTTCAGTCACGCCGGCAAAGTGACACCATTGTTTTTCTTGCAAGGGGCGCAGCACGGCTGCACCCTACTCGCGGCAACGTCAAATCCCTCTTCCTCACTTTTGCAAGGCGCTGGCGATGGCCTTCGCCCAATGGGAAAGATGGTTGAGTGACCGTGTGTGCGTGGCGTCGAGATGCAGCGGCGTGATGGAGACGGCGCCGGAAAAAATCGCGGCGTAGTCCGTGTCCGGGTCCACGTCCTTGTCGATCTTCTGCTCGAACAGCCAGAAATAGCTGCGGCCGCGCGGGTCTTTTCCTTCGCTCAACTGGTTGCGTGTGATTTTCCGCGATTGCCTCGTGAATTTCACTTCGCCCTTCCATGGCTCCGGCACATTGACGTTGAGGAGCACCTGGTCGGGCAGGCCTTCCTTCAGGACGATTTCGGCGGCAGCTCGAGCTAGCCGCGCCGAATTGGCAAATTTCGCGTTTTCTTTCTTCGCGCACAGCGAAACGGCGATCGATGGAATGTGGTGCAGCGCGCCTTCCCGCGCCGCGCCAACGGTGCCGGAATAATAGGCGTTTTCTCCCAGGTTCCCGCCGTGGTTGATGCCGGAAATCAGCAGGTCCGGCTTTTCCGGCAAGAGTTTGTGCAGCGCCACAATCACACAGTCCGCCGGCGTACCGTCAATCGCCCACTCGCGCTCCGCAATGCGGTTGCACACGATGGGCTGCCGCAGCGTTAGCGATTGTGCCGTGCCACTCTGTTCCCGGCTCGGGGCCACAATATACACCCTGGCAAATTCCCCGAGCGCTTCCGCCACCGCCCGGAGCCCCTCCGCCTGGTACCCATCGTCGTTCGTCAATAAAATGTTCTTCATCATTTGAGGTTTCTTGCTACTTCACTTTCCCAAGACAACCAGCTTACGCGGCCCTCCGTCGGCGTGAGTGCGAAGCGGCTGGAGCGGTCCAAAAAAGAAATGGCCCACCAGAACGCGATTTTAGAAATTCAATCCCTTGCAAGAGGGGATTGCCGGGGTCCGTTCGTCTGATCGATGACCTTTGGCACATTCCAGGTGACCAATCGCTCAAACGTCTCGCGCTGCCTCGCGTCCTGAAATACGCGCGTCGGGATCACCGTGAATTGTTGCGAGCCGTAGAGCACCAAGCTGTGTGCAGCTGCTGGCATTCCGAGTCCAGGCGACCTGGAGCGCCACTCGTAGGCACGTGCCACGTCGAGCGGCAGTCGAAGTCGAGAAACGTAATGAGCGCGCATCGCTCGCACATCGTCGTTTTCCCAAGTAGCGGAATGACAGATGGACGGTGTCCACGAGGATTACATCATACCTGACAGCTTCGGGAAGCCGAGTTCGAAGTGGATTCGACGCGTGTGGCTGTATCCACTGGCGGGCATGGGATGAAAATTGGTCGGGACGGCGAGATTTGAACTCGCGACCTCACGCACCCCAAGCGTGCGCGCTACCAGGCTGCGCTACGTCCCGACCGGTGACCTGACAACGACGCGGCAACTTCGAGAGGGCCAAATCGCGGTAGCTGCTGCACCAACAAGGCTATCACCGGCGTTCGAGAAGCGTCAAGAAAGCGTGCAGAGCATCGCGCAGATCGAGCAGCATCCGGCGGCTAAGCAGCTGCGACGCACCCTCTCCAGAATGATTCGAGCCGCGGTACGCAGCGTCATCGGCGCCTTTTTCGCGCAGATGGCGACGCGCGCCCGCAATCGTAAATCCCTCGTCGTAAAGCAGCCGCTTGATGCGGAAGACCATGTCCACGTCTTGCTGACGATAGACGCGTCGACCCGCATCATCTTTGGTCGGCTGGAGCTGCGGAATCTCCGACTCCCAGTAGCGCAGCACAAACGGCTTCAGGTCGGCAAGGCGGCTGACCTCGCCAATGGTGTAGAGGCGCTCCTCGGTGGCGGTTTTTGTGGCGGTGACGTTGCCTGCCATGCTCCTCCCCTGCCGGAATCCTTCGTGAATCCTCCGGGGATCCACCAGGGATCATCCCTCGCGCTCCTCGCGGATCCGCTCAGGATGAAGGGGACGCCGCTATCCTAGCAGTTTGCGCGCCATTCCTGTAGAGGGCTGGTCTTGCAGTTGCCGCGTCATTCGTCGCGCCGCGTTGCGGCGTGGGCACGCTTTTCACGTTTACGCAAACGCTGGACGAAGCGCACCGGCGTTCCGGTGAAATCAAATTTGGCCCGAAGCTGATTTTCAAGGAAGCGTTCGTAACTGAAATGCAGAGGCATTTTCTGGTTGGTGAAGAGAAGAAACGTAGGCGGCGCTGTCTTTGCCTGCGTGACGTAGTAAATGCGCACCGGGCGTGATTTAGGGGTGCTGCCGCGCTGCAGATCCACTTCCTGCTTCAACCAGTCGTTCAACGCGGGCGTTGGAATGCGCCGCCGGCGCGCCTCGGAGCACTGATTGATCAGCGGAAATAGTTTCTCCGCGCGTTCGCCGGTCTTCGCCGAAAGAAAAACGATAGGTGCGTAGCTAAGGAATTTCAGTTTCGCGCGAATCATTTTTTCATAGTCGAACAGCAGCTTCCCAGGATCCACGCTCACGGAATTGCGATTGTCGTTCGTAGGTTGTCGGGATTTTCCCCTGACGGTGGCAGCATCAGGTGAGGCCGCTTCGCGCGCCGCAACGAGGGCGAGGTCCCACTTGTTGACCACGAGAATCACCGAGCGGCCGGATTCCTCGGCATACCCCGCAATCGTCGCATCGCCCTGCGTGACGCCTTGCTCCCCATCGATGACCAGCAGGGCCACGTCACAGCGTTCAAGGCCGCGCCGCGCCATTACCACGCTGAGCTTCTCCGCGACGAGGTTGGTCTTGCCTTTACGGCGGATTCCCGCGGTGTCCACAAAACGATAATCGCAGCCGTTGCGGGTGATTTCGGTATCCACATTGTCCATCGTGGTACCGGGAATTGGCGAAACGATGGAGCGTTCTTCGCCCACCAAGCGGTTCAGCAGCGTGGACTTGCCGACGTTGGGACGGCCAATGATAGCGACCTCGACCGGGGCGGATTCCGTCGGCAGTTCGATCGGCGGAAGAGGCTCGGCGGCCTCGGCTGGAAGTGCTTTCGACGGGAAAAATTGCGCGAGAGCGTGGTCCAGAAGGTCGTCCACTCCGGTCCCGTGTTCCGCGGTAATAGGAAAAACACGAACTCCAAGCGAATGAAACGGCGCCGCGTGAGCTTCTTGCGATGGCGAATCCACTTTGTTCACTGCTAGGACGAACGGCTTCCCGGTGGCACGCAAGAGGCGCGCCAGTTCTTCATCGAGTGGAGTGAGACCAGCCTGGCTGTCAACGACGAGAACGAGCAGCGCCGCCTTTTTGATGGCCACCTGCGCCTGCCGGAAAATCTCTTGCGGAATAAGGGCCTTTTCGTCGGGAATGATTCCGCCCGTGTCCACCACCTCCAAGGTCTTCCCGCGCCACTCGGCTTTGCCATAAATGCGGTCGCGCGTAATGCCCGGCTCATTCGTGACGATGGAGCGCCGCGTCCCCGTCAAGCGATTAAACAGCGTGGACTTGCCCACGTTGGGCCGTCCGACAATCACCAAGGATGGCATTCGCGCAGTCATGAATTCTGAATATGGCTAAGCCTCAGTCGCGCCCGGGTTTAGGAGCAGGCGTGTCGCTCTCCGGCAGAGGAAGAATGTAGGAACTTGGGGCAAAAATCACCTCCGAGAGCGTACCGAATACCTTGAAACCCCGTAGGCTCGAATCGGCTTGAAAGAACAAATCCGGTCCTTGATGGATCTCAAATTCGACGTAGTTCGACCCGCACCAATCGATTGTGAGACGCAGGCTGTGGCGGCCCGGAATGAGGGTGAGCCTCTTCGCCTCTCCGTTTCCAATCCTTCCCAATGCATGGCCATCGAGCATAACTTGGTAACTTCTCGCTCTCTGCATATCCTGAATCTCCCTCAATTGCCAGCAGGGCCATCGGTTCCATCCTTTTTTTCAGAGGGCTCTCGGCAGTAACAGAGCGCCTATGTCAAATCCCCGAATAAGTCTGTCGGCGGAGGAATTGGCCGGAGCCGGCGCGGCCCACGAATTTTCCTGAATCAACCACCGCGCGGCCGCGCGAGAAAACCGTTTTGGGCGCTCCTTGGATTTTGATCCCCTCGAACATCGAATAATCCACGCGCATGTGATGCGTTTTGGCGCTGATGACCTCTTCATGATTAGGGTCGAAGAGGACGAGGTCGGCGTCCGAGCCAACCGCGATGGTGCCTTTTCGCGGGTAAAGGCCAAAAAGCTTCGCGGGCGCGGTCGAAACAAGCTGCACAAAACGATTTGGCGAAAAGTGCCTGCCATGGACGCCACCGGTGTAAACCAGGCTCAACCGGTGCTCGATGCCGGGTCCGCCGTTGGGAATTTTCGTGAAATCGTCTTTGCCGAGCTCTTTCTGCTCCTTGAAGCAGAACGGGCAATGATCGGTGGACACCACTTGCAACGTATCCTTCGCTAGGCCCTGCCAGAGCTTTTCCTGGTGCCATTTTTCGCGGAG
>Ga0126370_10001510_pt1 | contig 10664 bp, 5 predicted proteins | sample PanSoiMetaPlot_3_FD_92586 | JGI IMG/M metagenome (GOLD analysis project Ga0126370, IMG submission 92586) | Tropical forest soil microbial communities from Panama - MetaG Plot_3 | ecosystem: Environmental > Terrestrial > Soil > Tropical forest > Bulk soil | place: Panama | collected 2016-02-17 | reverse complement strand
AGTAAGATAGCTGCTGCCCTCCAACCCAAAACGCTTGTCTTGGTTATATGGACGAGCTTCATGCTCCGCAGTCGTTCTGCGGCAGGCGTTGCTCGTGACGTGCGCACAGCCATCTTGAGAAGTTTGCAAGCACATTCCGCGCCAAGCGGTTTGTTACTCCCGCGATGCTAGTTTTGTTTGGGAAAAGTATAGGCAGGAAAGAGGCATCATCTGCGAAGTAATCCACAACTGTGTTTGCTGAAAGACACCCGTATAAGGCTTGACGCACCAGAAGGCGAACCTGCCGCGCTGCTATGTTACGCCGCGAGCGGCAGGTGGCAACTTAGGGCAATCCACGCAGGCTACTTGCAACTGTACTCCCAGTCTTTTGCTGGGTCCGTAGAGGTGAACGAATTAAGGTAGATCGCCTGCACGAATGAGAATGGATCCATCCAACTCGGTATCGCCGGCAAGGTATCTGCGCTTCACCTCTAGCTCAATCGGCTGGCGGTTCGCTCGAAAGGCCTCCAGCCTATCCCTGCCGTTTCCCTGGAAATGATTGTCGAGAGCCTCCCCAGCGACGAGGCACCGCACGACTGCTTCGCCGTCCTGCCCGTAAAAAAGAACCATGTCCCGTCCAAGAACCGAACTCTCCATAGGGGATGGAAATGTCAGGTCATGCCGCTCCAAACGCCATTCCACGCGGCGAACGATAAAAGTCGCGAAGGGATGGATATCCATCTCGATGCTGGCGCGGTCCAGCGCACTGAGATAGGCCTTGCGATCCACGACGCGAATCACTGTCCAGGGATAGCCGCCCGATCCCAGCATCAGATTCATCAGGAAACGCGCCATGCGGCCATTGCCGTCCGGGTACGGATGGATGTAGCCGAAAAGCCAATGTCCCAACACTGCGCGCACCGCAGGTTCGGGTTCTTTCTCCAGGACGTCGAAGAGTGCCGGAATAGCATCTCGCACCGCCTCCCATCTTGGTGGAACGTAGCGCGACCCGCGCAAATACACCGGTAAGTTTCGGTATCCGGCCAATGCGCCCGGTTCCAATAAGCCGGCGGTGACGCAGGGCTGGAAAAGCTCGCGATACCAGTTATTGTGCGCGGAGCGGGCGAGCGCAGCGGGGTTCTCACCGGCGATCACCTTCTCTACTTCCTTCTTCACCAGCTGAAACGCTTGCCAGTACCCCCGCGCCGCGAGGGCGTCGCGATTTCTGCGATCACCGGCGTCATGCTCGGGGTCCCACCCGCCCTGGCGCACTCTTTCCACCAAGCCGGGCGTGACCGAGTAGCCCTCAATCGACAAGGAGTGATAAGCATCAGTCCGATAGATTTCGTCGACGAAGCGAAGATACGCCTCCTTGTCGGTCGGAAGACCTGGCGCTTTCGGGAATGACGCGAGAACCTTGCCCCGCATCGATTCCCAAAGCATTTCGACGCGGCTCACGATCGGGGCGGCACGGTTCGGCTTGCGGAATATTTGCCCTGCTTCAAAGGGACTGCTTTCTCGCACGTCGTATCCGGCGCCCTTCATGGTGACAAGAATCTCCTCTGCGAGGTCAGGACGCCCCGTTTGGCGGAAGGCCTTCGAAAGATAACCGGCTTTTGAGGAATGGCCGCCGTTCAGGAGAAGCCGAAGCAGGTCCGAAGCGTCGGCGAGGCTCCCCATGACCACCTGAGCCTCGAGAGGGTACATCTGAAAAAACGATTCCGGCACGCGGACCAACGCCGCCGCTGGCGTGAACATTCGCAATCCCTCACGCGCCATGAGAGCCCCTGGCGCGGGCATTTCTGCAACTTTCAGATCGTAAAGCGTGGTACCGAACAAAAGCCGGACATCGTTGTTCGTCGCTTTCGGGCTGTGTACCACCAGTTGATCCGGGATCACCGTCCTTTCGCCGTGCAGGAACAGGGATTGCTCCGGCGACAGGTGCCATTGGTCTCCAAATCGCTCGTCGCAATAGCGCGAGCAGAATTCCCAGAACGACGCATGCCAGGGGGTGCTCTCACCGGCCTGCGTGTCCGGGCTGGACGAAATCAGCCAGCCCTTCATCACTTCCTGCAGGAAGCCATTCTCCACCAGGCGCTCGCGGTGAACTCGGCTTAGATCGTCAGAACGAAACACGCGGCGGTTGCCCTGCTGAAGTTCCCTAAGGACATCAAGGGACTCAGCCAGTTTTTCGCTTGGTGAGGGCATAGAGAACTCCCACCCTAGGTAGGGCAATACAAGTTTATTGTGATGCTTGGAAACAAGTATATTGTGCTGCATAGGTACAAGTCAACGATGCCGTACAATTGCAAGTGTATTATGACGCTTAAATGCAAGTAAATTATGCTGACCAAATACAAGTAAAAAGCGCAAGATAAACGATAAGTTCTTATATTTCAATGAATTATAGGACTCGACTCGTTACTTCATCAGGGCCGGTTGCTCAAAGTTGGCTGGGTGGCGCTTTTAAACAACTAGATCGCTAGTTTAGCGTAAGAAAAGAAAGCTTTCAAGCGAGACGTTGGTTGAGTACGCTCCATAATATTGACTAGTGCTGCATCATCATGTGGCAACCTCAAATCAGCAGTCATTCCCAATTAGAAGAATTGGCGCCCAGAACCTCGTCTTGAGCTTTCAGGGCGCAATTCTTGCAAGCCCTTGCAAATGAGAAGCTTCGCTCGTCGAGCGCCAAAAGAATATTTCTTGCATTTTGGTTTTGGGGGCCTAAAGTAGGAGACCGGAATCGTTTACGGTGCAATTGGTTGTTTTTGGGTACGTACACCCCTCTGATGCAATCTCCGTGTGGGTACGTATGTACATTTTTAGGCCGTGTTATTGATTCCCATAAGAAAGATGGACAGCGATCGCCGCGTTACACTTTTTGACATAGCCGACGCCCTCGGAATTTCCACGGGCACCGTGCATCGCGCTTTGCATGACCACCCCGGCGTTAACGCAATGACCAGGATGCGAGTCCTCCAGGTCTCGAAATCCATGGGTTATCGCCCCAACGTGGCCGCCCGCCTCCTTTCCCAAAAGAAGCAGTTCCGAATTTCCGTTAACACGCTGAAAGGCACCACTTCATTTTGGGACGAAGTTCGTGGGGGAATTCAGGAAGAAGCCGATGCCCTCGGCACGCATAGCGCAGACATTGAATTCCGAACGTTTCCAACATTGGGTGAGGGCGAGGAGGAAGCTTTTGAGGCCGCCATCGCTGCCAAGTCGGATGGTGTCATTCTGTTTCCCAGCCGCCCCAGCAGCGTGCGTACCTGGATGCGGCGGGCCTCGAGATCAAAAACTCCAATCGTTTGCGTGTCCACAGACGCGCCGCATTCCAACAGGCTCGCTGTTGTTTCCGTGGACACCATGGCGAGCGGCTCGCTAGCTGCCGACCTGATGGGAAGATTCCTGAATCACAAGGGCAAAGTCGCGGTCACATTAAGCGCCTTGGCGATTACCGAACATGCTGAAAAGTTGACCGCCTTCGAGAAGACCCTTCGGGCCTTGCATCCCGACATATCTCTTCTCGACCCCATCGAAGATCATGACGTCGAGTCCGAAGCCTACGACAAATGCCGCGCCCTGTTCGCCGCCCACGCAGACTTAGCGGGGATTTATGTGACCACCGAAGCTTCGATGCCCGTGATTCAAGCGGCCAGAGACGCCAACCTGCTAGAGCGGCTTACCATCATCGCGACAGACCTGTTCCCTGCGCTCATCGAACAAATTCGGGCCGGTAAGGTAAGCGCCACGATTCACCAGCGCCCCCACATGCAAGGCAGGCTTGCGTTTCGAATTCTGCAGGAATACCTGGTGCACGGCCGATGCCCCGCTGCTCCTGTTACGCTCGCCCCGCACCTGGTGATGGCAGGCAATCTCGATTTCTTTCTGGAGAAGCAGGCTTCGGATGGGTCAAACGTGGGAGCCGCAGCCAACGATTTGCCTTCCGACTTTACATACAACAGTTACGATTGAACCCTTTCTCGCACCTAGCTAACTGGGATTGCGATTCCCGAGTCGCTATGAAATGAGTTGTTTCGAGTCGGAAATCATCGTTTCCGAGCTTTATGGTTCCGCAATGCGATGGATCTGATCTGCTGGCAGATCTTTCAGCATTTGGCGCGTGCCGTTGGGCCATCGTATTTCGATCTGTTTCACCGTTTTGAATGACCCGAGACCGAAGTGCGCTCGCGGATCTCGTGAGGCCCCGTAGCCCGCGCTTGTGGAGACAATGTCAAACTGGCTGTTGCCATCCTCAGTGGTTATCTTGACCTGGGCCCCGATTGCCATTCGGTTGCTCTTTGTGCCCACCAATTGAAAAGCCACCCAGTGATTGCCGTTCGCCGTCAAATTGCGAAGAATCCTTGCTTTTCCATTCAAAGCGGTCACAACGATGTCCATATGGCCGTCATTGAACAGGTCACCGATAACCGCGCCCCGGTATGGTTCGGCAACCTGCATGTCAGGACCTGTCTGCGCCGTCACATCTTCGAACTTCATTTTGCCCAGGTTGCGGAAAATGGTGTTGGTCTCCGCGTAGGTCCGGTTGGTGAACTCGGCGACGTTGTCAAGAACGTTGCCCCGGGCCACGAACAGATCCTTTAAACCATCGTTATCGAAATCCGCAACAGCGTTCGACCAGCCGGACATCTCCAAAGTAGGACGCGCCAGGCCGCTCCTGCCGGTGAAGTCAATAAAGATGCCGTTGCCGCGGTTGTGGAATAGCGGAAAAGTCTCCAGTTCGGTAGCGGTGTGCCAGATGTCGGGCAGACCGTCATTATCCAGATCGCGAAACTCCGCTCCCATTCCCGAAACGGCTTTGCCGTTTTCGGAGTAAGCCACGCCGACATCCATCGCGACCTCTTCAAAAGCCTTGCCTTTGAGGTTGTGGAAGAGCGCGTTCGGCATGTTGTCGTTGGCGACGAAAATATCGATGAAGCCGTCCCCGTCATAGTCGTTGAAGCCCACACCCATTCCCTTTCCGAGTTTCTTGGAGATGCCGGTTTGTTCGGAGACGTCAGTAAACTTGCCGTCACCCTTATTGCGGTACAACGTGGAAGGAAGAGGTTCATAAAACTTCGGGTGGCAATAGGAGCGCAACCGCCCCCCGCCTAAACACACGGGATCCTTGTTGACTTCCCACCGGCAGTAGTTCGAGACAAACAAATCCAACTTGCCATCGTTGTTGTAATCGAACCAGCCGGCCGCCGCGCTCCACATCTTCCGGCCTTTGAACTGCGGCGCGCCCACGCCAGCTTTATCCGTGACATCGGTAAAGGTGCCGTCGCCATTGTTGTGATACAGATGATTCTTCGTCACGCTGGCGACATAGATATCCTGCCAGCTGTCGTTGTCGAAATCGCCGATGGCGATTCCCATGTCGTAGCCGTCGCCCGCCAGCCCGGCCTTCTCGGTAACGTCCGTGAAAGTACCGTCATGGTTGTTGTGGAACAAGCGATTGTAGTATTTGGGTGAATCTTTCTTCAGTGACGGAATCGCCGCCCCATTAATGAAGAAGATGTCTGGGTATCCGTCGTTGTCATAATCGATCAGGCCAACGCCTGAGATCATCGTTTCCGGCTGATTCTTGTTCGGAGTCGGGCTACTGTCTGTAACGAAATCTATACCGGACTTAGCCGTGATGTCTTCAAAATGGATGCCGGCGCCGCGGTCTGTTTGAACCGCAACTCCGACCGCAAATGCGCAAGAAACAATCGCCCCAATGGTAAGGATGAGCCGAAACATTGCTGAAATTCAGTCTAGCATAGCGAGCTTGCCGTAGAATTCACCAACCACCGCCTACTGATCCGCTTCATCGGACAACGCCTTCAGGCGGTCAAATTCCGCTTGCTCGCGCGCGGCTTCGGCTTTCTGCCCCGCTTTGTACAAAGCGCGGGAAAGCGCCAGGTGGGCGTGGGGACTGCCGGGAGCCAACTTAACCGCGGCTCGCAGTTCTTGCAGCGCGCTGTCGGTTTTTCCAAGCGCCAGCCAAAGCCTGCCGAAGGCTACGTGCGCGGCAAAGTTTTGCGGCGCCAACGCGACCGCCTCCCTCGCATACTTCAGGCTCTGGTCGTAATCGGCGGTGCGGAGAAATTCCAGCGCGAGTTGGATCCGCGCCACGGCGTGAGAGGGTGATATTTCGATTTCACGGCGGAATTCATCGACGGCGAAAGAGGGATGCTCTTTCAGAAGAAACACACCATACATGTAGTGCACGCCGGGTTCAGAGGGATAAAGGGCCAATAGTTGTTTGAATTCGGCCTCAGCCGACACATTATCCTGCAGGGCGATCAGCGCTTGCGCGCGGCCCGCCTGGCGAACCAGCGGCACCTGTGCATCCCCGAGATCGGAAGGCAGCTTCGGAATGCGTAGCGCGACTACTCCGAAAGCGTCCAGCAGTTCGAGATTGGCGAAGACCGCATCTTTGGGAGCATCGAGGTTGGCCGCAGCGATCTGGTTCGCTGCCAAGGTCAGCCGCTGTAGCGCGATTTCCGGCTCGCCGAGCAGATTGTAAAGGATGCCATCGTGAAACAGCACCGTGTGTATGAAAGCTTGGTCGGTCCCTAAGCCTAGTTTTTTCCCGCGTTCCAAAGCTACCAGTGCCTTGGGGTAATTTTTTAATTGAAATTCGCTCAGGCCGAGCATCGCGAAGCCAGGACCGGGCTGCTTGCGCTCGACCGATACGAAGTGCGCGAACGCATCCCGCGCTTCCGGGAAGCGACCCCCATCAAAGAAGAGCGTTCCGAGATGCCACCAACCCTCCGGCCAATTGGGCCTGAGCGTGGTGGCACGGGTGTACAGTCGGATAGCCTCCGGGACCTGGTCGGTTTCCATCGCCGCCTGGGCGCTCTCCGCCAATTTCTCAAATGACTCAGGATTTGCGCTGACGTGAGCACGCTTGTTCGCCTGATTCCCTTGGTTTTCGTTGTGGATGGCCTGCGATATATGGCTTTCACTGCTCTCAGGCGTCAAATGAGGATAAGCGCCATCAAAAAGAAATGCCGCCACGGGCGGAGTAGTCCCGCCTGACGCAAAAATGAGAGCAAGAAGTACCGTTTGAAATCCAACCTTCATTTTCAAAGTGTGGTTTCCCTTGGCAATACGAGCAAAAGCCCTGCTCTACCATCCAACATTCGACGAGCTACTTCAAGCCTGCCGTCAGTTGACTGGCCAAGGGGCAGTCGAGTACTTGCGAAAACCCGCGAAAGCGAAGACCGCGATTTTGACCGGGAATGTCCACCAAACGCTTGCAAAAAATCATTCCTACCGGTATTGCAAGTAGCGTACACTTGCACCGTAAACGTTTCCGGAGGAGGTCTCACCCCATGAGCCGGCCGTTTGTTCTTCTGGCGGTATTCCTGCTGGGCGCATTCAGCTTACAGGCTCAGCAGTCATCCCAACAAAACACCTCGAATCAAACCACCCCTCCGACCGTCCGTTCGACTACCCAAGAAGTAGTGCTCGACATGGTCTTCCGCGATAAGAAGGGCCGGACGGTCCATGATATTCGACCGGAGGAAATCCATGTTCTTGAAGATGGCGTCGAGCAAAAAGTGACGTCGTTCCATTTGGTGGAGGGCAAGGCTGGCGAGCTACCCAGCGCGCCAAAAGTGACGGCTGAAGGTGGGGCACCCCCTTTGGACCCCATGCGCGAAGTGCGGTTGGTTACGCTCGTCTTTGAGGGGCTGGACCAGGAGGGAAGACGGTTTTTCCGACAATCGTTAAAGGACATGCTTGACATGTCGCCGGAGCAGAACCTGTATTTTTCAATTTTAACCATAGACCAGAAACTGCATGTCATCCAGCCGTTCACCGTGGATCATTCCGCATTGTTGAAAAGCGCGGACCGCTCGTCGATGTGGTCCTTTACCCAATATGAAAATCAATCCACCGAGGTCAAAGCGGAACTGCAGCAGATTCTCTCCCAAGGCGAGCCGCAGCTACAGAGTACGTCCGGAGCCGGGGGAGGCGGCCCTAATGCCTCCCAGGTTCAAGGCGCCGTCAATTACAGAATGGCGAGGATGCAGTACGACATGCTTACGGCCGCGGAAATGACCGACCGTGCGTACAACGCCCGCTCTACGGTAGATGCACTGATGACGCTGGTAAGAGCGGAGTCGGTGCTGCCGGGCCGGAAAGTGATTTTGTATTTCAACCCATGGCTGTTCATACCGGAAGCAGTGAAGGAGCAGTACGCCAACCTGATCAGTATCGCGAATCGTTCCAATGTGAGCTTTTATACCGTCGATCCCAAAGGGTTGGTGACCTGGAGCCAGGGCGACAATGGGCGTAACTGGCTGAATGGGGCCGCCGGGGAGACGCGGTCCCAGCAGATGAGAGGAGGTGTGGGCGAGGTGTCTACTTCGGAAGCACGTGCGGGCGAAACAGCGGAAAGCGCGTTGCGGGCAAACCCGCTTCTCTGGCTCCGCGACATGGCGCAGCAAACCGGCGGCATCACGATTGCCGAAACGAACGATTACAGGGCTCCGCTCAGAACTGCTCTCGAGGAAGTGCGCACCTATTACGAGGCCGCCTACGCCCCGCATATTCCGGTTTACGACGGCAAGTTTCGCAAAATCTCAGTCCGGGTGGATCGTCCGGATGTGGTGGTCCATACCCGGAGCGGATACTTTGCTGTCCCCCAACTTAAGAGCGGGCAACAGTTGTACGCCTACGAGATGCCGCTCCTCAATGCATTGAACGCAGCGTCGGCTCCCTCGGAAGTGGTTTTTCAAGTGGCGGCGGAGCGCTTCAATAATCGAGGACCGAAAGTCGAATACATGCTGACGCTGGAAGCCCCTCTCAAGGAACTAACCTTCGTAAGGCAACCAGATCAAAAGAACGAGGCGATCGATGGCGTGGACGCCGGATTGCTTGCGGTTTTGAAAAACGCCGAGGGCGAGATTGTCGAAAAATTCAGCAAGGACTTTGCGGTGCGAGTCCCTCTCGACAAGGCGGATGCGTACAAGGCGGGGAACTTGGTGCAAACCTTCCGGACCGAACTGTCTCCTGGAGAATATACCTTGGAAGCGGCGGTCATGGATCGCAATGACAACAAGATTGGAGTGAGAAAGAGCGCCGTTATCGTCCCGCAGCCCTCAAACAAGCTCTCCATGAGTGATGTAGTTGTGGTGCGCCGAACCGACCAACTGAAAGACAACCAAATCTCGGATGCTTTCTATTTTCCGGGTGGCAAGGTCGTGCCCACGCTTACAAGTACACTCAAGGGCGGTCCAGGCAATATTTTGCCCTTCTACTTTGCTGTGTATCCGGATCGCGCCGTCAAAGATGCTCCTAAGCTCACTATGGCCTTTTACAGAGAGGGCCAGTATCTCGGTGCAGCTGAGGCGCCGCTTCCGGCGCCTCAACCGGATGGGCGAATTCCTTACATCGCGAACTTGCCCGCGGATAAATTTACTCCAGGCGCCTATGAAATCCGTATCGGCGTTACTCAAGGCACCTTGAAGGCAGAGGAGAAAGTGGCGTTTCACGTTGACTAATCGACTTTATGGGGAACTAAGTTTTTTTCCTGCGAGAAGCGCTGTCAGAAACAATAGTTAGTCGTAAGGATTGTGAGACATTCTGCAGAATGGCTTGAAGGAAGCTTGCTGGCGGATAAATCTTAGGGGTCGTTTGCAGAATGACTATCACACGCCGCAGATTTGCACAGTTGGGAGTGGGCGCTGCGTGGTGCCTCCTTCCCGAGGCACTCCTGGCGCAAGGGCTTTCCACACATAAGGCTAAGCCATTACCGAAGTCCGCTCCCTCTGGCCGGCCTTTCCTTGCCCATTTCGTGGATATTGCTCGCGATGCTGGCTTGCGTGCGCCGGTGATCTACGGCAACGGCGAGGAAACGAAATACATTGTCGAGACCACGGGTTGCGGCTGCGCCTTCATCGATTACGACAACGACGGGTGGATGGACATTTTCGTTTTGTCGGGTACGCGTCTCGAGGGCCCGCCCGAGGGCACAACCAACCGTCTCTACAAAAACAATCGCGACGGCACTTTTAGCGACGTTACGGAAAAAGCCGGACTCCACTCGGTGGGCTGGGCGTGCGGCGTTTGTGTCGGCGATTACAACAACGACGGCTTTGATGATATTTTCATTGCTCGTTTCGGACAGAACATCCTCTATCACAATAACGGCGATGGCACCTTCACCGATGTGACCAAGGCCGCGGGGCTTTGGAGCGACGAGCCGCGGTGGGGTGCCGGTTGCAGTTTTGTAGACTTTAACCGTGACGGGCACCTCGATCTCTTTGTCTCCAACTACGTGCGGTTTTCCTTTGAGCAAGCGCCAGTCCCCGGGCAGAACAGCAGCTGCATCTGGCTTGGGATTCCCGTTGCGTGCGGGCCGCGCGGCTTGCCCACCGGCAGGCACTGGCTTTATCGAAATAACGGCGACGGGACGTTCGCCGATGTGAGCGAATCCGCGGGCATTGCGCGAGTGACTTCCAGTTATGGTTTGACAGTGGTGGCAGCCGATTTTGATGAGGACGGCTGGCCCGACATTTACGTCGCTTGCGACGCCACTCCGAGCCTTCTTTTCATGAATAACCACGATGGGACCTTTCGCGAAGAGGGCGTTCTGCGGGGCGTCGCCTTGAACGACGACGGCTTGGCTCAGGCAGGCATGGGAGTGGGAGTGGGCGATTATAATCTGGATGGACACCTGGATATCT
>Ga0126370_10001509_pt1 | contig 10664 bp, 8 predicted proteins | sample PanSoiMetaPlot_3_FD_92586 | JGI IMG/M metagenome (GOLD analysis project Ga0126370, IMG submission 92586) | Tropical forest soil microbial communities from Panama - MetaG Plot_3 | ecosystem: Environmental > Terrestrial > Soil > Tropical forest > Bulk soil | place: Panama | collected 2016-02-17 | reverse complement strand
TTAATTTTGTGTGAAGCGGACCCAGGCGGAAAAGCAGCCTCTGCGCCGCGGGTTCGCTGGTGCTTCGAATCAAGCGCCCCGGTTGGAGACTGGCTTGCCTTGGATGCGGCGCTCCTCTTCCTCCAGAATTTTATTGAGCTCTGTGACAAGCTCAAAAAGCCTTCCAGGATTTTGTTCGGCGGCGGCAAGTTGTGCAACTGTCTTCCAGTCGCGGTTAACACTGTCTGCCATGTTTGTAGATTCCCCTCAAGAAGTGTCAATGCGTCGCAGTTGCTGCGCCCGCGCTTGTGAGGCATGAACCCAGGACGAAGTAAAATGTCGCGTCTGCGCTTTCCGCGGGCACGGGTCGGATGGTCGTACAGCTTTGCTTCGTGCTGCTTGGTTGCTTGGTAAAGGTGGGAGAAACGCGGGAAGAGTCTACCGTTCTAATTTGAATATCCGCTCCATGAGGAGCCATTTCTCGCCAGGTTTAGCCTCGGCAAGCGGCTTTTGGAACGTCCACATCAGCTTCTCCCATTCCTGGACCTTCGGGTTGCTCCGGTCGGCAGAGGCCTTTGCGTGGAAGGAAAAGTCTTCGTTCACCTCCAGCAGCATGAGCATGCGTGTCCCAAGCAGATAAATCTCCATATCTTCGATGCCCGCGTCTTTAATGCTTTGTGTAATCTCAGGCCATATTTTCTGGTGATAGCGTTTGTACTCCGCGATCAGCTTGGGGTCATCCTTTAAATCGAGAGTGAGGCAGTAGCGGCGCGTCATTCGACCTCGGCGAGTGAGACGGGTAACGTTTCCCTGGAGCCGGCTGCTGCCGGACGGTAGCCCCGCAAGGCGAAGTAAAGGATGTAAGCGTGACAGACCAGGGGGACCACGAAGGCGTATTGGATGTTCCACGCGTCGGAAATGCGGCCCATGATCGCCGGGCAAATCGCCCCGCCAATGATCGACATCACCAGCAAAGAAGAGCCCAGCTTGGTATATGGCCCGAGACTCTTCAGGCTAAGCGCAAAAATGGTAGGAAACATGATCGAGTGGAAAAAGCCAATCAGCACGATGGCCCAGACGGGCGCCGTTCCCGAGGCAAACAGCACGACCAGCAGGCTGAGCAACGAGCCTCCCGCAAAAAGACAGAGTAAACGAGGTGGCGCGACCTTTTGCATGATCACAGAACCTGCGAAGCGCCCGATCATAAAGCCTGCCAGATGCGCTTGCAGGAAGTGAGCGGCCGCTTTTTCGTGCATGCCGGGCTGGGTAAATTCCGCGAAGCGAATGATGAAGCTGGCTACGCCCACCTGGGCGCCGACGTACAAGAATTGCGCGATCACACCTTTGATTAAGTGTGGAAAACCGAACGCTCCTCTGAGCTTGGCCGTTTCGCTTCCTGCGGTGCCGGACTCGCGAACCTCGGGAAGCCTGGTCAGATAGATAAGGAACGCAACCAAGAGAAATACGGACGTGATGAACAGATATGGTGTCTTCACCATGTTGGCTTCGGACACGCGGTATGCCGTCAATTGCGCCGGAGTCATTGCCGCAATCTCGGCGGGCGTGTGTTCGACGCCGGAGAGAATGAATCGTGAGCCGAGCAATGCCACCAGCACTGCGCCTGCGGCGTTGAACGATTGCGCCAGGTTCAATCTGCGCTCCGAGCTCTGTTCGGGGCCAAGCGTGGTCACATAGGGATTGGCGGCAACTTCCAGAACGGATTGACCGCACGCCATCACGAAGAGCGCGAAAAGGAAAAAGCCATAGAGCCGGATCGAGGCGGCGGGAATGAAAAGGACGGCCCCGGTCGCGCAAGTAGCGAGTCCGATCAGAATGCCACGCTTGTAACCGAGCCGCTGCATGATCCATCCGGCGGGCAGGGCAGCGATGCAGTAGCCGCCAAAAAATGCGACCTGGATCAGAGACGACCCTGCGTCCGTTAACCCAAACGTCTTCTTGAAGTGCTGGATCAGGACGTCGTTGATGTTGACGCCGATCGCCCACAAGAAAAACAAGCTGGTGACAAGGACCAGTGGCAGGACGTACCGTCGCTCTGTGATGGGTGCAGCGTTGTTCAAGAGCCAATCCTTTATGTCAGTGCGCGATCCAGGTGAACGTAACCTCCATCCACGAACAGATGCTGCCCAGTCGTGTGGCTGGATCTGGCAGAAATCAGAAAAACAACCATCGCTGCAATTTCCTCCGAGGTTGTCATGCGCTTTTCGAGGGGAATCTTAGAAAGAATGTTCTTCAACTTCTCCCCGGGATTCGGAAATGTATCCAGCCAGCTCCGGTAGAGAGGCGTCATGACTTCTGCCGGAATGACGGTGTTCACGCGAATTCCATAGGGCAGGAGTTCTGCAGCCCATTCACGAGTCAGCGCCATAATCGCTCCCTTGGATGAAGCATATCCCGACGTGCTCCCCTGGCCTGTGACCGCGGTCTTGGAGCCGACGTTGACGATGGCTCCACGCGTGCGTTTCAAATGAGGCAGGGCATAATGGGCCATGGCGTAATAATGCACGAGATTGCGGTTGAGCGAAGCGACATATTCTTGTGGGTTGCCATGCTCCAGCCCCACCTTGTCGTTACGGCCAGCATTGTTCACAAGCGCATCGATGCGGCCAAAATCCTTGAGTACTTGTTCGATGGATCGAGCACAGCTCTCCGACGTTGCGAGATCGACTGAAATGAGGCCACAGGCTGCCCCGGACTTCTTGAGTTCCCCTTGCACTTGTTTTCCTGCCTCGGGGTCGCGCCCGACGATAACGGGAATTGCGCCTTCTTCGGCGCAAGCCTGCACGATCGCAGCACCAATTCCCTTGGCTCCCCCGGTGACAATGACGACTTTGTCTTTCAGTTGCAGGTCCACGCGTTAACCTCGCAAATTGCAGAAGCCACCATCGAGAGGATAATCCACGCCCGTGATGAATGCCGCTTCCTCGGAGCACAAGAACAGGGCAAGAGCGGCAACCTCCGTAGACTCCGCCATTCGTCCGATCGGTTGCGAATGCGCCAACTTGTCGAACATCTCTTTTTCGCGACCAGGATAGTTCTTCTGAAGGTAGGCGTCGACAAACGGAGTGTGAACGCGAGCCGGAGAGACGCAATTGCAACGGATTTTGTACGCCAGGTAGTCGCGAGCGACAGAATACGTCATGGCAATTACCGCACCCTTGCTCATCGAGTATGCAAAACGGTCGGGCAGGCCGGAGGAGCCGGCGATCGAAGCGAGGTTCAGGATCACTCCTCCGCCCGATTGCTTCATATGTCCAACGATCGAGTGCATGCAGTTGTAGAAGCCTTTGACGTTCACTTGCACAATGCGGTCGAAGTCTTCCGGTGTAGTGCTCTCGACGGTTCCGATGTGCGAGATCCCGGCGTTGTTGACGAGGATGTGAACGCGTTCGCGCTGATATAGCTTTCGAAATATCGCGGACACATCATCAGGCTTAGTTACATCGCAGCCATGAGCGAAGGCCACGCCACCTGCGGAAGTGATCTGGTTGAACGTTTCAGAGGCAGCCGATTCATTCACGTCAAGGATGTGGATCGTCGCTCCGTGAGCTGCAAAACTGGTCGCAATGGCCCGCCCAATACCACTACCGGCGCCGGTTACGATTGCAGTCTTGCCGTCTAACCGGAAGCTTAGGGCCCTATTGTTTTGATCGCTCAGAGCGACACCCCTCGTTTCCAGGGAATAAAGTCCTGTTGATTTTTCTCTTCCGCTTTCGTCTGCACTTCACCGCTGGCAACGCGGATCGTGAAATCCAGGATAGCCTCTCCCATTTGCTCGATCGACTCGTTGCCTTCGACGACAGAGCCGGTGTCGACATCGATAATGTCGTGCATCCGCTTTGCCAAATCAGAATTGGTGGAGAGTTTCACAACCGGAGTGATGGGATTGCCGGTCGGAGTACCGAGACCGGTTGTGAACAAAACGATCGACGCGCCAGCGCCAACCTGAGCCGTGACACACTCGACGTCGTTGCCGGGAGTGCATTGCAGATTGAGACCGGGTTCGAAGGAATATTCGGGATAGTCCAGCACTGCTGTAACCGGAGACGTGCCGCCCTTCTTGGCCGCCCCTGCGGATTTCATGGCGTCGGTCAGCAGGCCATCGCGCATGTTGCCGGGCGAGGGATTCATATCGAAACCAGCGCGCACCGCCGCGGCCCGCGCAGCGTAATCACGCATCAGTTGGATGAAGCGGTCACCGACCTCAGGTTTCTTGCCGCGATTGATCAAGTCTTGTTCGACGCCACATAGCTCGGGAAACTCCGACAGAATGGTTCGCGCACCAAGAGCTGCGAGAAGGTCGGAAGTGTGTCCAATCGCGGGATTCGCAGAAATCCCGGAAAAGCCGTCCGAGCCGCCGCACTTAAGTCCTACACACAGTTTCGATACAGGCGCAGGGGCGCGCGCCGCTTTATTGGCTTCAACCAGGCCAGAAAAAGTCCGCTGAATTGCCTCCGACATCATCGCGGCCTCAGAGCCACTGCGCTGCTGTTCAAGGACAAACAGGGGCTTATCGAATTTTGGGTCGCGCTTGCCTATTTCCTGGCGAAGAACTGCGATCTGGGCGTGCTGGCAGCCGAGACTCAGTACTGTCGCCCCGGCAACATTCGGATGATGAATATAGCCGGCAATCAGGCCGCAGAGATTGTTCGAATCCTCGCGCGTCCCTCCGCATCCGCCTTCGTGGAGCAGGAAGCGAATTCCATCCACGTTAGCGAACAAGCGGCTTCGGGGGGCGGAGATCTCTTCCACCGCAGATTGGACCCTGATCTTTTCCGACTCGCGGTAGCGCTGTGCCAGTTCCGCAACCTGGCGTCGATAGGGCTGGGGAGCCGCAAATCCCAATTCCTCTTCCAACGCCTGCTTCAGGACCTGAATGTTCCTGTTCTCACAAAAAACCAGAGGGACAACCAACCAATAATTGCGAGTGCCGACTTGCCCGTCGGAACGCTGATAGCCAAGAAACGTCTGATGCTTCCAGCGGGAGACGTCGGGCGCCATCCAGTGATAAGCGCTGTTCTGCTCATGGAAAGCCGCTGAACGATGTTGGATGTTGCGCGTCGTCAGAAGCTCGCCAGTGGCAATCGGGTTGACAGCCTTGCCGACAAGAACGCCATACATGATGATGTCGTCGCCGGCTGCGAAGTCTTGAGTAGCGAACTTGTGCTTGGCTGGAACGTCAGCCGGAAGCCTGTAGGTGCGCCCGTCAAATTCGACGTGGTCACCAGATTGCAGCCTGCGCAAGGCGATCAAGACGTTATCGCGGGGATCGAGTTGGAGTACCGTCGAAGACATGAAACAGCCTGCCAGTAAAGGAATCGCGATGCTGATTTGCCCGGATATTGTAAAGCATCGGCGCGGTTCGGGTGTGGCCTCAGGGCTAGCAGCGCAGGCCGTAGAAACGCGCGGCGTTGCCGCCAAGGACGGCAGATAGAGACTGCGGCGATCGCGCGGCAATGTAATCTCTCGCCAATTGAATCACGGTTGTGTAGGAAGCCGCTACCAGGCACACCGGCCAGTCCGAGCCAATCATCAGACGTTCCGGCCCAAAAGACTCAAACGCGGCGTCCAGGCAGGGTCTGATCTGGTCCGGCGTCCACCCCTGCCAGTCGGCTTCGGTGACCAATCCTGACACCTTGCAGTACACATTGGGAAACCTGGCCAGTTCCCGGAAGTCCTGAGCCCAGGAATCGAGCTTTCCACCCTTAATCGGGGGCTTGGCAAGGTGATCGACTACAAAGCGCTGGCGCGGGAACTTCTGCACGAACTCGATGGCTACAGGCAAATGCCGGGTGTAGATCAAGAGGTCGTAGGCAAGGTCAAACTCCTCCAGAATCGAAATTCCCCTCAGAAAGTCCGGTCTGAGCAGGAATCCCTCGTCCGGTTCGCTTTGCACAATGTGACGAACACCGACCAACTTCGGATTGTGAACCAGTGGTTTCAGCTGCGACCGGACATCGGGAGCCTGCAAATCAATCCAGCCAACGACTCCGACAATGGATGCCGACTTTCCGGCTAGTTCGAGAAGCCAGCGGGTCTCTTCCAGTGACTGTCGGGCCTGTACGGCGATCGAACCATCGAATCCGGCGGATTTCAGTTCGCCCGCCAGGTCGTTCGGCAGGAAATTCCGCCGCAGAGTGGCCATGGAATTATCGATCCAGGCATATTCGAGCGAATTGTAGAGCCAGAAATGCTGGTGGGCGTCGATGTGCATGAGATCCGCTGGAGGACCGAATTATGTCACATAGCGCCGCTTTATATCGTGTCTTCCGCTGCGTGCCTTTAGAAATCGAAACGTAGGGAGAATTGCATCACCCTGGGACCCGCGTCGTTCGTGATTACGCCGAAGTTCGGAGCGTTAATATCCGCAACGCTGTTGGTTGGTAGAGCGAAGTTAACTTGATTGAAGACGTTGTAAGCTTCCGCACGAAATTCAAGTTCGTAGTTTTCCTTGATCGTGAAATGCTTGTTGAGCGAGAGATCCGTGTCGGAAAACCGCGGCCCTCTCAGATTGTTGCGGGTGGGCCCGTCCAGCCCGATCGGGCCGGTGAACGCGTTCAATGCTGCGGTGGGATTTGCGAATAGCTGGATTTGACCTGTCGCCGGATCATTGTGCACGCTGGTCCGGATGTCCGACTTTTGTCCAATGAAGACCGCGGGACTATTGGCGTTGAAGCTGACCGGGAAGGCCTCGGTCACCGTCGTGAAAGCAAATCCAGTGTGCCATTTACTGAGGAACGCTACCTGCCATCCGCCAATCGCGCGATCCAGCCAACCCGAGGCGTTGTGAGCGAGCCAGCGGCCATGGCCAATGGGCAGATTGTACAGACCGTCCGCGCTGACCAGATGCGTGACGTCAAAATCCGAGTTGGCGCGGCACGACCTCAATTGGATTGCGTCGCACAGGAAACCGCCGTAGCCGCCGGTGGCAGCTGTGCCGAATGCATTATTCGCAATCGTCGAACTGTTGTCGATCGAATGCGCATACGTATAGTTCAGGTCGAACTGCAACCCGTTTGACATCCTCTTGTGCAAGCTGGTCAGCAGGCCGTTGTAATTAGAGTAGCTCTTGTTGCCGAAGTAGAGTTGACTGCCGAACTGGGGATCGAGTCCCACGTTGGCTGGAATCATTGGACCGAGGCCGCCGATGCCTGCGTACAAGGCCTCCATGGTGTCCCCCATGTCCCCGCGCAAGGGCAAAGGGTTGAATGTCTGATTCACCAGATCCGCACAGTTCGCTACCGTGAGTCCTAGTGCCCCCCCGAGACCGGGGCAATCCAGCCCGAAGTAATTGGCCTGAATGGTTGGCGTCATGAGGTTGTCGAACAATTGCGAATCGCTAATGGGCTGACCGCTTCTCGCTTCCAGCGACAGATTGGTGAACTGCTGCACGAGTCTCTGCCCGGATGCGGGATCCTTGAAGTCGACCACTTGACCAGCATCTCCACGCGACAACAGCCTGTGTCCCATGCGAAGAAAATAGGTCGATTCCAACAGAAAGTTGCCCGGCAGTTCACGTTGAAAACCCATCGTTACCATCTCAGAATAGGGAGTTCTGTAATTGGGGTCGATCGCCACCTCGGCCTGGTTCCCCATCAGACCGGTGTACGCATACAGAGAGCCCGGGGGATTCAGAAATGGCGCCAACGGGATCGATGCACGCTGGGGAGGGTTCAGTGCCGGCAGTGCACCCACGCCGGTGAAGCGAGGATCTGTGGCTAGTCCACCCTGAAACACAGTGGGCACACTTTGGGCAAACACGAAGGAGGACTGATCGTTGAAGAAGTTAATCGCGGAAACTATCGTGTGATCAAACACGACGCCGGCGCCTGCTCGTATAACCGTCTTCCGATCTCCCAACACGCGTCCGAGCAGTCCATCAGTGAATGTCGGGTTGTAGGCCAAACTAAGCCGTGGAGCGAAGTCGCGCCAATCCGGACGGTAATAGGCCGGAGCGTGATTGGCCTTGCCACCAAAATTGTAGAGCACCGGCGGAGCGGCGTTGTTGCCGCTAATGCCTGCTTGCCCGGCCGCCACGCGCAGGTTATACATGGTCGCGAAATCGATATTCGGAAGGGTTTGGAACCCGTTAAGCTCGAATGGAACCGAATAATATTGCCACCGCAATCCGTACGTCATGGTCAGATTGCTTTTCATGCGCCACGTATCCTGCAAATAAGTTTCCGTTTCATAGTAGCGATAGTTACGCGTGTGACCCGTGCCTTGAGGCAACGGCTGAAGATTGTGAGCATTGTTGAAGCTGCTGTTGACGTTGGCGATTCGTCCCAGCGCGAACGCGTAGGCGTAGCTCCAAGCGGCTGCGGCGGCAGGATCAGACAGAAGTTGCGGCGGGCCGGGCACGCTGGTGACTGGCGTTCCCAAGCCGATCGTCACATCGTTGTAGTCACTGACGAGTGTGCTGCTGTCTTTGATCGGCTTGAATGTGCCTCCCAGTTGGAAGTTATGATTGCCGCGAACATAATTAAAATCGTCGCGAAATACGGGAACAGGGACGACACGGCTCTGGTGAGCCCCCGTATAGTAGGGCACCCCAAGCTGTCCGATGCCCGAAGGCGATGGCATAAAAGTGCCGTATTGGGTCGTGCCAGAGGGGTTAAAGAGGTTTGGAAAACTCAGCCTGGAACGAGTCTCACCGTAATTGAACTGATTTACCTTCGTATTGCTGATTGTCCACGTATGCCCGATAACGTAGGCGAAGCTGCCATCTACGATGTCGTGCGTGACCGGGTCTCCAGGAAATAGTGCGGCGGAAGAGAAGTTCACATCGTCGCCTTGCGTTCTGCGGACAACGCTAAATCGGCCGAAGAGTTTCATCTTGCTGTTGAGGTTGTAGTCGATCCGGCCGACATAGTCATTCAACGCCAAATGGGCAGGCGCGTTCCAACGAAAACCACCGGTATTGATGCCGTCGCCGCTGGTCAGGTCATTCGCCTGCTTGTAGCGCCCATCGATAAACGTCAGCAACGCCTGGTCTGGGCCGACTCCCGCAGGGTCCAAGGTCGTATTCGAAATCGGCCACATGCTGATGCATTGCGGCTGCGTGTTAATGCGACTGTTGGCTGTGCAGCCCGGACCATTGTTGATGTACGCGACGTTGCCGGCACGGAACGAATCCAGCGGAACAATATTGTCCACCGAATCGGATACCGCATCGCGCCTGCCCTCGTAGTTGAAGAAGAAGAACAGCTTATTTTTCTTGATTGGGCCGCCGAGGCTCGCGCCGAACTGGTTACGGGTGAGAGGCGGCTTCGCAATGACAGGATTCTGCCGGTTATTGAAGAAATCGTTGGCTTCCGTCGCGGCTGTCCAGTTGTACTCGTAAGCAGATCCATGCCAATTGTTGGTGCCACTTTTCGTTGTCAACTGGACCATGGCACCGCTGCCGCGTCCCTCAGCAGAGAGGGGATTGGCAGTCTCGATGCGCAACTCCTGGATGGAATCGACGGGAGCATTCGCCGTCATCGCGCCGGCTTCCCCGGTCCCAAAGTCATTGGTATCCAGACCGTCTAACGTATAGTTGCTCTGGTCTGCCCGGGCCCCGGTGACGGCTCCATCGCGGCTTCCGAGGGTGTTGTCGCTTCCCGCCGGCGCGTAGGTGTAGCCGGGCGAGTAGCTCAGGAGTCCAAGGGGATTGTCCCGAATTGCCATGGGAAGCTCATGCACCATGAGCATGTCGAGGGAGGCAGCGACGGATGTATCCGTGGTGTTGAGCGAGACCTGCGAGCCGGTTCCATTGACCTCGATCGCCTCAGTTGCATTGCCAATCTTCAACTGCGCATTTTGGGTGTGGGTAGCGTCTACCCCCACATAAATGTTTTCGATGTTTTGTTGAGCAAATCCGTCCTTCGTGAGACTCAGCCGATAACCGGTTCCGGGCAATACCTTGAAGAACGTATATGCGCCCACTGAGTTCGTCTTGGTCTCGTAGCTGGTGTTGGTTTTGGTGTCTGTAAGTGTAACTCTAACGTCGGGCACGACCGCTCCACTGGTATCTGTCACAACACCCGTGAGAGAAGCAAGATCCTGTGCACTGAGCGAGACTGTTACGCAAAGGACACAAAGCGAAGCCAACGCGACTAGGAGACGGACACTCGTACCTGAACTCAATGGCATAACACTCTCCTTGTTATCGTTTGTTCGAGTGGTTCACGGGCGTAAGAAGACAGAACGAATGCAGGTCATTTCATCAACGCCGTTGGGACGAAGAGTTCTGCAACACGTTCTTGAGCCTCAGTCATGGAAGCACACGCCCACTGAGGCATTCTCGGGAAGCTCAGCTTGCAAATTGGTAGCCAGGCTCGGGGAACAAGGAAGTTCGGGGGATAGATACTATTCCGTTAGTGACGAAGCAACGTCGGGAAGCTACGAAAGCCATAGGTGAAGGATAAAGTAGACGCGAATACCTCGGAAGGCCATTGCGACTTACTACAAGAAACTGTATAACGGCGTTTCCAGATACAAACTCCCATACATTTTTGATTAAATGGGAAACAGAAGATTGTCGTTCGTTCTTGAATGGCAGTGAGTTTACCCTGTTTGTGCTATGACGCGTGCTCCTGCAGTTGCGGTGATACTCCAACAGTACTGGGTGAGGACTGCTCTTCTGGAGAGATTGAGGATATCTGAAACGGAATGGTCACGAGGAC
>Ga0126370_10001507_pt1 | contig 10666 bp, 13 predicted proteins | sample PanSoiMetaPlot_3_FD_92586 | JGI IMG/M metagenome (GOLD analysis project Ga0126370, IMG submission 92586) | Tropical forest soil microbial communities from Panama - MetaG Plot_3 | ecosystem: Environmental > Terrestrial > Soil > Tropical forest > Bulk soil | place: Panama | collected 2016-02-17 | reverse complement strand
GGAAGCGGTGTTACGCGGGATCGACAACGCGTTCGACCGCTACGACCAGAGGCAGTCAAAATCGAAGAAAATCAATAGCCTGGCATATTGCGCCCAGGAAGTCCTGGCCGCTGCCGAAGAAATCAAGGAAGCCGCAGTCGGCACACAGCGGGAACAACCCGGCCGCACGTTGGGCTTTGAACCGGCAAACGTGGCGGCCTTTTTTCGTCGCAACGCGGCGCAACTCGAAACAGCGAAATTGCATCAACTGGGGAGCATGTCCGCCCAGCCTGTTGCTTTGGACAGCGCTACTTTCCTTTACGCACTCGCCTCCAGCGTGGAAACCGCTACCAGGCCGCCTCGACTCGAGGATTTGGAGCGCCGCATGACCGTACTGGAAGAAAAGCTGTTTGCAGTCCTCCTGACGATTACGGCGGACGAGGAAATCGTCGCGATCCGAGCCCAGGCCGACCGTGACCTGGCTCCCTACCGCAACAAAATGCCTACCACTCAGATCGACCAGTTGCAGAAGCAGTATGTCCACAAGCGACTGCTGGAAAAGTACAAGGTCCCCCGACTGAGCCTTTTCTATATGTAATCAGGATTTACTCACTCCCGCTATCGAAACACGATATGTCATAGAATCGCAGCTTGGATCTTACGATCGAAAAGTTGATTTACGGCGGAGATGGCCTCGCGCATCTTCCAGCGGACGAACATGGACCCGGCAAAGCCGTTTTTGTTCCTTTTGCCCTTGAAGGCGAACGTGTTGAGGTCACCCTTGTTGAGCAAAAACCCGGTTTCTCACGGGCCCATGCCGATCGCGTTCTTTCGCCTTCGAGGCAAAGGGTCAGCGCACAATGCCCCTACTTCACTCGTTGTGGCGGGTGTCACTACCAGCACTCCAATTACGATCATCAGTTGGAGATAAAGTCATCCATTCTGAAAGAAAACCTTCGACGCATCGCGAAACTGGAACTCGCATGTGAATTGAAAATCCATCCTTCTCCTCCGTGGAACTACAGGAATCGCACTCGGTTGCGGGTGAAGCGGATTCCGGTATTTGCCCTGGGATACTACAAGCTGAATTCCCATGAACTTTTGTCGGTGGAAGAGTGCCCGATCAGTTCGCCGCTCATCAATCGAGCAATCAAAGCGATCTGGATATTAGGGCGCGCCGGAGAGTTTGGGACAAGCGTGGAAGAGATCGAGCTTTTCTCAAACGAGGACAACCAGTTGCTGGTCGAGGCCTACGCTGGCTCGTATATCGCCTCGAATAAGGGTCGAGGCATCCCGCTTCGTGAGTTTGAAGCAGATACAGTTGAAGTCTGGACTGAGAAACTGCAAAAGGAATTACCAGAGACAATCGGCGTTGTACTTTTTCAGGGAACTGGACCAGATGGCTTTGGACTATTGAAGACGGTCGGACAGAATCAACTAATTTACAAGACCAAACATGCCTCTTATCGGGTGAGCGCCGGATCGTTCTTCCAGACAAATCGTCACTTGAACGATGAACTCGTTGATATCGTGACAGCCGGCCGCTCCGGCCGGACTGCCCTCGACCTCTATGCCGGCGTTGGCCTCTTTTCTGTAGTTCTATCTCGGGAATTTGAACACGTGATTGCTGTTGACACATCACATCAATCAGCCGCCGACCTCGAATACAATTCGACTGCGAATGTGAAAGCTTTGCGCTCGACGGTGGACCATTATGTAAGTAATGTTGTCGGCAGATTGCGGCCCGATCTGATTGTTGTTGATCCGCCGCGTAGCGGTTTGAGGGAAAAGCTCGCGATGAACCTCGCGGGACTCGGGGCAGAACGAATCACTTACGTATCCTGTGATCCCGCAACCTTGGCCCGCGACCTTGTGCCTCTGCTTACGGCTGGTTACCACGTGGAAGAAGCACACCTGCTGGACTTGTTCCCGCAGACCTTCCATCTGGAGAGCGTTTTACATCTGGCGCTTTAGACTGGCGCATTCACATCGCGTAGTTGGTCGTCGATGAGTTTGCAGTCGAACTACTCCTCGCGCATTAGGCGCTCGCCGCCGCGCTAGCCTTTGCTTTTCGCTGCTCTGGTCTTTTCTGCTGGCATCGTCGCGGGTAGTCACGCGTGGCGTCCGCCTGTGTGGTGTCTGGTGTCAGGAGTCATCTTTGCCATAAGTGCCATTGCTTTACAGGATTGTCGGTTGCGGATCTACGAATACCTGTCCCAAGTCCTCCTACAGTCGCAATGGCTGTCGGAGCGCTTATCGCCGCCATGACTTTGCCCAAGCGCCGAACCAGACTCTTTGCCGGTCTTCTGGCGCTCTGCTTGAGCTCACTCTGGATTGCCGGACACACTCCTCCTCCGCTGATTCATCCGGGAGTGCTGGAGTTTACAGCGATCGACGTCAGACAGGCGGATTCGAGCCTCATTGTTACACCCCAGGGAAAAACGGTGCTAACCGAGGCTGCCGGTCCACTGGGATTTGGGCAGTCGGATTTCGATCTTGGAGAGGGGGTGTTATCTCCGTATCTGTGGGCGCGTGGGATTTCAAGACTCGATCGTGCCGTACTGACTCACGGGCACTCGGATCACGTTGGAGGCATGCGGGCGGTGCTGGAGAACTTCAAGCCGCAGGAGTTATGGGTTGGCCCTGTTCCTCCGAACCGGGGCTTCCTTGACCTCCCGGCGCAAGCCAAGAGGCAAGGAATCAAGGTGTCGAGCGGAAGGCGATTCCTGTCAGTGTGGTGGACTTAACGTGCAAGTGTTAGCGCCACCCGCGACTGGCAAGTAGGTAAAAAATGTGAGCAATAACGACTCGCTCGTTATAAGCTTTGCTTTTGCGGGCACAGCCTTGTTGACCGAAGGTGACGCCGAGCGAAACAGTGAGCGTCAGCTCGCCACTAAACAGCGCCAAGCCGATGTGCTGGAAATTGCACACAACGGCAGCACCACCTCGACGACGCCGGAGTTGCTGAAAGCAGTTCATCCTCGAGTAGCAGTGATTTCTGTCGGAGCTCACAACACGTTTGGGCATCCACGGCTGGAGACCTTACAGCGATCAGCGGACGCGGGCGTAGCAGTGTATCGATCCGATCTTAACGGTGCGGTGAGTTTATATCTGAATGGTACTTCAATTAGCTCGACAGCGGGGGAAGGTCCCCAAGGTCGATTTCAGCAGTTTCATCCAGCTCTTTCGACTCGGCAATAATCCGGCGGGCTTCCTCTGCCTGATCTTCGCGCACGAGCACGATGGTTCCCCCAACGCCAGGATACATGTTCTGCGCCGCATCAATCGAGGTAACATCGGAGTCTATTCCTGCCGACTCTAGTAAGCCGCTGACCACAAGAGCCTCCGATTCCTTTTCCGAATCGAACACCTTGACCAGCTTCTCGTTGGGATTGGGGCGATTTTGCGCTTCTGCTGCAGCGGGATTATCTGCCATCATGTCCTCCAATTTGCCAGACGCCCTGCCTGCAACCAATTGTAACTCCACAACAGAATTACTGGACTGCTTCGCGGAAACTAGTCAGGAGTGCACAAGAGGCCCAGAAGTGGGGTTGCTTTTCGGACGCAATGCGCGACAATGGCATCAATGCGGAGTGGTGCAACGCCTTTTACAGGTGCCACATCCTAAAGTAAGTTGGGCGCCGCCCGTCCATGGCAACGGCAGCTCAATGGGGGCCCTATGGAGAATCGGGAACGGACGAGTCAAGCAGGGGAATTGAGTGAGCCCGAGCAAGAGGAGGCCAGAAAAATCCGCCGATTGCAACTAATGATGAGCATGGTCATGTCCGTAATCAGCCAGGATCCCAATCTCACCGTAGAAGAAGCCTCGGAAATGGCGGCTAACACCAAACGCGCAGCCCTGGCGATGTTCCCCGACAAAGAATTTACCTACGACATCCTCTACAAACCGCGACTGCAGCGCTTGATGAATGAGCGTTTCCGGCTGCATTAACCAGCGCTTCCCATTGACCCTTGATCGAGTGATAATCCGCAATCGTTTAGGTCAGCCACAGCAGTTTGGCAACCAGCAACGCAATCGTTACTACTGTGCCGAGGATTGCGTTGTATTCCCTATGTTGTAAGTACAACCTCCACGAGAAAGCACCCTTCTTCCCGAAAGCAGTCAGGCGCGGTACGAATCGCGGCACGTTGTTGGCATATTCCGGGAACTCTGGAAACTTGCCACGGAGAAAAGCTTCCTCCGAACAAATTACGGGAACGTAGATGACGACAAAAATCAGCACGGCAGCAGCGGCAACCCAACAGTTTCGGGACGCAACCGCGAAACCGGCTGCAAGGAAGACAGAACCTACATAAAGGGGATTGCGCACATACGCGTAAGGCCCGCTCGTTGCCAGTTCTTCGTTTTTTTGAACGTGGCCAGATGCAACTCCGCGCACCAGCAGGCCCGCGGCTGCAATAATTGAACCCGCCACAATGGACCAGGCAGACGGTCGCGCGAGCAAAAAGTAAACGATTGCAAACGCGAAGCCTAGCGGAACGCGAATCCGTCGGGCGATATTTGACCAGCTGTCCAGCCTCACTCTCCAAGCAGCTGCAACGATGCTGCTACAACATCTTCGGGCATGATGGTGAGCATTCCCTCGTCCGGCGTTTGAATCCGGGCGTGCGTAGTCGGGCTCAGTTGGCTGCGGAGTACGATGCTCCGAGTTTTAAAAGGTCCGTTACGTTCCGGGCTGGTGGGACCAAAGATGCCTACTACCGGAACCCCCAAAGCCGCCGCCAGGTGCATGGGACCAGTATCTCCGCCGATGAACAGAGAAGCCCGTCGCGTAAGCATAATTAATTCTGTCACCGAAACCGACACGGTAACGGCGGCTGCGTCGCATGCGTCCTCGACCGCTCGCGCCAGACTTTCTTCACCTGGCCCGAAATTGACGATTGACCTTAGCTCTTTGACTTGGGCAAGACGCTTCGCCACGGCACCGTACCGTCCCACAGGCCACCGCTTCGCTCCCCAGCCTGCTCCGGGGTTGAGAATCGCGAATTGGTTCAATCCTTTGTCGTCGAGAAGCCGTTTGATCGCCCGTTCACCGTTTTCGTCGCATGGAAATTTAGCATTTTGTACTGCCAGCGTTTGACCTGCCAGCGCAGAGGCGAGCGAAGTATTCTGTTCAATGACGTGAGTTCCCACCGCGTTGATTTGGCGCGTGTAGAAGAGGCTTGCCACATTCTCGCACGGTTCCACGAATCCATAAACCGTCGGGGCCCCAGACCATCGCGCAACAACGGCGGAACGAAACGCACCCTGAAAATCGATTGCAACATCGTACCCAGGTTGGCGCAAGTCCCTGATGCTGGCCATCACCTCGGTCCATATCTCTCTTGAGAGCAACCTTCGCCGCCAAAGCTTTGTATTCACCACATGAACGCGATCGACTAGAGGTCTCCGAGGAGAACGCGGACCCGAGCGCGGCTCTGACAAAGCGCAGAGTAGTTCCACCCAGCGTTGTTCAATGACCCAACCCAAGAATGCATTCGGAAATGCGCAACGCAAGGCGGCCACAGCCGGGAGCGCATGAATAACATCGCCCATCGCGCTCAAACGAACAATCAGAATTCGTGGTCGTGCTTCAGCTATTCCGTTCGAGAGTGCACCCTTCGCCGGCTCCATGTCTAAGAACGGGGTACGAGTCGCGAGCGAATGATTTCGCTAGTAGAGTGGCCCTTTGGGTCGCCAACGATTTCCACTCGCCCTCCACACTCACGCACAGTGTCTGCTTCGGGCACGTTCTCGGCTGTGTAATCTGTCCCCTTGGCATGGACATCGGGACGGATCTCTCGGATCAACGCTCGCACATCCAGTTCGCGGAAGACCACCACCACGTCGACGTCGGCCAGGCCGGCGAGGATTTCAGCACGCTCCTCCGCAGGCATAATGGGACGACCCTCTCCCTTGAGTGTGCGAACGGATTCGTCCGAATTAATTGCAACAATCAACTTCCCGCCGAGTGCCTTGGCGGCATGTAAATACCTCACATGACCGACGTGCAGAAGATCGAATGCCCCATTGGCGAGCGTTATACGCGCTCCTTGGCGTCGCCATTCAGCCACGCATTCGCGCAACCGCTCGCGGTTCATTATTTTGCTGGTGACGGTGTTCAATGGGCTCGTGTCTTGGGTGCCGCACTATCGAGAGCGTGCAGCAACTCCTCGCGCGAAACAGTAGCGGTCCCGCGTTTCATTACTACAATCCCTCCGGCATAATTGGCGAGATGCGCAGCTTCTTCCGTCGATCCACCGGCAGCCAACGCCGCGGTGAATGTAGCAATCACCGTATCTCCGGCACCGGTGACATCGGCCACTTCATCAGATCCATAGATCGGGATGTCTAGGGGTTTGTGCCGCTTACTGAATGCCACCATTCCATCACGTCCGCGAGTTATGAGAAGTGACTGCAGGCTCATACGGGCCATGATCTGCTCGCCCGCCGCTACCAGCGCTTTCCAGTCCTGGCCAATCTTGCCGCCCGTTGTTTCTTCAATTTCAGGTTCATTCGGTGTGGCGGCCGTGACGCCGGAGTATTCGAGCATCCGGTAACGTGAGTCCAGTGTCACTGGAATCCCATTGAGACCCTTTTCGCGGATCGCGCCCAGGATGGCCGGCGAGGCTGCTCCATATCCGTAGTCCGATATGAGAAGAGCATCAGACGCGCGTACGTACTTGCGTGCGGCAAGAACCAATTCGCGGGTTAAGTGGCGATTAGGTCCCTGCGTCGGTTCCCGGTCAATGCGCACAACCTGTTGCCGAGCCGAGTGGCTCATGCCTGCCAGAATGCGTGTTTTGGTGACGGTAGTGTAGGTCTTATCCCTGAGCACCCCTGAAACCGGTACGTGTTTGTGGCGAAAGCACCTGATTAGAAGCTTGCCGGGCTCGTCGTCTCCAACAACGCCTACAGGTAGAACATTGACTCCCAGGTCGGCAAGATTGTAGACGGCGTTAGCACCACCTCCGGGAACTACATTGCGATCGCGATGTTTGAGAATCAGGACTGGAGCCTCGCGTGACACGCGGGAGATTTCTCCGAACACAAATTCGTCGGCTACCAAATCGCCCACCACAGTCACGGTGACGTTTGGAAACGACTCGACTAGTTTCTTAAGCCGGTCGTTTTCCCTTAGACTCTTCGTCATGAGATCGATTTTCTCACGCGGGACGCCTTCGTTCCTTAATCATCGCTAACATGGTATCCATGGCGTAAGCCGCGTCAAGCAACTCCATTTTCACTGGAACAACCGAAACTGGCTCTAACGCGGACAAATACCCGCCAAGATTGATGGCATCCTTTTCGGTCGTGACAAACCCGTCCGCACTGCTGTTCTGCTTGACCTGCAGCAATTCGCTGATGTCTTTTTCGGTATAGGCGTGATGGTCGCGATAAATAGCCTCGGCTACAGGATCTATTCCTGCTGCTCGAAGCTGTAGTAGGAAACTCCGGGGTCGTGCAATACCGCAAAACGCTACGGGGCGAGCGGGTACTTGCTTGGGCTGGATTCCGCGTCTCACTCGCCAAACCAATTTGCCTTCGATTGGCAGGCTCTCCCCCGATGCTCCACTGGTTAACACGATGGCGTCTGCACGGCCAAGCGAACTAAGCGGCTCCCGCAGGCGCCCAGCGGGCAACAGGCGATCGCGAGCATCGTCCGGAGTCACCAGGACTATGTCGAAATCACGGGCTAGCGCGCGATGCTGAAACCCATCATCGAGGACATGCAATTGGGCTCCAAATTTGTTTTCCGCCCAAATCCCTGCCTCGTAGCGATCCTCTCCGAGAATAACCGGGACACCAAGGCGCCGCGTCAGAAGCAGAGGCTCATCTCCAAACTTTATTGCCGCGCCGGCCGGATCGACTTCGAGAACCCCGTGAGTCTTCCTGCCATAGCCTCTGGAAAGAACATCGAATTTGATCCCTCGGGCTTTAAGCAACTCACCCAGCAGAAGCACAAGTGGCGTTTTTCCGGCACCACCAATGGACAGATTCCCGACACTGATGACGGGACCTGTAAGGCGCCGGGAACGAAGAATCTCCCTCGCATAAAGGGCATTACGTATCTGAACGCCAGTTCGGAAGAGGGTAGCAAGCGGGTTCATTTTGCCGAGGAACCGTGAACCGCCAAGCGACGGTCAATTCCCTGCGAGACTAACGCTTGAAGCGCGGTCAGCGTTCGACCAGTTGCACCAGTCTGACCTTTCCAGGTCTGATACGCGCGCATTCCTAAGCCTGCCCGCACACTTTCGTTCGAGAGCAGTTCGATAAACGTCAAAGGTAGTTCTGCCGGACCCACGACACTGATGGCATCATTCGCGCGGAACAAGTTCACTATGTCGCGAAAGTTTTCATAGTGCGGTCCAATGATAATTGGCACCCCAAACTGTGCGGGCTCGAGAATGTTGTGGCCGCCGTGCTCAACCAGACTTCCTCCGACAAAGGCAAGATGCGCGAGGGAATAGATGGAGGCAAGTTCACCGATGGTGTCGAGAAGAAGCACGCTACCCCCAACGTCCTCTCCGCTCCAGAGCGACCGTTGCCAACAGGTTATGCCGAGCGAAGCAACAAGATCGGTGACAGGGCGAAAGCGTTGCGGGTGCCGGGGAGCAAGAACCATCACTGCGCGCGGATTGCTGCCGCGCACGATTTCGAACGTTCGCAACAGCAGTGATTCTTCTCCGTCAACCGTACTTCCACAGACAATGACTGGTCCCGCTGCCGCGCGACTGAAGCTCGCGCGCAAACTCGCCACAATAGGCGGTTCCTCCGTGGGTGCAACATCGAACTTGAGGTTTCCTGTAACCTGGATTTTGTCCGGAGGCACGCCAATTTCCGTAAGTCGCTCACGATCTTGCGTGGTCTGCGCAAGAAATACGTCTACATCCGTAAGAGTCTTTGCAAGCAGATGACGTGCCATGCGGTATCCCGGTAAAGAACGATCAGATATCCGCGCATTCGCCACCGCAATTTTTGCTCCACTGGCTTTCACAAGGCGCAAGAAGTTTGGCCACAGCTCGGTTTCAGCCAATACGACCAGCCGAGGACACAGGGCATCAAGGTAGGGTCGGATCGCGAAGGCAAAATCCAGAGGAAAAAAGAATACGCTTTCCGATCCGAAGCGCTCACCGGCCAGTTGTTGCCCGGTACTCGTCGTTGTCGAGACCACAATACGGTATGCGGGGAACCTCCGGCGAAGCTGACCGACCAGACTGCTTATCGCAAGCACTTCGCCGACGGAGACAGCATGAATCCATATCGTATCTCTGGCTGAAGTATTTGCCAGCAGGGTGGGTACTTGGCCCAAGCGCTCGCGCAAGCCAGCGCGGTATTTGTCGTGCCGGAACATCTGGACAAGCCAATAGGGCAGGCTCAGCAGCAGACCTAAAGCCATCGCCGCACTATAGATCAAGTACATGAGAAGGACATTCTAAACCGGACTGGCACGCCCCCCTGCGAGACACGGCAGAAGCGGCAATCCTATAATCTATCCATGCATGGCAATCGTCAGGTCTGGTGGCTTCTTCGTGATATCGGGATCATCTGCGCAGCCGTGTTGTTCATATCTTCTGTCACCGGATATGCAGCAAAAGAATTTGTTCGGCCTGTTGCGCGGCCTGCCGCGACCTATCCGGCCCATGATGCGCACCCAGACGAAGGTGTCACGGTCGCAGTCGATCCCTACGATATGCCCGAGAAGGCGCAGATCTTCACAACTAACTATGGCGAGCAAGGGCTCCTGCCCGTCCTTGTAATCATTAGCAATGACAGTGACCAACCCGTGTCGTTGACCGACATGAAAGCGCAGTTTCGAACCGCAGACCGCACGAAAATTCCACCCTCGGACGCAGACGGAATCTACCGCAGGTTGGCGCATCCCAAGCGCAATGATTCACCCTCATATCCCTTGCCTTTTCCACGCAAAAAGGCCAAGGGTGCTGTCAACCAAAAAACGATGGATGAAATTCAGGCCGCAATGTTCAGCGCCAGAGCAGTGGAGCCCCACTCCACCCAGTCGGGATTTATGTTCTTCGACGTCTCGGGGATCTCTGCTCCCCTGGCGGGTGCCAATTTCTATTTGACGGGCGTTCGCAACTCCAAGGGTAATGACTTGATGTACTTCGAAGTCCAATTGGAGAAATATTTGACCGCACCGACCCGCTGACTCCTAGATCTGGGTTTGTCGGAGATCTCGGATTCGCGCCACCGGACAGTCTTTGGGTACAAATCGCGCGCGATATAATCGCCTGGTATGTCGTCGGCGACCGACTCTCCTGCCGCAGTTCGTGCGCGCTACGAGGCCGTTATTGGTCTTGAGGTTCACGTACAGCTGCTGACCGCCTCCAAGATTTTTTGTTCCTGCTCGACCCGGTTTGGCGCCCCCGCGAATACAAACGTCTGCCCCGTCTGTCTCGGATTGCCCGGAGCCCTGCCCGTCTTGAACCGGGGAGCCGTGGAGTTCGCAGTCTTGGCTGCAATAACACTGAACTGCCGGATCAACGAGGTCTCGATATTCGCCCGCAAAAACTATTTCTACCCGGACCTTCCCAAGGGCTATCAGGTTTCACAATTCGACAAGCCTCTGGCAGAGCATGGTTTCATTGAAGTTAACAGCGCCGGCAAGTCCAAGAAAATCGGGATCACACGATTGCATCTCGAGGAGGACGCTGGTAAGAGCCT
>Ga0126370_10001506_pt1 | contig 10667 bp, 7 predicted proteins | sample PanSoiMetaPlot_3_FD_92586 | JGI IMG/M metagenome (GOLD analysis project Ga0126370, IMG submission 92586) | Tropical forest soil microbial communities from Panama - MetaG Plot_3 | ecosystem: Environmental > Terrestrial > Soil > Tropical forest > Bulk soil | place: Panama | collected 2016-02-17 | reverse complement strand
GACGATCACCGTGAACGAGGACGGCCACGTGTCCGACGTAAAGCCCCGTGGAGGCTCGAACCTGCAAGGAATGGAGAGTGCGCTTAAAGCGGCCGCCCAGACCTGGCAGACCAATCCGCCTACCTATCAAGGTATGCGTGTGAAAAGTTCGTTTGCCCTGGACGTGGATTTCGAACGGTAGTGGGTTCAAGTGGGCACCGATTGCATTGGCTACGCAAGCCTCAGAGGAGGGAGAACATGAGTTGGAAAGGCCCTCGAATGTCCGTCACATGGACCGTCGCAGCGATAACCCTGCTGTTCGCGCCCGGAACAGTCCGCGCTGCCACCATTCGCAAGATCGACAGGGTGAACACGACCATAACCCTGGCACAGCAGCGAACGGACTTGTGCGGCAGGCCGATCGCCGTCGCTGCCGCTGCGAACGGGGCTTATGTGTTCGTGTTGACCCTGCGGGGATGGATATACAGGCTGTCTAGCACTGATCTCTCAAGCGGCGGCACTCCGCCGCAGGCTTGTAGCACGGACCAGCCGCAGACAAGGTTACCAGATCCGTCGGGGGGGGGAAGCAGACCCAACGCCATAGCTCTCGCTGTGAATCCGTCAACCAACGAGGTGTACGTCGGCCTGGCCGACGGCAGAATCTACCGTTACCCCGCATCGTTGGGTAATACTTTCGCGAGCTCGCAGTCGGTGGCAAACCCTGTGGTGGCCTTGACGATCGATAGCTCCAACAATGTCTACGTCGCCTACGGGAGCAAGATTGACAAGTGGGATTCCAGCCTTTCCAGCAAACTTTTTTCGCACACGCTGACTGCAACCGTGAAGGCGATCAAAGCAGTAGCCACGGGCGACGTCTACGTGGCGACCTCCGACTCCACAATCCATCTGTTCAACAGCTCACTCACCGAACTAACAGGCCCTGGCACCCTGCAGCCGACATCTACATGCCCCACAGTCACAGTGCCTTTGGACATCGCCTCCTCGGGCGGAACCGTCATCGTGAGAACCTCGAACGCCCTGTACAAGGTAGGTCCGACTGCTGTCGTTGCGTGCAAGAGCCAAGCGCTAGTTGCCGTGGACGTGGATAGCGTGGGCGATGTAGTCGCGGCGGACTCTGGAGGAACCGTCTTTGTCTTCGATACCATGTTGTCTTCTCCGCCGAGCAGCATTTCTACAGGAATCTCGCAGACACGATTAATCGCAGCGAAGGCGTTGACTAGCAGCTCGGCTTCGTTCTACGTCGTGGGGGGCTCTGATGGGGCTTCCGAGGGCGACCCGCACTTCACGACCATTGACGGAGTTCGGTACGACTTCCAGAGCGCAGGCGAGTTCGTGCTCTTGCGTCACACCGGATCCTCTAAGGTTCAGGTAAATGGTGCTGACGTCAGTGGTCCTACTCTTTCGTACGATGCTATGGAGATTCAGGTGCGTCAGTTCCCTGTTGCCACGACCGCGAATACGTGTGTAAGCCTGAACAGTGCGGTCGCCGCCAGAGTCGGCAAACACAGGGTGACCTACGAGCCTAACCTGAGCGGCCAACCAGACCCGAGCGGGCTCCAGCTTCGGATCGACGGGAAGCTCATCACTCTTGACCCGAGTGGGAGCAGGTTTGGAGACGGTGGACGCATTGTCGCGACGTCGACGCCAGGAGGGCTCGAAATTGACTTCCCCGATGACAGCATCTTGTTTATCACTCCCGGATGGTGGGGATCGCAGGGCAAGTGGTACCTTAACTTGAACGTTGTCCCGCAACAAAGCGCACTCGGGCTCGCGGGCAACGTTCCCGAGGGCAGCTGGCTGCCAACCCTCCCGGACGGCACGTCCATGGGCCCAGCGCCAGGATCCGCGCACGATCGCTACGTCGCGCTCTATGAGCGCTTCGCCGACGCCTGGCGCGTGACGGATGCGACCACCCTGTTCGACTACGCGCCGGGGACGTCGACGAAAACGTTCACCATGCGCGACTGGCCACCCGAGTCTGGACCTTGCGACATTCGCGGAACCGTCCCGGTTGAAGGCGTTACGGAAGAGGTGGCCAAAGAGGCTTGCCAGAGAGTACCCGGTGATCCGGCTAACTGCATCTTCGACGTGAAGATCACCGGACTCCTCAGCTTCGCGAACACTTACGTGGCGAGTCGCAATGTGCAGCCGGTACCGGAGGCAAAGCCGAAGCGCCGCCACGCGGGCACTGCAAGAGTCGCAGTGCTCACTTTTTTGGGACTGCTGGCGCTGTGGATGGTATTGCGCATGCGCCGGGGCAAAGGGAGCGTACTTCGGTGAACGCGCGAATTTTCATGCAACGGTCGTCACTGACACGACTTCCTAGTTTTGGCCTCGGTTTTCTTTGTCGGGCCTTACCGGTGGGTTTGGTTGTCACACTAATGCACCAGTTCGCGTGGGGAGGATTGCGGTATGCCACATCCGAAATCGTGTTGCGCCCTTCGGGATCCTCCGGTCTAAGCGCGGAGCGCGTGTCGGCGGACACCCTCCTGGTGCAAGGCAATCACTTCCGGTTCGATATTTCATGCACGCCTGTGGACGTTATCATGGGGATCGTTCCACTCGCTTGGGCTTTCAACAAATCGATCGCGGGCAATCTGGTGACGCCAATCCCGATGGCAGGGCGTTTGTTCGCCCTTAACACCGCTAGATTGGAAGTTGGCCAATTCCTCTATGCTTGTGGCGTTCCGTGGGTTTTGGCGGACAAGGTATTCGGAGGGATCGCGCACTTTGCCGTTTGGACCCTCTTGGTCCTCCGATTCAGGAAGTATTGGCGGCCGAGCTTCCAATTGAGAACCGATTATCCGCAATCAGCCCCGGAGACATAAGTTATGGCGCGCGGAAGCACCCTTCAGATTGCCTATGTGCTGGCCTGTTTGACCACCCTCTCTGTTAGAGCCGACCTGGGCGCCCAGGATTCTTTGCGGGACCACGACATTAGGGTCTCACTGTATCGCCCGTCGGATGAGACCGAGCGCACGATACCGCAGCCACTACCGACTCTGACGACCATCACCGTGCCTCCTGCGGTCAATTCCGTTCGACAACTTCTCGGGAGCGTTCATCTGTATGCGAATTCCGAATCCGCAAGCCTAATCTATGCGCTGAACCCTGGTTTGCGGGATCCGCTCTTGCCCGGCGAGAACTTGCGCATCATTCAGATCGAATCAACACCGGAAATCAGGGACGCACTCTCCAACGGCTTTTTGTTTAGGATCTACTACGACCAAAAAGTAATAAAGGAAATAGTTTCCTCTCGGGAAAAGCTACGGCCGTTGATTGTTTCTGTTTCAACGATGGCGCAGGAAAGATTTGTTGACGTCAATGTAAAGCAGAACGCCTTGAGCTGTGTATCTTCATTTTCCGACGACTTGCAGCAAATCGCGGACCGCCTGGATGGTAGGGATCAGCCGACGAATCATGAAATGCTTTTGCAGGTTGGCTCCGACATCGAGCTGTTTTCCCAAACGCTCAAAGCGGCTGCGCAACCCACCGGTTCAGTGACATCCGAAGACGCGGCCACTTTATGCGGAGTGGCCAAGGATTTGAAGATCAAGCAATCTGGCTTCAACATGACCCGAGATCCCAATTCGTCATTCTCCCAGTGGCCGCAAGCCCTGGTTCAAGTGAGGACGGTCAGCGCCGAGACCGGCAAACCGGTTCTGTCGTTGACGGTTCATTTCGTCCCGGAAGCTCTTGCGAGGCTCAAAGAACGCGACAAAGTGTTTCCCACACTCAGTTCGCCGACCGAGTGGTACCTACCTGAGGCGGACTACATTCTTTGGGCTGCCCGGGGCGAGAATATGCCGCCTTTAGGCCAGGTTAGAGTTTCGGTTCGCAAAACTGGCAACTCCAGACCCCTTTTCGTCGACATCCCGGTGAAGCAGTGAAGCGATGAGAAACAATCGTGTGCTTACTCGCGCGGTGGAAGGGGTTGTGTTCTTGTTCGCTGCCTTTAGCGGATTCTTGACGGGTATCGCACCTCCAGAAGAGGCCGCCCAGTTTTCCGTTGGCGCAGCCTCGGTGCTGGCACTCTGCCTCTTTCTCTTCATTTCCATATGGTCGAAAAAGAAACCTAGGCCTCGGGAGCGCAAACTGTGGTTGGTGCTGGCGGCGAGCTTGATGTTGGTCGCCGCCATTGCCGGACTCTCCTACCGGTACAGCCTTGACGTCCTGACGTTTACCTACCCGCCTGACTATCCCACGTCCCGCTATTTTGCCGGGACGCAATACACCCCCGAAGCCTTAGCCCTAGCCGATAAAGAAGGGCTCAGCGCGGGACAGGTAGTAGCGAAATTTGGCGGCTTGCCAAATCGTCACCTGGTCTGGAATGTCCTATCTGTCGAGCGCGCAAGGATCATCCTTGTAACAAATTACCTCATTTTTACACTATCCATTGCCGGAGCAGTTTTCTCGCTTGTGGAACTGAAGACTCGGTAGAGAGACCGATTCTAAGTTCAGTTGTCGGCGGATCCTTTTCGCAATTCAGATTGGACCCAAAGAGATCGGACCTTCAGGGAGAAATGGGCGCCACTATGCTTTTGCAACGTCTTCTTTTTGGCTTCGTTCTTGCCGCAATCCTTGCGGCGCTCTTTCTCTGTCAGGCTTCTGGCCAGAGTATCGGTGGGACGTTCTTCGGAGTCGTGAAGGACCCGACCGGGCCAGTTCCCCAAGCCGAGGTGCGAATTACAAACTTGGCCACGGGCCAAGGGCGCTTCGTGTTTACCGATGACCAAGGCCTATATGAGCTTCGCGAGGTCCCGCCTGGCCTTTACGAGCTGAAAGTGTCCAAGGACGGGTACACCACCGTTGCAACGCCACCCGCACAGGGATTGCAGCTCAGTCTGGGGCAAGTGGCACGCGTAGACGATATCGCGCTGAAGGTCGCACCGGCGGGAACTACGACCGTCGAAGCAAACGCACTGGATCTGGCGATGACGGATTCTGACACGCCCACTCTGAGCACCATGTTCATGGAAAAACAGGTGCGCGACCTGCCTCTCTCCGCAAGGGACGTAAATAATTTGGCCCCCCTCGCGCCAGGCGCTGTTAGCGTCAGTTCTTTCAGCTTTGCCAATACTTTGGTGCCGTTCTCCGTGAATGGTTCCCGGGGGCGAGACAATAATTTCATTATCGACAGCGTGGACAACAACGAGCCGCTGTTTGGCGGAGCGGCCACGCAATTCTCGAACAGCGAAATATTCTCTGAGTTCAGTATTTTGACGGGTCAGTTTCAGGCGGAATACGGACGCAATTCAGGAAGCATCGTGAATGTGGTCACGAAATCGGGCGGAAAGCAATTGCATGGCTCTGCCTTCTGGTACGGGCAGAATGACGCTCTGAATGCCATGACAAAAGTAGAAAAACAGTCGCAACTGACAAAGCCGGCGCAATTCTACGAGAACCAACTTGGCGCTTCCCTTGGCGGACCGCTCAACAAGAATTCAACATGGTTCTTTCTCTCTTATCAGTGGGACAAAGCTCGGAATGATTTGTCGGCGGAATATCCCGTGGTCGTTACACTCCCGACGTCTGCCGGACTCGCCACGCTTCAGAGCGTGAACGCGGCCAACCCGACTCCTACTTTAACGGTATTTCTCGCCGACCCGACGGTAACGACATTACCTACGCTTACGCCTCCTTTTGCGGCTTCTTGCGCGAGCCTCCCGAACAGCGCTGACTTGAACGCCACCAATCCTTGCACCACCGGCCGCGCTTTTTTGGCGAATGGCGCAGAAATACCGTTCGGTACGTATATCGTGCCTCGCGCGAATGTCTATGACTTTCGCGATCACCAGGGCTCCGCCCGAATCGATCAAAAACTGCGCCAGCGTGACAACTTCTTCTTCCGGTTTTTGCTCGATGATGTGAGGACTCCTGTGGGCGTAGTTTCTGACCCCAGTCAGGTGGCGTTCTCTGATTTGGGACTGCTGCCACAGTGGCGCCCTATCCTTGCGGCGCGGACGCAGAACTTCGGCAGCGCGTGGACCCATGCCTTTGACCGGGCGCTTAATGAACTACGGTTTTCGGTTTCTCGTGTTTCCTCGGAACGAGGACCGTTAGACGCCGACCCGAGAGCACGCGAATTGCCAGCGTTAACCGTCACGAACAGATTTGATGCGCAGGGAGATGAGCGTTTTGCTCCGGTAGTTTCAGGCTTTCCGGCGGCAGGAGACTTTATCACTGCGGGAAGCGACACGCGATCCGTTTTAGTGAAAAGCAACCTTTTCCAAGTGCAAGAAAATCTCTCGACAACTCACGGGAGACACAGCCTGAAGTTCGGTGCCAACTTCATCGAGACAAGGAGCGATCTGCGGCAAATCAGCGGGGACTTAGGCCACTATTTCTTCGCCGATTTTTCAAGCTTTGCAGCGGATGTAAACAATTCCACAAACGGCTATCAACGGTTTGGAAATTTAGGTGGGAAAAGCAGCGAAGTTTTGCCTTTGCGAGAATTCGCACAATTCTATTTTGCGGAGGATGACATCAAGATCACTCCCACCTTTACGTTAAATTTGGGTATACGTTACGAAAACTATAGCCAATCCTATAATCGCGTCGTTGAGTTAAGCGCCAGCAATCCGAATGGTCCGCCGCATTTGGACAGAGCGAACTTTAACTTTGCACCACGGATTGGATTTGCGTGGGGATGGGAGAAGAACACTGTCCTTCGCGGAGGTTACGGAATATATTACGATCCCACGTTCTTCAACATTCCTTTACTGGTGTGGCAGAGCGGCCCGATTTCACCATATGCTGCGGCTGGCGACGCAGCGCTCGGAGGCAACATCGCTGCGGGTGCTCTGAAAACGTTCCCAAATCGGCCGTTCGATCCTGACGACGTCTCGAATTTGCTGGCACCCTTCTCCGCCGTAAATCAGAACACAGTTTCTCAGAGCCTTCGCAATCCCTTTGTTCATGCTGCATCGCTGAGCCTGCAACATCAATTCCAGAGCGATCTCTTGCTGGAAGTCTCTTATTTAGGAAGCCGGGGCACGAAGCTGTTTCAGCGCCGGGACCTGAACCCCTACGGCAGTTGGCAGCTAAACAGCATTTCTCAGCCGTGCAATCCATGCACGACTGTCACTCTGCTTCCTCGGCTTCAATCAAGTCGTGGGGCGATTACTGAGATTTCCAATGGCGCCTTGTCGAACTACCATGCACTTCAGTTTTCGGCCACCAAACGGCTACGGCGGACGGGCTTTTGGAACGGATTGGCGTTGACGGGCGCCTACACCTGGAGCCACATGACAGACAACGCCAGCGAGATTTTCGGACCCGGAGTTCTGCAGCAGGCACTCACCTCAGCTTTCTTTCTCTCTATTAACAAGCCCTTCAACATCGGGGAACCTTTTGAAATATCTACGCCATTTCCCCAGAGCGCCTCGGATCCCCGCAAAGGTGAGCGAGGAAACTCTTCGTTTGACCGTCGGCATCGTTTTGCGCTCAGCTTTGCTTGGGAATTGCCAACCCCCGGGGTCAAACCGGCAAGGATCTTGCTAGGCAATTGGGCATTGAATGGAGTCGTCTCCGCACAATCCGGCCAGCCATTCACACCCGTCAATAGCGCCGTCCTCACGCCGGGCGGCTTCCCCGATGTAAGCTTTGCTCTGTTGTCAGGAGACATTTCCAGCGGCTGCGGAGATGCAGGCGGAGATGGAATACTATTCAATGACCGTCCAAACATAGGTAATCCAAACGCACCTTCTAACACGGTAGCCCTTCTCAACAATACTTTTTGTTTGGATCCCAATAGCACGGATGCCAAGAATCATCCGATTGTGCAGGGCGCGGGCCCTTACGTCACTCCTGACGGTAAACCCATTGATCCCAAGAATGTCCGGTTCGTCCAGGTGCCAGTGGGAGGGGGATTCGGCAATGCCGGCCGCAACATACTGACGGGACCTGCCGCCGTCAATTTCGATCTGTCTATATCAAAGACCTTTCATTTGGGCGAAAGGCTGGGATTGCAATTGCGTGCGGACGCCTATGATCTTTTCAATCGGCAAAACCCAGGTGCCTTTGCTGGGAATTCCTATATCGCTGGCGCGCAAAAGGTGCCGGCTGTTGCTTTCTACCCCGCGATCGGCGTTGGGCCCCTGGCGCCGGCGGCCCGCCAATCCCTTATGACGCTGGCTAGAATTAATGGACTGACTCCGGAGAATTCCATTGATACGGTTGACCCAGCAACCGGAAAACCCCTTTTTCTAAGCCATCAGTTTCTTACCACCAGCAGCCGACGGATTCAATTGTCGCTAAAATTCACATTCTGAGGCGCGCCAAGCTACCCAGGCTGTCCATTCTTCGCGAGGGCGGTTTTTCAGTCGTCATCCTCATTCTAAGTTACATCTGAGCCGGGGCAGGATTCACGGGGGCTGAAACAAATTGCCGGTCACTTGCAGAGACCTTTTGGAGATATTCCCTAAGTGTGACTAGCGACGTCTTTGATGAAGCAATCCAGTTTCGAGGGAGGGCAGAACGAGCCCGTAACTCTTGAAAAATAGCGGGTGAGCCTGTAAGCCGGATTCTGTTGGCTCTGCTAGCAGAGCCCGACGATCATTCCTCTAGGTCCCGGATCGCTCCGGGACTCAAGCAGCCTACCCGAGGGTTGCTCTCGTTCATGGGTTTCGCCACGTACGAGGAAGCGCCACACAGTCGCCTGTGCGAAGCTTGACGAGCCGGGCCGGCTCTCCCCTCCTATTTGGCCTTGCACCACGCGGGGTTTTCCTTGCCTCGCCTGTTGCCAGACGAGCGGTGGGCTCTTACCCCACCTTTTCACCCTTACCAGCAAAAGCGCTTTCGCAAGACGATAAGCAGGTTTCCCTGCTGCCCGTCACAGAAGCTCTCTTTCGCGGCGGTCTGTTTTCTGTGGCACTATCCGTGACGCCTTCGCGTCCCCTGGCGTTACCAGGCGCGTTGCCCTTTAACCTTCGGTCCGCGAAGCGGACTTCTAGTTCCGTCTGCTGACGCAGACCGGTGTCCGGACTTTCCTCCCTTCCCGACGAGTCGGGAACAGCGATCGTCCAGCTCACCCGCTATGTTCATTATATTCCATTTCGCGAGCCAATTCGGCGGCACAATTTCGGGGCTTTCCGAAGCAGCATGGAGCCGTCTGAACAAGTACGGCGATTCCGAGGAGTGCTCATGGCTTCCTACACCTCCCATCTGTGTCTCGCGGCGGTTCTTGCCATGCCGGGTAGGTCTATCCCTTCTTCGCATGCCCAGCAGGCGGCCGGCGATCGCGCACGTGAAAACTTCAAGAATGCGGAAGTCATTTACGACTGGGTGCGGGACGCGGACGGAAACCGGCTGCGGACCTTTGTCACGCGGCCCAAAGACGTTCCGGGCAAAGTACCAGTAATCTTCTTCGTCGGCTGGCTCAGCTGCGACAGCGTCGAATACCCGCGCGGCGAAAGCGACGGCTTCGGCGCTATCTTCTGGCGTCTCGTTGAAACCTCTGGCTTCGCCACGATGCGCATGGACAAAGAGGGCGTCGGAGAAAGCACCGGCGACTGCGGCAAGACCGATTTTGTGACGGAACTGAGCGGCTATCGTGCGGCTTTCGACTCTCTCGAAAAGTATTCCTTCGTGGACCTGGACCGTATCTTCGTCGTTGGCCTGAGCAATGGCGGCGGAACCTCGCCTCTGGTCGCCGGGAGCCGCAGCGTACGGGGCTTCATCGCCCTATCCTCCTGGGGCCGAAGCTGGTACGAACACATGCTCGAACTCGAACGAGTTCGCTTGAGCGCCGAGGCTGCGAAGACGGCGGCCCAAGTGAACGCTTCCCTCAAAGGGTTTATCGAGTTTTATGCGCTCTATCTGATACAGAAAAAGACGCCCGGCGAAATCGTAGAACGCCATCCGGAATGGGCAAGCCTCTGGTATGACGAACCGGACGGCCAGTACGGCAGGCCTGCTTCGTTCTACCAGCAGCTGCAGGATCTGAACCTCGGCGAAACCTGGTCCCGCGTGAACGCTCCGGTGCTGGTCCTGCGCGGCTCCTCGGACTCGATCATGAGCCGCAACGACAGCATCGCCATCGCCGACACCGTCAATCGAAAAACGGCCGGCAGTGCCAGGTTCGTCGAAGTGCCGCACGGCGATCACCTGCTCAGCGTGCACGGCAAACTGGTCGAGTCAGTCGTACCAGAAATGGTCCGCTGGATGAACGAACAGTTGCCTAAAGGGCGGTGAGCGGTCAGGCAGAGGCTGCTTGCGACGATCGGCAGAGTGTCGCCGCCGCGGTCCTGGCTGCGCATAACTGGACCTCAACCAACGGGATTCATTGTCATGGTGGGCCGGCGCTTGTTTCTCCACGAACCGCTGCGGCGGCCGACTACATGCTCGCAGGCCCACGAAGCCTGCGGCCGGCGGTCTGCCTGGAGCGCGGACGGGCGAGCGCGAGGCGAAGAACCTCTGGTCGCGGGCACCGCCACACAGGCTTCGCTCGAAACCGTCTCTGGCCTTACGGGCGGGAATCGCGCTCTGTCGAGCTCTTCCTAGAAACAGGAAGCGAGTAGCCGAAGCACTCGGATTCATTCAGTTTCCGAGTTGCCTGTACATTACCAATGAATCGACATAACCCAGCTCCGGGTGCCGGAAAGCACCGGGCAGCCGTCCCACCACCTCGAAGCCCAGCCTCTTCCAGAGTTCCACCGCCCTGGTAT